>JGI24024J18818_10000480_pt1 | contig 15082 bp, 15 predicted proteins | sample Cruoilmetagenom2_FD_18818 | JGI IMG/M metagenome (IMG submission 18818) | reverse complement strand
TTCGGCAGAGTGCCCACACAACTAGTTGTGTTTAGCTTTTGTTAAATTATTAGTATCTTAGCATACAAAGTGTAAAATTCATACTATAAAGTATTTACAAATAAAGGTATTTCATGATTATTATTCCTGCACGTATAGGTTCAAGCCGTTTCCCCAATAAAGTTTTAGCAGATATAGGAGGTATTCCTATGGTTGTCAGAACCGCAATGGCAGTAGATAATATTGACTCTGTAGTCATCGCAACAGATTCACAAGATGTAATAGATATTGCTGCGTCACATGGTATTCAGGCAGTCATGACTTCTGGAGATCACCAAAGTGGTACAGACCGTATCTATGAAGCGGTAGAAAAATTAGGTTTAAGTGATGATGAGATCATTATAAACGTACAGGGAGATGAACCGTTTATAGAGACGGATGTAGTTCAGGCGATCTATGATCTAACGAAGAAAAACAGAGACAATGAAAACATCATGATGAACTCATGCTACAAAACCATTTCCAATCCTGAGGCAGATGACCCAAACATTGTTAAGGTTGTGACAGACAGTGATGATATAGCCCTCTATTTCTCCAGAGCCAAGGTGCCCTATCCCAGAGACCATCATTTTGATAGCTACAAGGGGCACTTAGGCATTTATGGGTTTACTGTAAGATCATTGCAGAAGTTTTGTGCATTAAGCCCTGCAGCCCTAGAAGATATAGAAAAATTAGAACAACTCAGAGCTCTCCATCATGGGTATAGAGTAGCCATGATAGAGGTAGAAACAGAGAGTTTTGGGATAGATACCCAAGAAGATCTAGAAAAAGCTATTAAACATCATATACTTTAATAAAAAAATGAGGCGCAAAATATTTAATTCATAGGAAGAAGTGGATCTTCTTCCTGCAAGCCTTTATTTATTAACGGCCTTACCAAGATCCCACATTGGCATAAAGATCCCAAGTGCCATCAATAGCACTAATGCTGCAATAAAGAACAGCATAATAGGTTCTATATACGCTGAAAGGTTATCGATCAGATCCTGAAATTCCATGTCATAATAGTTAGTCACTTTATCCAGCATTGCATCGAGTTGTCCACCTGCCTCTCCTGCTTTGATCATTTGTAAAAGCATGTTTTCATAAAGTCCTGTAAGTGCAAAGGCTTCAGCCAGGTTCATACCTCGGCCGATATTTGCATTCACCGTCAACAACTTCTCTTTAATCGCCAGGTTATCAACCATACCAACTGCTGTTTCCAGGGCTTCAGATACAGGAATACCTGATTTTACCAGTTCACCAAAAACCAAGTTATATTTATGCATTGTAGAGAGAAATATCGCTTTATTTATAAGATAAAATCTAGGATGGATCATCATTTTATCCATCTGGTATTTGAAATCATCGTTATTTTTATAGAGATACTTTATTACAACAATGATAGCAAAGATAATCATTACAATTAACAATCCATAATTACTAAATGCCCATTCCAACTTAAGAAGTATTTGTGTAGGAAGTGGCAATTCTGTTTTAAACTTAGCAAAAATATCTTTAAATTTTGGTACAACAACCATAATGAGTATCGTAAATGCAATTGCCATTGCAGCTAAAGTGATCAAAGGACCTCGAATTGCCTTTTTAAACTTTGCTGTATTATCTCTAATACTTTCCAAAATATCTGAAAGCTTATGATAAGATTCAGAAATATTACCTGTTCTTTCACCTAAATTTGTCATTGCCAATGCAACATGTCCAAACTCATCTGTATAAGGCTCCATTGCGGCAGCCAGACTCATACCCGCATTAATATCATTATTCATGGTCATATAGATCTGTTTAAGTTCTTGATTAGTTGTATTCTCTGAAACATCTTCCAGGGTATCATTAATGGCAATACCTGCATCTGTCATAACTGCTATTTGTCTGATCGTTGAGATTTTGTCATTGATCGGTATCTTTGATTTAAATGACTTTTTAAATCCTTTCAGTAAATTTGATAAAGTATCTTCTAGCGGAGCAGATGTTTCCATAGCTTTCATGATCATAGAAGATGGAAATTTATGTTCAGCTGCTCTAACTGCTGCCATTCTACTGTCTGCTTTAATCAACTCAAAACGCCTTTTACCTCTATCCATGACTGTAACATTAAAATATTTCATTATAACCTCGCTACTCTATAGATTTCTTCAATCGTTGTTTTACCCACTAAAGCTTTTCTAACACCATCTTCAAACATGCTGATAAATCCTTCTTCAATTGCTTGATTTGTCATCTCTTCTTTAGATGCATTTCTTGCAATCATACGCGAAAATGTTTCACTTATCGTTAAAACTTCAGATATCATTTCACGTCCTGCATACCCACTCTGGCCACACTCTTTACACCCTTCACCTTTGTAAAATATGGGATTATCTGGAAGGTATTGCTTTACATCCTTCAGAAGGCTCTCCGGAAGTACTGTTTCCATCTTACAGTGTGTACATATCTTTCTTACAAGTCTCTGTGCTTGAATGGCCACAAGTGCACCACTCACAAGATACTCTTCGATACCCATGTCCAAAATTCTGGTTACCGCGGAAATGGCATCATTGGTATGCAAAGTAGAAAGAACCAAATGCCCTGTGAGTGCTGCCTGTATAGCAATTCGTAAGGTCTCTTTATCTCTAATCTCCCCAATCATGATCTTATCTGGATCTTGTCTCAGTATAGATCTTAAAGCATCGGAAAAACCCAATCCAATACTTGCTCTTACTTGTACCTGCTGCAAACCAGTCATTTGATATTCTACAGGATCTTCAACTGTAATGATCTTATCTTTAACATCTTTTATCGCATTCAATGCACCATAAAGTGTGGTTGTCTTACCAGACCCTGTAGGTCCTGTAACAAGTACTATTCCATAAGGTACCTTAATTGCTTCAGAAAATCTATCATAACAAAATTTACTCATACCAGCATCTTCAAGCCTGATCATTGCTTTAGACTTGTCTAAAATCCTTAAAACAATCGATTCTCCATAGATAGTAGGAAGGGTTGAGACCCTGAAATCAAAATCTTTTTTTCTTATCGTAGCAGAAAATCTACCATCCTGAGGTTTTCTTTTTTCTGCTATATCCAAATTTGAAAGCAATTTCATTCTTGAAGACAATGGACCAAAAATATCTTTATCAAAAATAAAACTTTGACGTAACATACCATCGACACGTTCCCTTACAATACAACTTTTTTCTGTTGCCTCAATATGAATATCACTTGCATCAATATAAATAGCTGATTTTAGAATAATATCAATAAGTTTTAAAACAGCCGGTGATTCACCCTCTTCTTCATCATCATTTCCCTCTTGTGCTAAATCTTTACGAATATCTAAAACCAAACCTTTGATACTTTCATTAATCTCCAAACGTTGTAAATGTTGGGATATCTGCTTAGGCTTGGAAATTGCTATTTTTATAGGTTTTTTTGGGAAAAGTCGCTGTATTGCATCTTGTGCTGCCATATCTAAAGGATCATCAAAAACAATTAGAACATTTAGATCATTCTCTTCAATAGGAATAATATTGTATTTTATGAGTTGCCTATATGGTAACTTTGAAAAAAGTTTCATATCTATTTCTACTTCATCCAAATCAACATATTCAACATGAAGCGATTTTGCAACTTCTTCAAGAATAGGGACAATATCAATCCCCTCGATCTTTTCTAGACGAGATAGAGTAATGACGCCTTGTCTAACTTTCTTAGCTAAAAACATTTCTACAGAGTGCCGATCAATCATCTCTTCAGCTATAAGATTAGCAAATGAAATTTTTTTAGGTGGTCTGCTTTTAACTAAAGCAGAAATAGCATCTTTAGTTATAAGCTTCTCATCAAGCATCATTTCAATAAGTTTTACCATTCTAACCACCCTTTCTTACTCTGTTTAGTATAGCATCATATGTTGATTATCAAGCTAAATTTATGATTATAGAATACCTTTTTTTATCTTATATAATAGACTTATAGCTTCTGTTGAGTTTGATCTTTTAATGTAAGCTGTCAAAATATTTATCGCTTCATTTTTGCGACCCAACTTCACTTTGGATTTTGCAAATATCAACCAACTCTCTTCAATATTACCATTAACCTTATTGGTTTGAAATGCCCAATATTCTGCTTTTTTGTAATTTCCTTTACGATAATAACTTTTCGCTAAAAACAGTGAATCATCTGTATCATGTGACTGATGAAAACGTTTTGCAACATCTTTATATGCACTTACACTTGTTGTCTCTATAATTTCTAAATGCATTTTCTTTCGAGGTTCTTGTATAGTAGTTGTTTCTATGTTTACTCTGGGTTCTTTGATCGTTCCAAGATCTTCTGATATAGGTAGATCTTCCACAATTTCAATAGAAGCATTTTCATTAGATGTTACTGTCATAGGTTCTATTTCAGCTATCTGTCGAACTTCACTAGCTTTAGGTTTCTTTATTTCCAATGCTGTTAAAGCTTTATCTATTAACAATGTAGTGGATTTATTTGTAACTATTTCTGCCTTACTCATATCATAAAATTTAATAAAATCAATTTCTTTATAGTTTAAAAAAGTTAGAGATATAAGCAGTATAAGAAAAATAGAGAAAATAAGCACAAACCAAGGTCTCCTCTTTTTTTTCTTATATTTTTTCCACTCCTCTTCTAAAGGTTTAATATCATACATGAATATATCCCAATTTTAATGCAGCCATTTCAATAATTCTTTTAGGCATATGCTCATAATTGATTTTAGAAGGGTCATTTTTATCATAATATTCACATATCTCAAATAGTGTAAAAAGTAATTTGTTGCACTCCCTATAATTACCTTTTGTAAAAGTATGGATAAGTTTTAAATCTTTATCTTTGATCGCATTAGCTACTTCAAAAAGATTTTTTTTCAAAAGTTTTTTATGGATATATTTACTCTGATCCTCTTTGCTTGCATTTTTTAACTCTATCACTTCCCAGATACGGGATTGAAAATGCTCTTTGGCAATTAGATCTTCATCCTCTGTTTTATGTAAAGAAACAACAAATTTTACAGCACGACTATCAGAAAAGAGTCTGATCTTCTCCATCATCTCCGGTCCATACATCTGTGCCTCATCAAGGAGGATTATAATTTCCCTTTTCCCTCTTAAGTTTTTACAAAAATTAACTAAAGCAGAAAAGTTTACTTCAGTATTATTGGGTAGGTCCTTTTTTGTAAGTACTTTAAATAATTTATGAAAAAACTCTTTTTCATTAATCGCAGGTGTATCAAAATAATGAATTTCCCGTTGATTTTTTAATTTGTTATGAATGCGATTAAGAAGAATACTTTTACCTGTCCCGGGTTTGCCAAAAAGTAGAATCATCTTTAAGGGCTTATCCATACTATGCTCTAATTGTTTATAGGCTGAAGTGGATGAATCTAATTCAATGTAGTCACCAATATCTATAGAATCGATGAATACATTTTTAGCAGCTTCATATCTACTTTTCATTTAGTTTTGTATATCCTAAATCTTTAAGAGAGACTGATTTAGAATTTTTAACAATATGTGGTGTAATAATAAAAACTAACTCTTCCACGCTGTTAATTTTCTCTTCATGCTTAAAAGCATACTCAAGTAAAGGTATGTCGCCCAATAAAGGAACTTTATTAATCTGAACACCTTCTCTGGAAAAGATCAAACCACCAAGAATAGCATGCTCTCCATCTTTAACTTTGATCACAGATGCAATTTGTCTTCTTACTAAATCTGGTGGAATATTTCTTACACCTACACTCGTTGAAACATCATCAATTGTATCAGATATGGATGGATTGATTTTTAATGTAATCGTCCCATCGGCATCAATCTCTGGAGTAATATCAAGCAATATACCTGCAAATACAGAATCAACTGTTTCACCCTCAGCTGTATTAGAACTTTGTCCATCACCTAAAGCACTGGTAGATTTAAGCTTATAAAAAAGTTCTCTACCCACAGAAATTAATGCTGGCTGGTTATTCAGTGTCATTACTCTTGGACTGGAGATAGCTTTCACATCCCCTTGTGTACTTAAAAATTTTACAACTTCTGATACCTTTGTATTACCTGTCATACTTAGTACCTGGGCATTTCTTGGTTCTGTTCCCGGAGCAAATTCTGCATCAGTAATACCTTCTATAGCATCAAATGTATAGGAAGCTACATCTTTTTGTGCCATTGCCAATGTATTAATTGTCATGTTTTGCAGTCCATAAAGTTGTGACCAGTCAACACCCGTTGTTTTACTGTCATCAAACTTTACCGTAAGCATTCGTACATCAATAAGCACCTGTTGTTTGATCTGCTTAGATAAGGCATGAACATATCTTGCTACTCTATTGATCTGTCTGTCTGTACCTGTTACTGTAACCATACCGGCTTCCGGATTCACAATAGGTGCCAAAGGATTATATTCCCAAACCTGACCATCTGGTCCTGCCCAGCCTCCACCTGTTTTAGCATAGTGCGTACTACCATCACCTGCTCCGATCAAGATACGCTGAATTTCCTTCTCAACTGTTCTCCAAAACACGAACTCATGATACTTTCTATACTAATACCCGTTTTTGAAAGACTTGATGATTCTTGACCTCCACCTGACCCCCCAGAACCTGAACTACTTGCTCCAGCAATGGTTACATCTGCATTACTCTTTCCTGTTCTTTGTCCGGAAATATAGTGAATACGAAATGTTCTTGTGATCAAATATGAGATTTTAAGTTTATTGCCACTCAATGCATAGTGAAGATCATTGTCTTTAAGAATAGTATTTAAAAAACCTTTTAAAGTACTGTTTTTCAATTTAACATAATAAAGTTTTTTATTCATTCTTTTTCTTGCAGCGTCATCTCTAACAACAACCGTTAATCCACAAGTATCTGCAAGATTTTCGATCACATCACTAATACTTAATTTACTGTCTATCGTAACACTAAACAATTTCGTAGAACAACTACTTGCAACCAAAGTATTTGTAACACCCAACATCATTGTGAATACAATAACAAACTTGACCCCTAAATTTCGTACTTTTTTCATCCTATTACCTTTCTTCTAACGTGATAAAATTATCTCTTTCTTTATGAAGAAATAATTTTTTGATATTATTGCCATTTCTAAGTACCACACCTCTTTTACCCACATGTTTTAATGTGTAGCCCATAACAGTATCATCAACACCCATCCATGCGTCATTTATATATGCTTTACCGTTTACAATAGCATGTAGTGATAATTTTACGGTTTCTGCTTCTATAGGAATCGCAAATGTAGTGATATTATCTTCTTTTTTCACTCGAACAAATGGTTCTTTTGTCTCTTCCAGTNTTTCTAACTTAACACCTTCTCTTTTCAAATGTATCTTACCGATCATTTCTTCTATTTGTGCAACAGNAAGATCAGCATAAAGTAAACCTGTCAGTAATGGAATTATAAATAGTATCTTTTTCATTAGTAATTTATCCCCCATACAGAAATATTGATATCGGCTGTAACCTTTGACGATTCTTCATCAAGGGAAAACTTAGTTCCATAAATATCAGTAACCAAAACATTTTGTTCAAGTTCATTCATAAATTTTACAATACCCTTATATTCACCTTTACACCCTACACCAATCTCTAAAACATATCCAAAACTACCCTTGTTATCTACATATTTATTTGTTATATATTGTATGTCTACATTTTGTATCTCTGCTTTATCTGTAATAGAATTTAAAAATTTAGACCAACTTTTTTGATTAAATAACATACCAGACAATTTTTCTAAATTTGTATTAATGAATTTTATTTTTTTGTTTAAATTAACTATATTATTCTTTTTTGTAACGATTTCACGGTCAAACTTCTTAATATAAAATTCACGATCACCACCTACAGTAATAGAGTTGAGATAAATGTTGTTATCAGCTATACTTTTTTGTATACTCTTCTTACTTGTTTCACTTTTTTTATATACTTTTTCAGTATAAGGTAAAAGATATGTATAAGCAAGATATGCAATCATACCAGCAATCCCTAAAATAACCAGCCACTTCTCACTCTCTTTTTTGGGTGCAAAGTAACTGTCCAGTTCTTCTAATTTATCTTCTATGAATTTCATCTTAAATCAACCTTTAACAGACCTTTATAGTAATTACTCTCTTGGTCTTTTTTGATTAGTTCAATATCAATTTGATTTATTTCATCAAAGTGAGTATCTGAAATATATTGAATGAGTTCTGTGAATTTTCTATCATCTGAGCTCACTAAAGACAACCATACTGCATCATCATCACTATACATCAAATCAACATGGACATCAAACTTATTTAACTCATCTGCAATGGTATGAAATCTACCTGATTTAAGACGATAATTTACTTTTTTATCATAAATAGCAGTGAGGGTCTCTGTTTTACCTTTATATATACCTGATAGTTTCTCAATTTCCTTATCCAGGACAGATATTTTTTCTTTCTTGTCACTTAGTATTTTCTTGTATTTATTCGTTTCTATGGTAAGTTTATTATTTTCTATAGTTAATACATAAATTTTGGCATCATTTATATAAGAACCTACCAAATGAACCAAAGGATAAGCCAAACTTAGAGAGATGGCAGCAAAAGTTGCTATAATAAACTGTCCACTTGCACGATTTATAAATGCTGGTGGACGTGGGAACATTGTAAGATTTACAACAGAAGACTCATCTTCCATATAATCAAATGAGTTAAGTAACATCAAGTATTGAAGTTGATCTATATACCACTCATCGCTATTAACATTACAATCAAAATTTAAATCTGAAGACTGTAACCCTAAATAGTTTTGACTATACTCATCCAAACCTATGATAGGACCTTGAACACTACCTAAAAACATATGATCAATAGTATCTAATTCAAATGCTCTTTTTGTATAAATAATAATATCATTGATAGTAATAAATACTTCACCAAATATCTTCATAAGATTTTGCTGGTAATTACTATTGGCTGCTTTAAGTCCTTCGGTTTCCAGAATAGAAAAAAATGCTTTCTTATCGACTTGTTCACCAACCATTTCACAATATTTTTCATACATTTGTTCTAAAGAGAACTCTATAGATTTAGAATAAAGATATTCTCCATCGTTATAAAACGTCACAAATGCATCTTGCTTAGTAAAATACATAAAACAATGTGTCCCACTGTCGTTTAATATCTCTTTTTTATATAAAGTTTTATAAAGAAGTGGTGCGGGTATGATAAGATCAAGATATTTAGTCTCTTGCTTTATAGGAGAATAGAGGTTATCTAAAACTTCCGGTTCAGCTACAAAGATGTGAAATTCTCTCTCTTCTCCACCTCTTTCAACTTCCATCGAAGAGATAATATAATTACTGGCCTGATCTAAACCCAGTTCTTCGTATGCTTTTATTTCAAGAATATCTTCTATATCTTCTTTTGGAATACTGCGACTTATATGTATCGTAGCAATGATCATATCTTTATTACTTACATATGAAGTAATAAAATTTGAAGTGTTATAGCTGAGTTTCTTTAAAGATTGAAACGTATCACTCTTAAGTATATAATTAATATTATCATAAGCATTAAGTGTAACAATATTTTTTATAGCCGATTTCGATTCTTTCGACGAACTTTTTTTCAAAAACATTCTAAACTTCCTTCTTTGTTAACCAATTATATATGTTATAATATTAAAACTATCTTACAAAAATAAATTTTTTTTAAAATATAACTTTTTTTAATCATTTCTCTTTCAATTAAGCCCTGAAAGCCCATTTACAAGGGCGATTGATAAATAATTAATTTATAATTATTTACACTTAAAATCTAAAATTTATCACTATTTTAGATGATATATCCAAATTCTTCTAAGCTTTCTCTATTTTTACTCCACCCTTTTTTAACAGAAACATGCAGATCTAAAAATATCTTTTTACCTGAAAAAAACTCCATCTGTTCACGTGCAAGTTTTCCTACTCGTTTGATACCTGCACCTTTTTGGCCAACTATCATACCCTTTTGTGTCTCTTTTTCTACAACAATAGTTGCAAACACTTTATCTAGGGTATCACTCTCTTCTATCTTTTCTATCGTTACATCACTTTCATAAGGTATCTCATCACTTAAGTTCTCAAAAATAGACTCACGGATAAGCTCTTTATAGATATCTCGTATATTTTCAGTGGTAAGAATTTCTGTATCATACAAAAATGGTGAATATGGAAGATGTTTAGCGATCTCATCAAGCAGTTGCTTTTTTCCTACCTTCTTATTAACTGAAAAGGGAATGATCGCTTCAAAATGTTCTTGGTACTTTTGATATTCTCCAAGTTTAGCCAGGATATCGCCTTGTTTTACATGGTCTATCTTTGTCAAAATAACGATATGCTTTACACCTTTTGCCTGTGCAAGCGCTAAAAACTTCTCATACTCTACCAGTTTATCTGTAACTGGTGCTAAAAAAATGATAAGATCACTGTCACCCATGGCTTTAAGTGCTTCATCCAACATAAACTTGTTGAGAAGTCTCTCTTTTTCATGGATACCCGGAGTATCTACAAAAATGATCTGTGCATTATCATGCATCACAATGATATTCATACGTTTACGTGTTGCCTGTGCTTTTTTGGAGACCATTGCCAATTTTTCACCTACAACATGATTCAACAATGTACTCTTCCCTGCATTGGGTCGTCCTACAACTGCTACAAATCCTGCTTTTGTTCCTACACTCTCATCAAACATTTACTTTCCTTTATTAAAACGCATATGGAGCAAAGCTCCATATACTACGCTGACACTAAGTCTGCTTCAACAGCAGGCTCACGCAACTTGTCGCTTTTAATTATCTTTCATGAATATCTTTATAATATATACCTAGTGGTATCTTCATCTTCAACCACTTTGCTTATCTTCTCTTCTACAAGTACTTTATCTATATTTATTTTCTCACCTGTATATTCATCTGCTAAAAAACTGATATCTTCCAATATTTTCTCCATTACTGTATGGAGACGTCTAGCACCAATATCTTCAGTCTTTTCATTTGCGAGAAGTGAATAGTGAGCAATAGCATGTAATGCTTCTTCATCAAACACTAACTCAACTCCTTCAACGTTCATCAAAGCTTGATACTGTTTGATGAGTGAGTTATTTGGTTCTGTCAATATGCGATACAGTGTCTCTTCATCTAAGCTGTCTAGCTCAACACGCAATGGAAAACGGCCCTGAAGTTCAGGCATAAGATCACTTGGTTTACTTATGTGAAATGCACCCGCAGCAATAAAAAGGATATGGTCTGTTTTTACCATACCAAGTTTTGTATGAACAGTAGATCCTTCTACTATGGGAAGCAAGTCTCTTTGTACACCCTCTTTACTTGGATCTTGCCTGCTTTGCGAGTTGGAAGATACGGCGATTTTATCTATTTCATCAAGAAAAACAATACCACCCTTTTCTACTTTTTCAAGTGCTAGAGCTTTTAGCTGTTCTTCATCAAGTAATTCTTCACTAGCTTCTTGAGCTAAAATTTTCTTAGCCTCAGCTACACTTACCTCTTTTTCAGGGCCTTTTTTGCCCATACCGCCTAACACTTTAACAATAGACTCCTGTACCTGTATCATTTGAGGGGGAAGTCCCTCTTCTGGCATAGTAGGATTATTTGGCATTTCTACTTTGATCTTAAGATGATCAAGTTCTCCTTTGGCAAATTTCTCTTGCATACGTGCGAACGATGCCTCATACTCCGCTTGCTTTTGTTCACTCGCACCGGCAGGAAGAGGAGGAAGAAGTTTTTCTATAATTTTATTTTCTATATAGTTTTCTATCTTCTCTTGATTCTTTTCATTTTCACTTTTACGTACGATACCCATAGAAGTAGATGCCAGATCACGGATCATAGATTCCACATCACGCCCGACAAATCCTACTTCAGTATACTTGCTTGCTTCTACTTTGATAAAAGGCAAGTTCATCATTGTGGCAAGTCGTCTGGCAATCTCTGTTTTACCCACCCCTGTACTACCTATCATTAAGATATTCTTTGGCACGACATCCTGCTGCATCTCTGGGCTCAGCTGCATACGTCTATAACGATTTCTAAGTGCTACTGCAATGGTCTTTTTTGCATCATCTTGTCCTATAACATATTTGTCAAGGTAAGTGACTATCTCTTTAGGTGTTAAATTATCCAACCATAATTCCTTTATAGTTCTAGTATTTTAATATTTTTATTGGTATAGATACAAAGGTCACCTGCCACTTCAAGTGACTCTTGTACTAAATCTTTAGGATCAAGTGTAGTGTGTTTATCTAATGCACGTGCAGCAGAGATGGCATAGTTACCGCCAGATCCGATGGCTGCTATCTTCCCGTCTTGTGGTTCGACCACATCACCTGTTCCAGAGAGGATGAAGATATGCTCCCGATTCAGTACGATCATCATCGCTTCAAGCTGACGCAGATGTTTATCTTTTCTCCACATTTTAGAGAAACCTATGACTGACTTGAAAAGGTCTCCTTTTTTTTCAGCCAATATCCCTTCAAACATATCAAAAAGGTTGAATGCATCCGCTGTACTTCCTGCAAAACCAGCTAACACTTTTCCCTCATGCAGTGTACGTATCTTTGTTGCGTTACCTTTAAGTACTGTATCACCAAAAGTTACTTGTCCGTCACCACCGATAACAGCTTTGCCTTCACCTTTGTAACCCAGTATCGTAGTAGCGTCAAACATGACTATACACCTACTACTTCCACTTTAAGTGCCGCATGGATACCGTGACCCAATTTTGCATCTACTTCATGTACACCTGTTGATTTCAGTGCTTTTTTAAGGTTGATATGTTTTTTATCTAATTCAATATTAAGTTGCTCTTCTATCGCTTTAGAGATATCAGCATTTCCTACTGAACCCTGTATTCCTACAGGTGCAGTAGGTTTTTCTATTTTAACCGTTGCAGCTTCAAGCGTGATCTTCTCTGCTTCAAGTCGAGCCAACTCATCTCTAAGATGACGGGCCATCTCTTCCTGTTCTGCTTTCCAGTTCTCTACCACTTCAGGAGTAGCCAGTTTTGCTAACCCTTTACCGATGAGAAAGTTTTGTCCATACCCATCTTTTACTTCTTTGATCTCACCTGCTTTTCCAAGTGTTTTTACATCTTTTATCAATAATACTTTCATTCTTTATCCTTCGTTGGAGTATCTATAGGTATGATTTTAACAAAATTTTACTAGACATTTGTTAAAATCAACTACATGTTTCATCTGAAGTACACGATAAAATATGATAGTTACTTATTATAAAATGGAGATTCCCTATGAAGTATTTACTATTTTTACTAAGTATTACACTCTTTATCTTTCAAGGATGCAGTACAAAACAAGCTACACCACACTTAGACAACCTGCAAGTAAAAGCTCCAAAGACAACCACAACTCCTTCCCAAAAGAGTAGCAATAATGACCAAAATACAGAAGAAGATACAGCAGAAGATACAGCAGAGTTTGAAGCAGAGTTTGAAGCAGAAGAAACAACCAATATAATTGATCCCTTAAGTGGTTACAATAGATTCATGACTTCTTTTAATGATAAATTTATTACCTATGCCTTAAACCCTGTATCTGAAGCCTATGCATATGTGGTGCCTCAACCTTTTCGTTTAGGCGTATCCAATTTTATTCATAATATACAATTTCCTATTCGTTTTGCCAATAACCTCCTTCAATTAAAGTTCCAAAATAGTTCAGATGAGCTAGAAAGATTTATTATCAACTCTACTGTAGGGTTAGCTGGGCTTATGGATCCTGCAAAAAATCATATGAAGATACCGATACCGGCACATAATGAAGATTTTGGTCAAACCTTAGGTCACTATGGTATAGGTTCTGGTTTCCACGTTGTTTTACCATTCTTTGGACCATCAAACGTAAGAGATGTAGTAGGGATCACACTAGATGCTTATGCCTCTCCACTTGTCAATGTAAGAGGCTTCGAAAACTATAAAATACCTGATAATCTTGGTCAATCTATTGGCATTGCTACTGGTGATTTTATCAACAAAAATTCTCTACATTTAGGAGAATATGAAAGCCTTAAAAAAGATGCTATAGATCTATATCCATTTTTAAGAGACACTTATGAACAAAAAAGAATCTCTGACATAGCAGAATAAGTCACAATAAAAGGAAAAATATGTTAAAAAAAGTAATCATGTTATTGCTTCTGTCTGTTGTATCTATCTACGCTATAGAAGAGCAAAACATCAAAAAAGTGATGGACACTAAAGTGAGAAAGGTCCTACTTGTATTAAAAGACAAAACATTATCTAAACAACGAAAAGAACAAAAGAGTATTCGTGTTATAGACGATGTCTTTGACTACTATACCATGTCAAAAATAAGCCTAGGCAAGAGATGGAAATCTCTTACAAAAAACGAAAAAACACAATTTTCTAACGCCTTTGAAAAAAAAATAAAACATTCATATCTAGATAAACTAAGACTTTACAACAATCAAAAAGTGATTATTAAAGATCTAAAAAAAATCAAACATAACCGAAGTACTTTGGAAACTCAGATTATAGGCCTTGACGATACCTATAAAGTCATCTATCTATTTTACAAGAAAAAACAAAATAATCATTGGTATATTTATGATGTCAATTTAGTCGGTGTAAGCATTATTCAAACCTATAGAAAACAGTTTTCTGAGTTTTTAAAAACCAAATCGGTCAAACAACTTATAGAATCACTCTAAGTTATTCTATAAACAAAAGACCACTATACGATCATAAGAAGATGACCTATGTTACATAAACTTTATCAAAAACTGATATTAAAATATCCTTTATCTGTTTTTATTTTACTCATTAGCAGCATACTCATTTTTGGTATCAATATCGTAAACCTAGAGATAGACGCTTCTGCAGAGACACTTCTACTGAATGATGATAAAGACTTGGCATTTACAAGAACTGTAGCAAAACGATTTCAAACCGACGATGTCCTTATTCTTGCCTATAAACCAAAACAAGATCTACTTTCAAAAGAAAGCCTGCAAACACTA
>JGI24024J18818_10000477_pt1 | contig 15092 bp, 13 predicted proteins | sample Cruoilmetagenom2_FD_18818 | JGI IMG/M metagenome (IMG submission 18818) | reverse complement strand
TCAACAATCCAGGAAAACCAGCATCAGGTCCAGTTTCAATATCATGTGTTCTTGAGACCTTGTCACCATCAAAGCTGATTTCGCTTGTGCTGGAGGGGAAGGTGACCATTTCACCGCTAGCAGGAACCACACCCATGCCCATAGCGGAAAGGTCGAAGTCATTGGTAAAGGTGCCGGTATAGTGACTGGTCATCATCACTTTATCACCATGTTCGTGGATATCTTCAATCACAACCTTGATATCAGGGAATGAGTGCGTAAACATCTGACCCATGCCAACCCAGCCAGCTTTATCAAATGGGGGACCGCCGACGGCATCGGTGCCCTGAAAATCATCGGACAGGTGACTGTTCGATCGTTCAAGATCTTCGAAGCTGTAAGTTTCTTTAACCAGATCTATCTTGTTCATAATTGGTTGCTCTCCTTGATATATTGGAATAAGTTGGATTGAATGTCGACTCTGTTTAATATGCTTAGGTCTTTATGACCAGTTTTATTTCTCGAATTTGTACCGGATAAATAAGACCTTAATAATGATAACTATACTCCAGGATATATCACTTGACATGAGAGTTTGGTAAAAAAATCAAATTGTCAGGTTAATGGGCAAATTATATTTGCGGATGGTGGTTAAGGAACGTACCCATCCCGCCAGAAATTCCCACGACCAGTCCCCCATAAGATCTTTGCACCTGCTGTGCCGGGCAAGTCATATGCTACAAACCCCGAGTGTGCCGTATTGAGCACCACCTCCAGGTCAGAATCGCGATCGATATCTGCCAGGGTAGGTGCAGCCAGGGTCCCATTCCAATCCCCAGAGTGAGCACCTGGCAGATCGACCTCGTAAATTGGCTGTCCCAAATAGTTCAAGACGTGCAGCTTGCCTGTTAACCCACTGCCTTTTTCCACCCAGGAAGCAAAGATCACCTCGGCTTTACCATCCGCATTCAGATCTACAACCACAGGTTCAGAGGCGAAACGATAGATCCCTTCACCGGGTTGATTAACGGAATAAGGCCAGCTGCCGTGTTCTGTTTTGTCCAACCAGAAGGCGTGCAAGCGTCCATCGTAAGAAGCGAAAAGTATTTCCAGGTTTCCATCACCATCCAAATCCGCGACAATTGGATTGGGCTGTGCATTTTCGATCTGATTGTAATCTTCGCTGAGGGGTGCGCCGGTATCGACAGGAGCCTGCTGCCAATCGAAAGCACCATTTTGATAGCGGCTGCGGTCAGCATTGAACACGAACACGCCGGTATAACGGCTGGGGTAGCTGCCGTAACCACAATCATANACATTGCCGGTGGCGATCACTTCCATGCTGCCGTTATCATCCATATCTGCTATCGCGGCCGGACCATGGGCGAAATTTGCACGGTAGCGCTCGCTGCGACCGTCGTTTNTATTGCACGTACCCCAGCCGCGCTGCTCAACTTCCAGGCTNTCCCAAACCCCGACTTTCCCCCAACCCTTGCCTTCATAATCTGGGTGGGCCGGAATCTGTGCCCCATCACGTTCGTAAGCGCAGATATAGTGNACATCGGANGGCACCACCAGCTCGCCAAATCCGTCACCATCCAGGTCGCCAACCGCGGCGTTGTCGTTGAAGATGCCGTATGCATAGCCGCTGTCGTTCCCAAGCTGCGGCCAACCGGGACGCAGCTGCCCATCGTGCTCATAAACCCAGGTATTGACTTTTCCGTATACCGCCCCGGTGGCGATGATCTCAAGGGTGCCATCCATATCCAAATCAGATACCGATAATCCCCTAACTTCCAATCCTCCAGTAGGCTGCTGAGGCCAGCCTGGCGCGAAGTAGCCATTCAATTCATAAACGGAGACATAGCCACCCCCATGTGCGGTGACGATCTCTAGGCTGTGGTCGCCGTCCACATCCGCGACGACGATCCCTGGCCAGGTACGCCCACTGTTTGCGGCACCGGGTTGGCTGCGATCGTGCCCTGAGGCCGTCCTCCAGATCAGATCCCCAGTTTCACCATCCAGGGCGACGATGGAATATGCTGATCCGATCACCTCTTTGAATCCATCTCCATTCAAATCAACCACCGCAGGCGAGCTGTACCAGCCCGTTTCGCACCAGGAGGTATAACACCCACCGCGCTGCCACTTGAGAACCGGCGCGACGATCCCAGATTGGTTGTGATTTTGCTGGACCAACGGGAGGAAAATAGAGGCTGCTCCTGCACCTGTATTTGCTGCCGTTTTAATTGGAACAAATATAAGGGCAAGTGATAGCAAGATAAGCAGTGAGAATAGTCGATGAGATTTCATGATCATGGTTTGATTTATGTTCTCTTTGTAAATACAATATCCAAACTTCGGTATCAGGTCAATAGGGCTTCTGGACTATGTAGAAAATAAAAGAAAAAGGGTTTCGTAATCACATCATAAGCCAAATCAATGGGCTGTGAAGGTCTCCGACTTCAGAAATTGGAGAATCAATGATTATTGGTCAACCCTTCGCCATCGTTAGGCTATCAAATCTGGTAACTACCCACCCCTGAATCCTTTGTAGAATTCATCTGTAGCAATCCCTATTCATTGTGAGGAAAGCAACTTGTCAGGCACCTATTGGCAAGCTGCCGGTGTTCCTGGAATTGTCTTTATGAGTTTTATTAAGAAGGAAAAATCAAAAAAAGTGATCGTAGCCCCTCCCCCTGCCGCACCCTATGATGCGAGCGGGAATGGAGAGCACGAAGCACTGCCGGAGGATTTCTGGGATATTGATGAACCGGCAGTGCTGGGCTTGTTTGTGGGACACTATTACGAGCTATCGATCGATACTTTTTTCAATGCCAGCCATATGGTTGTTATTAAAGGACTGAGAGGGGAGCAGCATACCCACTCGTACCGCTTATCTGTGCGCTGCCGGAGTAAATCCATATCAGGTCAAGAACAAATCATCATTGATTACACCACCTTGCGTGACCGGGTAAACCGGGTCGCGCAGGCTTATAACAACCAGGTCTTGAATAAATTACCGCCCTTCAAGCAGTTGAAGTCCACCACCGAGAATTTGACCGCCGTACTCTTCCAACAGCTAAGACGAGCGTTGAAGGGATTACCAGTCGAGTTAACCAGCATCACTGTCTGGGAATCCCCGACGGTCTCTGTCACACTGACCAAGGATGGGTTGACATTGTAGCGCGATTCAAAACTCATTTTATAAACTATGGATACCTCACTAGGCACAGAGACAGGTTCAGGCACAAGGTTGCTCAAAAAGTTGAATGTAAGCAACTCGGTGAAGCTGCTTGGTGGGGTTTTTCTGATCGGCTTGGCGGCCTTGACGATTTTCCGGGTGATTCTGTTCCCACCTGCTGGGGAATCGCTAAATCCATGGGCTTCTGACACCCTGGGTCATTTGCTCAAGGTTGAGTTTCTAAGAGAAAGCATCGAGCAAGGCATCCTGAACCCAATATATTTTCCAGATTGGTATATGGGGATGCAGTTTATGCGCTATTATCCGCCATTGCCATATTTCCTCCTGTTTGGCCTCAATTTAATCACCCCAAATACATTCTGGGCCGCTAACTGGTTCATCATGCTGTGCGCATTAGCCGGTGGTTTGTCCTGGCTTCTTTTCCGGCGCTGGATTGGACTGCTGCCAGCAATATTGGGGGGCATTTTGTTCTTGTACCTGCCAGATAATTTGCGGGTAGCCTTGGCGGAAGGCAACCTGCCGCGCGTTTTAGCGACCGCATTGCTGCCGGTTATTATTTTCTTGCTCCTGCGATCACTGGAAGAGACGGGAACCATCTGGCATCGCATTGGATTAGCCTTGTGCTTCATGGCAGTTGTGCTCAGCCACGCCATGATGGCGGCTATCTACGCGGTATGCTGTGGATTGATCATTGCTTTGATCTGGGTCAAGCGCACTGCAGTGATTAAACCGGCTGCCCAAACCTTTGGTTTTATCCTATTGGGTATTCTGCTCTCAGCATGGTGGCTGCTGCCCAGTTTAATTGGCGGTATTACAGGACTTAATGCTTCCGCCATGACCGAAGCCCTGGCGGTGTTTCCACTCACCAACTATTTCAATCCCACCCTGCGGATAGGTAACCCGGAAGCGGTTTATGTTGGCCTGGCTCTCATGGCACTCTCAATTGCATCGCTTTGGGTGTACAACGAACAACGGGGTTACACTATCGCACTGACCTTTACCGGCTGTTTTGGGGTTCTAATCACTACCACCGGTGTCAACCAATTTTTTAATGCCCTGCCGATGAGCAATTTATTGTGGCCCTTGAGGTTTTTGGGAATTGCCAGTTTTTTACTGCTATTGGCATTGATGTGGTCCTTGCGCGGTTGGAGGAAGATCTCCGGGCTGGTAGCGCTGGCGGTCGTAGCAGTTGTTGCAGTGGATGGTGCAGGATCACTATTCTTGATCGGTCTTCGCCCACCAGACCCGGATGTGGACCAGGTCACGCGTCGATTGGCGCTCACGCAAGGGTGGCGTGAGGCAACGCTTGACCTCAGCCGCCTGGGGTCGGAGCCTTCGTTTTCATTCAGTGCGCATGGAGAGCGTGAACAGCTGTTTGGATGGGCATACCAGGGCGCCAGCACAGCCCCGACAGTTGCTGCACTTAATGATGCAATTGAATTGGGTTTTCCCGCATATCTAATCGATCGCCTCAATCTTTATGGAACCGATGATGTCGTGCTGCTCAACGAGCTGCCGAATGCCGATCGAATTGCCTCTGGTCTGCAGGATGCAGGTTATTTAAATATCTATGGTGGCCAGAGGCTTGAGTTATTCCACAGGGAGGGCCAACCAAGGGCAGTCATTTCCGAATGGGATGCATTGGGGGTTGGTCGCGGTGCCCAGAACCTGGCATATCTATTCCCGAGTATGATCCTGGGCTCCTCTACGAAGGTTGATGATTACAGTCTCGATCACCTCCTGCGTTATGAAACCGTCGTGCTCTCGGGTTTTGATTGGCATGATCGCGAGGCAGCGGAGCGGCTGATCGTTCAAGCCTCCCGGAATGGAGTGCGGGTCATTGTAGATTTGACCGGGGTTAAGCAGGATCCTCTGGCGCGCATCCCCCGGTTTTTGGATGTCTGGGGAGAAGCGCTAATTCTCGCACCAGAACCTGTGCAGGTTTTCAGCGCTGACCAGACCTATTGGCTTGAGTCCTTTGGTCATTACTCAAAACTATGGCATTCCCACATGCTGCAGGGATTAGAGCAGGAGTTTTGGTCCTTCGATTATTTGGGAGAAAGAGGTTCGCTGGTGGGCTACAACACTTATGGTACCGGCAAGGTCTGGTTTGTTGGTCTCAACCTGCCTTACCATGCGGCGCAAACCGGCGATCCTCTAGCCATCCAGTTGCTCTCCGTGCTATTGCAGCTTGAACCAGGAGCAGCCGCAGGGTATACCCAGGTTCCCTTATACGGCTATGAAGCAGGATCAGAAGGCTACCGCTTTGCTTACCAACTGGATCAACCCCAAACATTATTCGTCCCTGTCGCATATCACGATGGGACGTTCGTATTAGTGGATGGTGCACCGGTCGAGACCTACTCTTATGAGCGCCTGTTGGTGTTCGATGCTCCACGAGGAGAGCACTCTGTGCAGATCGGTGTCCAGAGGACGCCAATTTACTCAGTTGGACAGTTTGTATCAGGTTTTTCTGTACTGGCTCTATTCGGGATCGTGTTTTTCCGAAAGCGAAACCAGGTTGGTGTATAAGCATGCACAAAAAAGAAAAGGTGAACAAAATGATTTTGTGCAGCACCTGCCTGCGGGTTATCGCATTTGCAGCCCTGTTGGTCATCGTGATTGTTACACCTGCCCATGCTCAATCAGCTGGGATAGTCCTGGATGGGCAATTTGACGACTGGTTGGGCCAGCCGAATGTTCCGGATGGACAAGGGGATGCTCGTACCAACCATTCCGATTTATCGGCTTTTTATTTCGCCAACAATCCAGATCAGGATTATCTGTTCTTCATGGCTGAACGGTGGGATCTTGGCTCAGAGGGCTTGGACCTGCGCTTGTTTATCGATACTAATAATAATGGTGTCTCGACAGAACCCGTTGATCGAATGATTGAGGTTCGCTACCACCCCAACCAGGGCGGCAGGACATATGTAGACCTTTATGATGGTGCAGGCGGATTCCTGAAGCAGGTGGCATATCAAATGGATTGGGGAGAGCCTGGAAAAGGGGGGAAAGTTGAGTGGGGGGTTACTTTCACCGACCTTGGTATAGCCCCATACCAGACGATCCGGATGCAGCTGGTGTCATACCATGGAACTCAAGTTTCTGACACCGTCGCCGAAGTTCAATGGAGCCCGGCAAATGCCCTGGGATGGTTTATGCTGGTGTTACTGGGTTCAATTGGTCTCGCCTGGTTGTATATCCAGCGCAAGGTAATCGGATGAATACACTACTGATTGCCACCCTCTTTATTGTTTGGTTTGGGACTGTCGCATTCCTGCGCTACTCTCGCTCCTGGCTGCCCTTCTATGTCCTGGGCGCAGTTGGCTGCGCCTATTGGTTGATCCTGGTATTCAGCAACCTGTTCGGGTTAGAACCTTTCCTGGCCCAATCGGTGGCCTGGATGGTGCATGTTGTATCAAACCTGATGGGGATTCCGACGCGCATATTTGAAGGTGCTCCTGGCGTTCTCTTAGTGCTGGTCATTTTCCAGGATATTGGCTGGACCGTCCTGCAGGTCGGGATCGAGTCTTCTGGATTGCTTGAGATCAGCGTACTGGTGAGCCTCCTGCTTTTTTATCCAGGCTGGTCTCTATCCCGACGGGCTTTTTTGATCGGGGTGGGTGGAATCGCCATGTGGTGTGCCAACATCATCCGCATGCTGGTGATCGTGATCATGTTGAACCAGTTCGGGAAGGAAGCGCTTGTCCTGGCACATATGTATATTGGGAAAGCTATCTTCTTTGTCCTGGTGATCGCAATCTTCTGGTTCATCATCACCCGCACAACGTTAAGAGACCTTAATAAACGAAAATCACCTGCTCACCCTGTGATTGGATGAGAAAATGATCAACTGATGGATAATTTTATCGCTCTGATCATATACTGGGGGGTCTGGCTGTTGATACCCATCGTGGTTGATGGGATCACTACGCTGTACACCCTGATCGGTGTTTCCCTGGTCCATCTTCAGAATGCCAGAAACCGAGTTCCCCCGCTCCAATCCCATCCCCTGGTTTCGATTATTATTCCGGTCTACAACAGCGAGGAGACTCTCGAAGCCTGCTTACGATCGATCGCAGCCCAAGATTATCCGGCACAGAAGATGGAAGTTCATTTGATCAACAATGGCAGCAGCGACCGTTCCCACCAGATCTTTGTGCGCCTGCGGGAGAAGCTGCCACTGCATCTGGGCTGGTATTCCATATTTGATAAGGGCAAAGCCTGGGCAATGAATGCCGGAATTCATATGGCGAATGGCGCTTATATATTTAACATCGACAGCGATGTGGTGCTGGCCCCGGATGCAGTGCGACATGTCGTGGAAGAGATGGAGTATAGGCGCGATCTCGGTGCTGTCACGGGCGCGATCCAGGTTCTGTCGCCTGATGACGATGACCCTCCCCTCACCCGTTTCCTGGCTCAATGCGAATTCTTCGAGTATCTGACAGCTTTCCACGTCGGCCGGGAACACCAGACATTGATGCAAAATATCTACACATTGTCTGGGGCATTCTCGGTATTCCGCCGGGAACTGCTGTTGCAAACCGGTCTATATCGCAATCTAACGGTAACAGAGGATACAGATCTGACTTTTGAGCTGCACGAGCGCTACGGTAAATGGCGGATAGCCTGCATCAGTTCTGCCATCGCTTACGTCCATCCGATTGAATCGTTCAATTCCCTTTATGCCCAGCGTGTGCGCTGGCAGCGGGGTCAGCTCGAGGTCAGTGCAAGACATGCTGAGCTCATGCAGCAACCTATGTGGCTGCTGCGCGGCTTCTCACCTGCGCGAACCCTGCTTGTCGACCATACCCTGGCATTTCCCCGCATCGTCTGGACCTTCCTGCTGCCGGTCCTAGCACTCTTTGGCTATCCCCTCTCCCTGATCGTGATGGCCTTCCTTGTACTTTATGGTTTTTATATGCTGATCGACTTAGCCTGGGTAGCCGTTGCCTGGTTAGGCGTAGACCGTCTTGCAAGACAGCGCTTGTTGAGTTTTTTATGGCTGATCCCCGCCATGCCTTTCTACCGCATGGTGGTTTTCTGGTTCCGCATTTCTGGATTCCTGCATGCAGTGGCTGAACCAGGAACCTGGCGCGTTCAAGATCCTCTGGTGCAGCTCGAGCAAGGTTTTGTCGATTTGAGCTTCACGATCAGGGTTGCCTTAGATAGATTGCCGGTGAATATCCCCATTCTGCAGGAGAGATTTGGGGTTAGAAACTCTTCTGATCGAAAGAAAAAATAAAGGCTTCACCCGCCCGTATATTGGGGGACGATAGAGGTATTTTTCCAAATCAACTAAAGCCAGCCATGATGAAGGTTTGGTAAGGTTGGAGAAAAGCGTATTGTTGAGATTTGTTTTCCTTACCCAAAGAATCCAGCGTTTGGTTATTCCTTGGTGGAAATTAAGATTCTGTTGTGCTCATCATACGCCTTATCCCAGGCATGGCCAGAGTGTTGAACATATCATCCATTTCCTCGGGCGAATACGGCAAGCTTTGCTCAAGCCACCAGGTGACCATTGAAAGTAGGGAACCGGCCAGGAAATTCGTGATCACCGGCAAAGGGATCTCATCACCGATTGAAGGCATTTGGTTGAGGTGGTACTCGATGTGGTCTTGCATATGCTGGCGGGCGATGTCAAATATGAGATCATCGCCGCCGCTGTCAGCCATAGCGATGTACAGCTCCTTATTATCACAGGCATGGATGAAGAATTCGAGACTGTGCAGTAAATGGCCGGGTTCATCGTCGAGTGTTTCAGGAGCACGCATGTGGCGGTTTAAATCATGGGCGAGCTCATCAAACCCGCGGAGCAGTAAATCATCTTTATCGCGGTAGTGGGAATAGAAGGTTGATCTACCAACATTGGCACGATCAATGATGTCTTGTATCGTGATCTTCTGGTAGCCTTTTTCCAGGATCAAAGAAACCAGAGCATCTTGGAGCAGCTGGCGGGTGCGCTGGACCCGTCGATCAGGTATTTTCGCATTCATGTTTATTCCGTTTAAAAACAATTCTGTGTTTTTGTTCACTAATGAACAAAATTTGCAACTTATTTATTGACTTCAAGTATGTGCTTATGTATACTCTCTACATAATCGAACACTTTGTTCAATAGTAGACATATTATACACAAATTTATAAGTGAGAAAATCTATGAACCATTCGCATGGGGAGAGTTATATCGCCGAGACGGACGGCCACACCATACATTCCTGGGCCAGGTATTACGACATGGTAATAGGAATTCTTTCATTAGGGCGGGAGAAGAAATTCCGGCAAGCTGCTCTTGAGCTCGCGTCTATTGAACCTGGTATGAATATCCTGGACGTGGGCTGTGGTACAGGTAGTCTTTCCGTCGCCGCCAAACAAAACCTGGGTCTGGATGGCAGGGTGGTGGGAATCGATCCAAGCTCGAACATGGTCAATCTCGCTCACCAAAAAGCTGAAGAGGTAGACGTTGAGGTCGATTTCCAAGTTGGAGTAATTGAAAGTCTAGAATTTGATGATAACCAGTTCGATCTGGTGCTCAGCAGCCTGATGATGCATCACCTGACAGATGAGTTGAAAGTGACTGGATTGCAGGAAGTTCACAGGGTGTTGAAACCCAATGGCACGCTCTTTATCATCGAATTGGATCCCGGTGCCTTCAGCCTGGCATCACTTGTGCATGGTCATTCTGCGCAATTATCTGCGGAATTGGAAAACACTCGCCGTATTATGGAGAGTTTGGGATTTGGTCCCGTTGAATCTGGTAGTGTCAACTTTCGAGGTTTCTCTTACCTGAAAGGAATTAAGAAAATTAGCGATTCTCGCCGGGAAATAGAAAATGGAAGATAATACACATTCTCACCATCATCACTCAGATGGTCACGAACATGATCATGATCATTCTCAAAAGCATGATTGGCTGCCAGGATGGCTCACATCAAAAATCCATATTATCGGACATAGTCATGATCATCGTGAATTAGCTTCAGATCGAGCTTTCCGAGAAAATGAGCAGGGCATCCGCACGATCTGGATTGCCTTGAGTATTTTATTGGTCACTGCGCTCCTGCAAATGTTGATAGTATATTTTAGCGGGAGTGTATCCCTGTTTGCCGATACCGCGCACAACGTTGGGGATGGATTAAACTCAATCCCCTTATTGATTGCTTTTTACCTGGCCCGGAGAATACCTACCCGCCGCTATAATTATGGCTTTGGGCGGGCGGAGGACGTGGCTGGAATCATTATCGTTCTTTCAATCGCAGCCAGTGCTGTGATTGTATTTTCTCAAGCTATTCAACGCCTGATGAATCCGCAGCCGCTCACCAATCTTGGATGGGTGGCCGCGGCAGGCCTGCTGGGTTTCTTAGGCAACGAGGGAGTGGCGATGCTCCAGATCAGAGTCGGCCGGAAAATTGGTTCTGCTGCAATGGTGGCAGATGGATTGCATGCTCGCACAGATGGGTTGACCTCTCTGGCAGTGCTGCTTGCCGCAATCGGGTCCTGGTTTGGCTATCCACTGGTTGATCCAATTATCGGGCTTCTGATCGGCATTGCAATCATCTTTATCACCTGGGATGCTATGAAAACAATCTGGTACCGCTTGATGGATGCTGTGGACCCCGGGCTGATCGACAGAGCTGAGAGAGTGATCTCATATAATGTTGATGTCCAGGAGATCAGAAGAATTCGTATGCGTTGGGTGGGCCATTGTCTGCATGGAGAAGTATATATTTCTGTGAATTCGGACCTGAAGACCGCGGAGAGTCACCAGATCGCAGAGCAGGTTCGCCATTTGCTTTTCCATGAATTTCCTGATCTGTCAGATATTAATGTGCATATTGACCCGTGGACTGGCGCCGAAGACAATCATCACGAATTGACCAGCGCGCATGANCCGGTACCAACCCAGATTTATAAAGATTAATTGACGAGCAAGAGAACTAGATAACCGGGCACAATCTTTCTGTGGTTTAAGGTTCCTGGGACAGATCCCATTGGACTTCCACAACTAATTAAAACAAAAAATCTCCAGAATAATCATTAGTCAGATTCCCGATAGGATCTAGTACTCTGAATACTATATCTTGATGTGAGCCACCCGGTTTGCCTGTATATGATCGCGGTATAATCGAATGCATAACCTTAGATCCCTGGGAGGTAGGATGAGCGAACGAAAAGTCCGCGTCCTGGTCGCAAAGCCCGGATTAGATGGGCATGACCGGGGAGCAAAAGTAGTCGCCCGTGCTTTGCGTGATGCTGGAATGGAGGTCATCTACACCGGCTTGCGACAGACGCCAGAGATGGTCGTTGAAGCCGCACTGCAGGAGGATGTTGATGTAATTGGACTGTCAATTCTCTCCGGCGCACACATGGCACTCGTTCCGCGGGTGCTTGAGATGCTTCAAGCGAATGACCTGGAACACATCAAAGTCTTCGTAGGCGGCATTATCCCTGATGAAGATGTCCCGCGCCTCAAGGAGCTAGGCGTGGTGGGTATCTACGGTCCGGGCACATTAACGGAAGACATCATCCGGGACGTTCGCCTGGCTGTGAACGGAACCTCTGAACCCTGACTTCCAGGTGGATATGTCACTGGCCTCGTCTGTTTTAGACGGAGAGCGNCTCGCTATAGCGAGGTTGCTCTCGCAAATTGAGAATAATAATCCCTCCGGTCAAGACGCCTTGGGAGAGCTTTTCCCTCATACTGGCCGGGCGCATCTGGTAGGGGTGACTGGTGCTCCAGGAACAGGTAAATCTTCGCTGGTGAATCGTCTGGCGGCGTACTACCGCAACCCGCCAGAAGGTAACCCCCAACTTAAAGTAGCCATCATAGCTGTCGATCCATCCAGCCCCTTCACNGGAGGAGCGATATTAGGTGACCGGGTGCGCATGCGCGATCTGTCTGGTGATCCGGGTGTATTCATTCGCTCCATGGCTGCGCGGGGTTCTCTGGGAGGGTTGGCGCCAACCACTGCCAGTATGGTGCAGGTTTTTGATGCGGCTGGTTTCGAGATTATCATGATCGAGACGGTAGGCGCCGGGCAGGCGGAGGTGGACATCGCCCGTTTGGCCCATACCACTCTGGTGGTCGAAGCACCAGGACTGGGGGATGATATCCAGGCTATCAAGGCGGGCATCCTTGAGATCGCGGATATCCTGGTGGTCAATAAAGCAGATCGCCCCGGGGTAGAGAATACCGAAAGGGCCTTGCGCAGCATGCTCGAACTGGCACATCCCGCACCGCGCGTTTTCAAACATCACGGTCAGATTGAGACTGTCGGAACCCCGCAGACCATCCCAGAAGGGAATGGATTCTGGCTGCCCCCCATCGTGCGTACGATTGCCACAAAAGGCGATGGCCTACCAGAATTGGTCAGTGCGATCAGCGAGCACCAGCAGTATCTTGATGATACAGGTGAAAGACAAAACAGGGATCGGGAGCGGCTGCAGGCAGAGTTGGATATGTTGATTCAGAACAGCCTGGTTTATCGCTGGCGCCAGCATATATCGGATTCTCAATACCAGGAGACGCTGGAATCATTGATCGCGCGAAAAATATCACCTCACCAGGCAGCAGAGGTCTTAATGAACGGAGTACAAAGCGCTTGATCTATGGTGAGCGGGTTCGTTTGAGGCATGTAGAGCGGGATGACCTGTCCCAATTTGTGGAGTGGTTGAATGACCCGGAAGTTACCATGGGTTTATCCATGCACATCCCCCTGTCCATGGATGAGGAAGAAAGCTGGTATGAGCAGGTGCTCAAAAGCCCAAACGAGGAACGCCCCTTATGTGTTGAAGTCAAGTTGGGAGAAGACTGGCAGCTGATCGGAAATTCTGGATTCTTCACTATCGATTGGCGCAGCCGCAATGGGGAGATCGGTATTTTCATCGGAGATAAAGCTTATTGGGACCAGGGTTATGGAACAGAAGTGGTGAAATTGATCCTGCAACATGGTTTTTCTACTTTGAACCTGCACCGCATCTTTTTACGGGTATTTGCTGATAACCAGCGTGCAATAAGAGTATATGAGAAGGTTGGATTCGTCCACGAAGGTCGCCAGCGCCAGGCTGAATACCATGATGGTGAATTCCATGATGTGATCTTCATGGGAATGCTGCGTCCTGAATGGGATCGATAATTGGAGGAGTGATATGCCCGTACAAAAGATTCATCATGATTGCGCTTCTTACGGTGAGATCAAGCTGTTCTGTGGGACAGGTTCTCCGGATTTAGCTGCCCAGATAGCTCGCTACCTGGGGTTGCCGCTCAGCGGGAGAGATATTACCCTGTTCCCGAATGACAACCTGTTTGTGAAACTGCATAACAGCGTGCGTGGCCAGGATGTGTTTGTGATCCAGACCACTTCAAGACCGGTCCACCGCAACCTGATGGAGCTGCTGATCATGCTGCAAACCCTGCGGTTGGATTCCGCCGGGCGGATTACCGCAGTAGTGCCCTACATGTGCTACGCGCGTTCTGATAAAAAAGATATGCCGCGGGTGCCAATCACTGCGCGCCTGGTTGCAGACATGATTGAGATTGCAGGCGCAGACCGTTACATGACTTTAGATTTACATGCAGGGCAGATCCAGGGTTTTTTCTCGATACCCGGTGATGTATTAACCGCATTTCATATTCTCACTGCCCACATGTTTGATTTACGCATGAAGATGGTAGATCCGGTGGTTGTAGCAGCCGACCTTGGTTTCGCAAAGAAAGGGCGCAATTTTGCTGCCAGTTTGGACGCACCCATCGCGTTTGTGGAGAAACGCCGTTCCGGAGATGACGCACGCCCGGCAGCCCTGACCCTGATCGGAAATGTGGAGGGCCGGGACGTGATCGTGGTGGATGATGAGATCGACACCGCCGGATCNNTCAGCCAGGCCGTAAAANTGGTCTTAGAGAAAGGGGCGCGGGACGTTTATGCGGTATGCGTCCANCCCNTCTTCTCCGAANAAGCAGTTGAACGATTGGCAGAACTGCNNCTGAAAAAGATTATCGTCACAGATACTGTACCGATTCCAAAAGAGAAGCGTGAAANATTGGGTGAGCAGCTGCAAGTTCTTTCGGTAGCCCCGCTGTTGGGGGAGGTGATCCGCCGNGCCCATGAAGGGCGCAGCGTGGGTGAGATGTTCAACGAATAGCTAATGCCAGAACTACCCGAAGTTGAAACCATCCGGNTGGCGNTGAAGAACGGTGGAAGAGGGGCAGAACCTGTCGTTGGGCGGCGAATCCAGGAAAGCTGCCTGCTCTGGGAGCGAACGCTGGCNGAGCCCACCCCAAAAGAGTTCCAGGAGCGCATTTTAGGTCAGGAAATAACGGATGTAGACCGGCGGGGAAAATATCTAATTACCAGATTATCCGAAGATTCACTTCTGATTCACTTACGGATGAGCGGCGACTTGAATGTCGTTGACCATTCCGAACCGGTGGCAACGCACGATCGCTTGTGGCTTGGATTGGAAGGTGAACTGCGGATGGCTTTCAATGATACCCGCAAGTTTGGGCGGGTCTGGTTGGTAGCAGATCCCCTCTCAGTGGTTGGTAATCTTGGCCCCGAGCCATTGAACGGAGATTTCACAGCTCAGGTGCTCCATGAACACCTGCATGCTTATCGCCGCCAGTTAAAACCCTTGCTGCTCGACCAAAAATTCATTGCTGGATTGGGAAATATCTACACGGATGAAGCGTTGCACCTGGCACATCTGCACCCATTAATGATCTCAAGTTCACTAACCAGTTCACAAGCGGAAACCCTTTGGTCCAGCATCCGGCAGGTTCTTCAGGAGGGAATTGAGCGGCAAGGCGCGAGTATCGATTGGGTCTACAGGGGAGGTGATTTTCAAAATTACTTCCGGGTCTACCAGCGCACAGGAGATCCATGCCCGGAATGTGGAACACCTA
>JGI24024J18818_10000476_pt1 | contig 15095 bp, 13 predicted proteins | sample Cruoilmetagenom2_FD_18818 | JGI IMG/M metagenome (IMG submission 18818) | reverse complement strand
CATTGGCACCGGACTGAGCCAGAATAGGCCGCACACTGCCGCCTTCCTGATCCATCAGAGCAGCCATCAGATGAACAGGCTCTATGTACTGATTATCATGTCCGACTGCCAGGCTCTGCGCATCCGCAAGCGCCATCTGGAATTTGCTGGTTAGTTTATCCATTCGCATGTTTTAAAATCCTCAATTATTTATTTTCTGCACGATATATGGGGGTAAAGGGATAGAGTTCCAAGTTTCAAGTTCCAAGTTTCAAGTTTTAAGTTTTAAGTTTTAAGTTTTAAGTTTTAAGTTTTAAGTTTCAAGTTTCAAGACAGATCAAAAGCGATATTTTCCAGAATGACACACGGTAATATTACGACAGTCTTTTTCCAAGTTGGTGTGGGAGGCGCGCCTCGCGGCGAAGGGTATAGAGATAAAACTTAAAGTTGGCAATGGTAATGCCAGTTTTATCATTTCTTGAAACTTGAAACTTGAAACTTGAAACTCCTATTCCCCAACAACTGCCGCCTCCCGTCCACGCTTTTCATCAACGGTAAACAGAACGATCAGACCCACTACAAAAAACATCAGGGTAGAGAAAATGGCCTGCCGGTGGTCGCCGTTGCTGTACCAGGCGATGAGTCCATAGCTCATGGGGCCAATGATTGCGGCCAGTTTGATTGACAGGCCCCACAGGCCAAAAAATTCTGCTGAGCGGCCAGCTGGCGTGAACAGGGCTACCAGGGCACGACCGGCAGACTGGCTGGAACCCATGGCCAGGCCGATTAGGTTGGCGGCAACCCAGAATTGGACCTTTGTCTCACCTTGCCAGGCTATGGCAATAGCGAGTATCCATATAAATAATGTCAGTTCCAGGGTGCGTTTGGCTCCCAGTCGATCCTGAAAAAGGCCAAAGACAAATGCACCTATTGCTGCGGTAATATTAACTACCATGATCATGATGATGTTTTCAGTGGTGGAGAAATGCATCACTTCCTGCGCATAAATAGCTGCAATGACGATGACGGTATAGACCCCGCTGCTGAAAATGCACAATGAAACAAGAAATCGAAACAGGTCACGAAACTGGTGGTGATGTCGCAGGGTTTGTTTAAGGCGAGAAAAGCCGATCTGTGCGTAAGAAAACATTGAAGGAGGCATGCTGCCGGAAGCCTGTGTCCTTTCTTTTAAGAAAAGAAAAGTAGGTGTTGCTGCGAGGGCAAAGACCAGGGCGGTAATCCAGAGTGTAACCGGGACATATTGCTCTGCAGTTTGTCCCAACGGTTTAACGGTTTCGATATAGATGAGGCAAATTGCCAATACCAGCAGCCCACCAATATAGCCCAGTGCCCAGCTGAAGCCTGAGACCTTGCCGACTTTATCCGGCGGAGAAATCTCCGGCAGGAAGGCGGCGATCAGGTTTTCACCGGTACCAAACAAAAATGCCGAGCCTGCAAGTAATAACATGCAGATAGTCAGTTGATCAGGTCCAGTAAAGCCGAGCAGGATTGTCATGATGATGCAGCCGATGGTGCTGAAAGCAAGCATCTTTTTCTTTGCAGCAGAGAAGTCGGCAATCGCGCCGAGTACAGGTGCAGTAACTAGAATCAATGTATTTGCGGCACCGATGCTTAAGCTCCACAGCAAGGTGCCTGTGCCACCATTAGTGCTATCAACAGCCGCGGCAATAACGCCAACAAAATAAGCACTGTAGATCGCAGTTAAAACAACTGTGGTGTAGCCGGAGTTAGCAAAGTCATACATTGCCCAGGAGATGAGTTCTCTACGTGGAGCTAATTCCCTGATGATGAGAGCCATGAGTTATTATCTATACTTTCAACTTTTATCTGCTTTTGAACAACTGGAAAGAATTAGCATAAATTCACTGTTGTCACCCGCATAAATATGCTGCGGATAAAATCCTGCACGGGTCAATAACTGGTGTATTAAATCGGGTGTGTATTTCCGACTATATTCCGTAATGATGTGTTCGCCATCTTCAAAGTCGATCTTTAAATCAATATCCCGGAGTGTAACGGTTTGCCGGCAACAGGAACGTAAACGCATTTCGACGCGGGAATTATCAACATCAAAAAAAGCATGGTGTTCGAATTTTTCAGTATTAAAATCACCATCAAGGGCCTGGTTCAGTACATCCAGTAGATTAAGGTTAAATGCTGCAGTATATCCCTCAATGTCATTATAGGCAGCATTCAGGATGCTGTGATCTTTGACCAAATCAATACCCAGCAGAAACCAGTCATCGTCATTGGCTGTATTTCTCACATCACGTAAAAACTGGCTGGCCTCATCATATGAAAAATTACCTAAGGAGCTGCCAAGAAAAGTATAGAGGCTGCGCGTATGACTATTATTGAACAGTTGCATGTCTTGTAAAAAGTCACCATGCCATGCATCAATGGATAACCAGGGATATCTGTCTAATAGGCGCCTGGATGACTCGATCAGTATTTCTTCACAGACATCCAGCGGCAGGTAATGCAGCCAGTCGTAATGCTGATTGGCTGCCTGAATAAGCAGCTCGGTTTTTTCGGATGTGCCACTGCCGTATTCAACAATAGCCGTTGGTCGTACAGTGGTAACGATCTCATCGGCATGTTTCTTTAAAAGCGCGGATTCAGCACGCGTCAAGTAATACTCATTGGTCTGGCAAATCTGATCAAATAGTTTAGAACCGCGCTCATCATAGAAGTACTTTGGCGGCAAACTGCGGGGACGGCTCAACAAACCCGCGTAGACATCTTCTGCCAGTGAATCAACATGCTGTTCCGGTGATAGCCGGTTTAACTGAAACCGACCTGAGTCAATTTTTACTGCTTCTTGCATAGCATTCCTTATGTTTTTAACTATTTTTCATTATACTAAGTGATAGTTTACTGTCTAATAAAATTTCAGAGAGAATTATGTGCAGACTTGCAGCTTATATTGGTCCTGCTTTGCGTCTTGAAGAATTGTTGCTCAAGCCGGAGCATAGTCTGGTGAAGCAATCCTGGGCGCCACGGGAAATGATAGAAGCGAAGCTAAATGCAGATGGCTACGGGTTTGGCTGGTTTGACCAGAATGACCGGCCCTTGCGCTATCGTCAGACCATGCCTATCTGGACTGATCCGAATCTCCCCGAACTCGGTCGTGGGCTGGAATCCGATACATGGGTAGCGGTGGTGCGTAGTGCGACGACAAATATCCCGATCAATCTTGCCAATACCATGCCTTATTCAGATGAGATGTATCATTTCATGCACAATGGTTATATCAATAACTTTTCGCGGACTTTGCGATCCTGCCTGCGGCGTGAATTTAACCCGGAATTTGAAGATCTAATTGAAGGCAATACCGATTCAGAACATCTGTTTATCCTGTTCAAACAAATCATGTGGGAAACAGGTAGTGATGATCCGGCAAAAGTATTGATTGAAATGGTCACTCGATTAAAAAGTTGGTTAAAGGATGAGCGTGCACTGTTGAATGTGGTTGTCACAAAGCCTGGAAAAATTTGGGCTATGCGATGTGCTATCAACGGTAATTGCCCTTCATTATACTACTCACTCAATCCACCTCCTTTTCCTGAAGCCTGCGTGATTGCTTCCGAGCCATTGACCGATGAGGATGACTGGACAGAGGTACCTCCTCAATCATTATTGGCCTTTGAATCGTGTAATGAACCGGAACACATCATTTTGTGAACAGCTGTGTCAGTAAATGATCAGATTGCTGTAAGACTGTCATTATTACATGGTCGCCTGATCAAACAGTTTTCATCGTATAGCGAAAAAGATCTTCGTACCCAGTATCATCCCGATCTCAGTCAACTGGGCTGGCACCTTGCCCATATTGCCTTTATTGAACAATACTGGTTGCGTGAAGTGNTGCTGGGCGACAACAGCCGCACAGAAAATTTGCATCAGTATTTCTTTCCAGAGCGTATAGGCAAGTCCGAACGCGGGAATCTACAAGTTATTGCGGATTTCGAGCAGTTGCAGGATGACTTTTCAGATGCTGAAAAATTATGGACAGAACTGTCACGTGGCAGATGTGCACACCCCCTGNTGAAAAATGCTTATCTGGGCTGGTTTTTGATTCAGCATGGGGAGCAGCACCTGGAAACTATGCAAATGGTGTTGTATCAGAGAGCACTGACCTCAGAATCTGAGACAGATTTTACTGCCGTCCAGTTTGATGCCCGGAGCCCAGTTTTACCGGAGTTGCACATTGCTGATGGTGATTATGTAGTGGGTTCAGATGACATATTGGCCTGCGATAATGAGCAACCGGTTCATAAACTGACTTTGCCAGCTTTTCTAGTTGCGACCAGGCCGGTTAGTAATGCTGAATACCTTGGATTCATGCAGGACGGTGGTTATAGGCGTGCAGAATTCTGGACCGAAGAGGGGTGGCAGTGGATTATGGATTGCCAACACTTCGCCCCTGAGTACTGGCTGCAGAATGAGCAGGGCAACTGGTTTAGTTTATCGGCAGATGGTTCAACTGATATAGAGCCAGATGAGGCGGTGTCAGGTCTTAGCTGGTATGAGGCTGATGCCTTTGCCCGCTATGCCGGTTGTCGGCTGCCGCATGAGCATGAATGGGAATCTGCAATGAAAACAGAGTCACGAGCTATGGCTTCGACAGGTCAGGCATGGGAGTGGTGTTCCAATACATTCTTTCCCTATGATGGCTTTCAGGCTTTTCCTTATGAACGTTATTCGACGCCCTGGTTTGATAATAATCATTACTTGCTGAGAGGAAGTAGCTCCTTTACCGGAGATACAGTTCGTCAACCTTCCTTCCGAAATTTCTATCAGCCAGGCAAACGTCATGTTTTTGCTGGCCTGAGATTAGTTTGTGACCTATGACGCTACTCACAGGTTTTGAGCCTGTTATTGATAAGAACTGCAGGGTATTGATCCTTGGCTCTATGCCTGGTGCAGCCTCACTACAGAAGCACCAGTACTACGCCCATCCACGAAACGCATTCTGGCCGATCATGGAAGACCTTTTTGGCATTAAAAAAGATAAAGGATATAACGAGCATTGTGCCTTACTTTCAGCCAGCGGCGTAGGTGTATGGGATGTGTTAAAACAATGCAAGCGCACCGGTAGTCTTGATTCAAGCATTAGGGCAGGTTCTGAACAGGTTAATGATTTTGAAAAATTATTTGCGGGCCACACTGCTATCAGGGCAGTGTTTTTCAATGGTGGGACAGCCGAACGTTTGTATAAAAGAAATGTTCTCAGTTCAGATAATATCCACTATCATGGATTGCATTACCACCGACTACCTTCGACCAGTCCGGCCTATGCGTCTATGTCATATCAGGAGAAGGCCAGGCAATGGCGAAGCATGCTCGACTACCTCGCTATTTGAATCTGGATAATTCCCGCTTTCATTAGATCAGAAATCTGGTATTGTGGTTCCCTGCTAGCTGTGTGTTCTCCCTCACTGCGATTTTCTTTTTTTTGGTGACTAAAGGGATTCCGTATCGTTATGCAGCGCCCCGCTAGATTGACAGGGTGAGCAGTCTTCATGAGTTTTATTCAAGTGGAGTAATATGGAAATTTATTTTGAAAAAATTCAGAGTTTCAGGATGCTGGTTGATTGTCTGGTTTTACCACACCAGAAACCGTTCAATAATGGTGAATTGGCCCAATTCCCCGCCTCGAGCACTAGCTTGAAATCGAACCCTGTGCCCAGGCTTATCAGCGACACTGTCCAGTCATTAATGCTTTTTTTCAGTAGAGAATATTAACGGTCCATATTGATGTGATCTATCCTTATCATATGGGCGATAATTTATTAAAAAAACGGTAGATTGATGCTTAATAGCGTGAAATACAATACCGGTAAGGAACATGAACAGTCCTTGCTAAGAGTAGTACTTTCCCTGATTGTATTTTCATATCTTGTGATTTCATATCGTTTACTCGACTATACGTTCTTCACGAAACCGGTCGTTTTATTATCTGGCTCATATCTGATCTACTCTCTAATCCATTTAGCCACCATCTTTATAAGCCCCAGTGCCTCAATTTCAAGAAGGATACTTGGAATGATTACTGATATTGGTGCATTAACATACTTGATGTACTTAACGGGTGAACTTGGCTCACCTTTATATATGATGTATTTATGGGTGATATTCGGCAATGGCTTCCGATTTGGCGTTCCATATCTTATTATATCGAGCGTAACGAGCGCGATAGGTTTTTCCCTGCTAATCGCCTATTCAGAATTCTGGAGTGAAATTTTTCTACTGTCTACAGGGCTGCTGATCGCTCTGATCATTCTGCCAGTATATGTTTCGAGACTGATAAAGTATTTAAACGAAGCCGTTACCCATGCAGAAGAAGCCAACCAGGCAAAAAGCCGATTTCTGGCAAATATGAGCCATGAATTGCGCACACCCCTTAATGGCATAATTGGTATGAGTGATTTGTTACTGGATACTCGTTTAACTCGTGAGCAGAAAGAGTTCACGGAAACAATAAATTACTCTGTACATACTTTACTGTCAGTAATCGAGCGAATACTGGATATTTCGAAAATTGAGGCCGGTAAGCTTGTTATTGAGTCCATTAATTTTGATCTGCATCTGCTGGTTAATGGAACAATCAGAATGTTGCTGCCTCAGGCAAAGGAAAATGGATTGATGCTCACTGTGGCAATAGATCCAACGGTTGATTATCGAGTTATTGGTGACCCCCATCATTTACGCCAGGTTATTATAAATCTGTTAGGTAACGCACTTAAGTACACAGAGAACGGGTATATATTTATACATATCTCTCTTATGTCAATGGGTAGCAGAAAGTGCAGGTTAAAGTTTGAGGTAATAGATACCGGCATTGGTATCGAAAAGAACGCACTTGAGCACATATTTGAGAACTTCCAGCAGGCCGATGAATCAACAACCAGGCGCTACGGTGGGACTGGGTTGGGAACAGCAATATCTAGCCAGTTGGTAGTGTCGATGGGCGGTGTAATTGGTGTCGAAAGCACCCCCGGGAGTGGTAGTAATTTCTGGTTTGAGTTGCCGCTAAAAATGAGTTTTCCAGGGCACGAGCCAGATTACACTCTCTATGATTGCAATGCCCTGGTAGTCGGTGCTGATGAACCCGGCAAGCCAATTCTTGTCGATCGTCTTCGTGCATGGGGGGTGTCAGTAGATAATGAGGATTCAGCAAATAATGCATTAAATTTATTAAAGCAGCATGCTGAAAATGATTCACAGTACCACTGTATTATTATTAATAAATCATTGGTAGATATTGATGTTGTAAAATTTGTGAATGTATTGCATGAGAATTCCATTCTTTCAAAAACATCATTGATTCTGATATCAAGTAACTCAGAGTCGGTTGATGAGAATATGTTGTATCAGAAAGGATACACAGCTGTATTGCAGCAGCCCTTAAATAATCAGTATCTGTTTAATGCTATTCATTCATCACCTCTGTTTGAGTTCGAGGCGAATAAAGATCCAAAAACAATTTCAAGCTATATATCTATAGATCAGAAAAGAGAAATATTAGTAGTTGAAGATAATAAAACTAATCAACTTGTACTTGAAAAAATATTACAAAAGGCCGGCTATGGTGTTGATTTGGCAAATAATGGCAAGGAAGGACTCGATAAGCTGGAATACAGAAATTATGATCTCGTCATTGTTGATATGCAAATGCCAATTATGGGCGGCATTGAAATGATAAAAAGATTCAGACTCTCTCATCCTGATAGAATTAATCTTCCATTTGTTGTTCTGAGCGCTAACGCTACGAAAGTGGCAAAGGATAAATGTGAGGAGGCTGATGTTGCAGCCTTTCTCACCAAGCCGGTAAGAACTAAAAATCTGTTATCAGCTATTACAGAAGCGGCAAATAGTCCTGGCCCGAAGTTAGCCGGTAAGCTAAGTGATATTGCCAAAGTTGCTATAGATAGACCAATTGTAGATGTTTCTATATTGGAAGAGTTTGGATCAATAGAATCGGATCCTGAGTTTTTGCAAGGCTTGTTGAATCAGTTTCAAGATGATGCGCTAAGATTAATAAAAGAAATAGAGACAGCGCTGGAGAGTGGAGATTACAGGCATTTCAAGGATGCTGCACATGCTTTGAAGGGGATTGCAGGTAGTGTCGGAGCAATCTCGCTACATGAGTGTTGCATCGACATTGAGAAAATTGATAGTGCTACTCTAATGGAAAACTATGACCAGGTGCTGGTTAGCATAAACAGTGAATTCAAGCAGGCACTTGATTTTCTTAGTAAATACGCAAAAAAGAAGAATACTCAGGCAAGATAGTCGCAGTTAAAGGGGGTTTAAAGGGCCAAATTCGCAGCTTAAAGACTTTTGTGAGTGGTGCGCCCTCGCGGCGATAAGCTTTTTCTGAAAACTCAAGTTCAAAAAGTACCCCTCCTTATGAATGAACAAATACCTGATCAGCCCCATCCTGAATAATCTTCAGCCTGCAATCATAAAGAGCTTCAAGTCTTTCGATAGTCAACATATCTTCAATACGGCCAGTTTCCACCGACCCATCCGGATACAACAATAAAGTATGGTTACAATATCGCCATGCCTGATTAATATCCTGCAGTACCACCAGGTTAAGCCGCTGATGATTTTCACTGATCAAATGCAGGATGCTACTCTGATGCTTCATGTCCAGGTGATTGGCGGGTTCATCAAACATGCGGACAGGTGAGTTCTGTGCCAGACAGGCGGCAATCGAAACACGCTGACGTTCACCACCGGAAAGGCTGTTGACATCACGATCCTCAAATCCAGCCATATCGACTTTGTCGAGTGCCTGTTGTGCAATTTTAATATCTGCATTTGTCTCGGTTTGCCAGTAGGGGATGTGCGGGTGACGGCCGGATAGTACGGTTTCCATGACCGTCGCGGGAAAGGCATCGTCGGATTTCTGAAAAAGCATGCTGCGCAGTACTGCAAGCTGCCGTGAGCTGTAAGATGATATTTCTTTGCCATCCAGCATTATTTCCCCCAAGGGGGCAGTTTGCAGTCCGGCCAGTGTCATCAGCAGGGTGGTTTTACCTGATCCATTCGGTCCGAGAATAGACCAGGTTTCACCTGCAGACATGTAAGCAGATAATGACCGACACAGTATCCGGTCTTCAATTGCTACAGTCAGATCTGAGATTTTCAGCAGTGGTGAAGAGGGTGAGTCGGACATAGACTTTAGTAGTTCGGGTTTTGATAACAGGTCGCTGTAAGATATACAGTCGCGCCCGACTGTGCTGTTGACGGTTTCTGTGATTTCAGCCGCAACCATACAATCCTGATGCCTGTTAAGTGAGTATTCAATAATGGTGCACTATGGCTGAAATAAAGTTTGATGACAAACCTCTCAGAAACGCATCCTGTCATATGGAAGGGCCGGATGAATCGTAGTTTTCGGTTTTCGGTGTTCAGTTTTCAGTAGAGAAACATAAACTTATTCGCTTTTAACCCTGAACACCGAAAACTGTACACTGAAAACTTTTTCTTACCCTTTTTTCTGGACCACCCCCAGACGTATAAGCTTGATAGCCAGCAAAACCCACGGCGCACCATGAAGAACCAGATCAAAGATATCAATAGGCCTGTACAGTGTCCCACCAAACAGCATAGCCAGTTTTTCCAGTACATGTGGCTGTGGAGAAAAGGGTGCAAGGCCAAGTGTAGCGACTAATACNATAACTACCGGCCATGACAGTTTGTCTATCCATTTCATTTCTTTAGATGCCCTTGATATCCCCTGGTGTTATGTGGCTGATTATATCTGAGGAATAAAGTCAGGTATAATTTGATATTCCAAATAGAGGCGAGACATTGTGGATCAGGAATTACAGGAAAAGAAGATGCAGCAGACACAGGGCATAATTCGTATGCTCGATCAGTTCGGGCTGGATGCCGAGCAGCAGATACGGGTGCTGGGTTTTCCGGAAGGAACACGCACCCGTACATTACGTCAGCACCGCGAGAATAAACCGTTTCCAGATGATGAACAGATTCAACAGCGGGTCTCTCTTCTGGCACATATCAGCGATGCCTTAAGGACCACCTATCCGACTAATCCTCAAATGGCCCTGTTCTGGATCAAACAGAAGAACCGTCATCTGGATAACCATCGCCCGGTAGAAGTGCTGGGCCGTGGCAGCCGCAATGACCTGATTTCAGTGCTGTCACTGCTTGACTGCACAGTACATTGGGAACAGAGCAGTATAAAAAAATAAGTTTCAAGATTAAATGCAGGCAAAAGGCTAAAGGTAAAAGGTTAAAGAAAAACCGATTACGATTTTGTTAACCTTTTACCTTTAACCTTTAACCTGCAGTACCCTAAGCCAAAGGCAGCCTGATCTCGAAGACCACCCCGTTACCCGCTTCATTATTTCTGGCACCTACTGTCCCGCCATGTGCATTGGCTATCAATCGTACGATGTGCAGGCCCATGCCCAGGTGNGAGCGTGATTCTCCTTTTTGACGCAGCGAAATCATTGGGTCGAAGAGCCGTTCTTCCATGCCTTCAGGTAAAGTTTTACCGATATTCATAATCTTGATAATTGCCTGTTGGTGCCAGACGCTGAGGGAAAAGGAAACCGGTTGACCCGGCACACAAAAATCCATGGCATTGTCCAGCAGTTTGTCCATCATTTGTGCAATATGATCAGGGCTGCCTTCGAGGATAACCTGGTGTTCGGGCAGTTGGGTGATGAAGCCCTGTTTGAACTCCGGGTGACTTTCCTTAAAGCCTTCCATATACATGGCCAGCATTTTATTGAGATTAAACTTTTCGTGGTGTTCGGTCTCCAGCGCCTCTTCCAGGTTGCCAGCTTCGGTCAGGCTGGCCAGTAATGAGGCCAGCCTGTTAACCCCGTTCCGGGCGCGCGACATATATTTACTTTTTGCAATGTCAGTATGCAGGGTGCCGAGGTTCTCCAGTGAAGAATTGACTACGTTGAGGGGGTTGTTCAGTTCATGGGCAAGGGTGTCCGGCATCCGCTCCAGATACCGTGTGTAATGTGCCAGACGTGTCAGCATGTCCGAAATACTACGAGACAGGTCACCGATTTCATCTCCCGCTTTTGTATCGGGTAGCTCATGCTCTACTCGCAGCCGCCCCTCCGGATTGATGGCATGGCCACTGGCCTTGCTGAGGCGTCTAATGCGCCGGGTCAGCCGCCAGGCGAAGGTCATCAGGGCGGCACCAACAAGCGCAAAGACGATTACCGTTACAGCAATCAGGTTCTGTAGCAACTGGTTTTGCAGTGCGACGACGTTATTGCTGCTGCGCTCGACAATCACGGCCCCCATGATTTTGTCATTATTATATATGGGGTGTGCCGCCATCAGCAGCTCAGCCTGCTGGTCAACACTGGCGCGTCTGTCTGTTGCCGGTTTGCCTTCCAGCACCTGATAGATAACAGCCTCATTTCGTTTGCGCGTGTCATCGGGAAGGTCTTTAAACTCTGCTACAGGTGGATTCAGTATTATTCTGAATACAGGATCAAGAAGTTTATTCATCCAGAACTGCAGTGTCTTCATGTTGGAGCCACTGAGTATAGTTTCTTTATATTGTGAAGTTGAAAGGTCGCCGACAAGTGCCCGAACATATTTATTCTGGTCAATGATCCAGATTCGTGTGCCGGGTTTGTCCAGACCATGGAGAATCCTGTCGATCTCCGGGGAGGGGATCGGTACTCTGCCAAGTTCGGTGGTGTTTTTGGCGGTAGATGTGCCGAGTACGCTTTTCAGCTTTCGTTCTTTCGTATCATCGACATCGGCGATTGCTATCGCCAGCCGAGCATCACCGGACACCATGTCGCGTGGAATTCGAAGTTCTATTGCATAACCGCTGTCCAGCGGCCGAATATAGCTGACAATACTGTATATCGGATCACCGGTAAGCGGATAGCGCCATTTTTCATCCATGGCATAAACGCCCATGCGGCCCGGTTTTGCGGCCACTGCAGCATATCGAGTCATTTTGTCCTTTTCGTCGCGTAAATAGATCCGTAGATGATCGCTGTTATCAAGTCGCCGGTAGCTGGTATCACGGTAAGTGACCGTATCATCCTGCACGATGAAGAGGGCATACAAATAGCGCCCCCAACTGCCGAGTACATGATTAAATGATAGATCGCTTTCATTGCTGTCGGGCTTCTTTAATAGCCTGGGTACAGAATAATGACCGGCATTTTTGGCCAGCACCCCCCAGTCATCAAGCTTGCCGTCCATCGTTAAGGGGTGGTCGAGTCGCATTACCTGAAGATCACCAATTTCGCTGTCGATGGCTGTGCCGCCTTTCTCAGGCGAAAACAATTCCGGCCGGTCGTGCAGTACGGTGGCGATGGCGCCGGCTGTCAGCAGCAGCGCTTCTTCCTGTCCCTGCAGAGCAAATGTCTTCATTTCCCTGACATATTGGTAGCCCATCCAGGGGATCAACAGCAGGGTCAGGATGACCAGCAGCAATTTGTAGCGGATACTTACCCGAATCATGAAGGGAATCTCTTAGCTTTTCCAGCGATAGCCCACACCAAAAACGGTCTGAATAGAGTCAAACTTGTTGTCAATTTCCTTGAACTTGTTACGAATTCTCCTGATATAGCCATTAATGGTATTACGCTCAACCATGCTTTGCCGGGTAACCTGCATCATGTGATCATAAGTGCGCACATGGCCGGGATGCCGCGACATCGATTCTACCAGCCAGTATTCTGTCAATGTCAGATTCAAAGGCTGGCCTTTCCATGTGATGGACATGCTTTGCTGGTCAACCATCAAATCACCCAGTCGATAAACCTTGTCTTCAGTGTCTGAGCGAGCACTCAGGGTATCAACAATACGGAATAATGAGGACACGCGAACGGACAGGTACTGCAGATTTACCGGTTTTGTGAGGTAATCCCAGGCATCCAGGCGCAGGCCTGAAACTGTGTCAATATCGTTGTCGCGCGCGGTCAGGAAAATAATAGGCAGATTCCTGGACATACTTCGTAATTCCCGGCACAGGTCAAATCCACCATCAGGCTCGTCTTCCAGCATAATGTCCAGTATTGCCAGATCAGGCAGTTCGTCCTTGAATCCTTTCAATGCTTCACGCCTGTTCGGGTAGGTGGTTACTTCAAAACCATGCATAGTCATGGCATCGGCGTAGTTCTCGCGCTGATCAGGGTCGTCTTCGACGATGGCTATTTTTCTACTCATAAATACAGGTACTCTATAGATTTCGCGCGCAACAGTATATCAGTATGGTGGCGAAGTCAGCGTCCTGTAAAAAAACCATTTTTTCACCATAATTACACATCATATTGCCATTCCTTCGGGATTCTGCCGCCAGTCCGATCTGCTTCACTATACATATGGAAAATACAGGCTTTCAGACCACTGAAACCCTACACAGAAATAACAGATTACAGGAGCGAAAATCATGGCGATAAACATCTTTATACCGCTCACAGACGAAATCCTTTATGGGCATCCCGAATTACTGAGTAACGGACTGGTTCCCTATCGCGCAGACGTGCCCTGTCTTCACTGGCTGAAAGAGGCTGAAGTGGAAATCGAATATGACGATGGTCACCGGGAGTTTGTCAATGCACCGTTAACGGAGTCACTGGCCGAGCACGCAGCCTAGTCTCTGAATACTTTATGGCATCCCGTCATTGCCAGCAAGGTGCAGCAAGCAATCACCTTACATATAATCTGCTGCATAGAGATCACTGCATCACCACGTTCCTCGTAATGACGAGTAAATCAGCGATTCCCTGGAAATAGTTTCCTCTTTATTCTTCTCTTGTTGACGCCTCGCTTTCTGGCAGGCGTCTTTTCTTGTCAATTACCGGGTAGCACAGTAAAATTGCCTGCTTATTTTTATATTGCGGACAACAAAACATGATATACGGTAGTCTTGTTGCCCTCGTCACGCCTATGGATGAGGTCGGCAATGTTGATCAGGCAGCTCTTGAGCGTCTGGTTGAATTCCACATAGACAACCATACCGATGCAATAGTTGCTGTTGGCACTACTGGTGAATCGGCTACTCTTGATGTTGAAGAACACACTGATGTGGTCAGGCAGGTGGTCAAACTAGCCAATGGTCGAATTCCCGTTATTGCCGGAACCGGTGCGAATTCTACCCGGGAGGCCATCACACTGACGGCCAGATCGGCTGAATTGGGTGTTGATGGCTGCCTTCTGGTGACGCCCTACTACAATAAACCTGGCCAGGAAGGCCTCTATCTGCATTACAAAGCCGTTGCAGAAGCTGTTGATATCCCGCAAATACTCTATAATGTTCCCGGGCGTACGGCTTGCGATATGTCGGATGAGACAAGCATGAGGCTGGCTGAAATACCAAATATTATTGGTCTCAAGGATGCAACAGGTGATCTGGATCGTGCGGCATGGCTGATAGAACACCGGCCGGATGGGTTTGCCCTGTATTCAGGGGATGATGCTACAGCGATGGAATTTGTCCTGGCAGGCGGTGACGGGGTAATTTCAGTGACAGCAAATGTTGTGCCGGCCGCTATGCATGAAATGATAATGTCTGCGCGACAGGGTGACCGTCAGCACGCTGAATCTGTCAATCAGTCGCTTACCGGACTACATCGGGATTTGTTTGTTGAAGCCAACCCGATACCGGTTAAATGGGCGGTACAGCAGATGGGGCTGATTGGAGAGGGCATACGTCTGCCTCTGACCGCTCTGTCCAGCGAAAACCATCAGTGTGTCAGGGATGCCATGGTAAAAGCCGGTGCACAATAAATACCATGCAGATACTTGCTTCGCACGGGTGGATTATTCGTAATCGATCCGCATATATGTTTTTGAATTTATTATAGTGGCAAAAAGACACAATGAAAAAATCTCTTACTAAAATCATTTTACTTGCTTTGATCGTTGCATTTGCGAGCGGTTGCAGCTGGTCAAAAAAGGATAAAGAACCGAAACAGAAAGCCTGACGGATTATCGTGAAAGCAGAGAACGTTCGGCACTGGAAATACCTCCAGACCTTAGTTCCGATGCCTCTGACAAAAGCCTCAGTGTCCCTGCCTATAAGCAAAAATCTGCCACGGCTGCCAGTGAACAGAAAG
>JGI24024J18818_10000475_pt1 | contig 15113 bp, 15 predicted proteins | sample Cruoilmetagenom2_FD_18818 | JGI IMG/M metagenome (IMG submission 18818) | reverse complement strand
TTGCAATAAGCTGACCGGAGGCATCTCGGCCAAGTGCTGTGATCTGTACTTGCAACCGCTCAAATTTATCGAGCTGGCGCAGTATCTCTGCGGCGAGCAGAAGCCGTTTCTCGTCGAGAAATTCATAGGCCTCATTGACGACTGTGCGTTCTTCATTCAGTTCGAGCAGGGCGGCACGGGTAGGGGTAGTCTCAAGAATGTTCATGTCTGGTTCTGTGTGGCGGTTTCGATGTTGCGCCTGATCTGTTCGTCACTGAGGCGCGTCAATTCTGTCACCGGTAATATACGCAACAGCTTCCAGCCTGCCTCCATGCTTTGCTCAAGCGTGCGGGCCGACGATTGCTGCACCAGTTGCTGTTCGAATTGATCGCCAAAATCGAGAAACAGCTGATCAGATTTCGACAGGCCATCCCGTCCAACGACACTGGCCAGCAGCCTGACATGTACGGCATGGGCATAGGCGGCATAGAGCTGGTTAGCCAGGTCCGGGTGGTCCGCATTTGTATAACCTTCACCTGTACCATCCTTCATCAGGCGTGACAGGGAAGGCAGCACCTTGATGGGTGGAAAGACATCGGCGCGATCCAGTTCACGGTCGAGCACAATCTGTCCTTCCGTGATGTAGCCGGTCAGGTCTGGTATCGGGTGAGTAATGTCGTCTGATGGCATGGTCAGGATGGGCAGCTGGGTCAGTGAACCGGGTGCATCATCGAGGCTACCGGCACGCTCATACAGTGACGCCAGATCTGAATACATGAAGCCCGGAAAGCCCTTGCGGCTCGGGATCTCGCCATGGCTGGCCGACACCTCACGCAATGCCTCGCAGTAGTTGGTCATGTCGGTCATGATGACCAGTACATGCTTGCCTTCAACGAATGCCAGGTACTCCGCGACAGTCAGGGCATAGCGTGGGCACAACAGGCGCTGGGTGCTGGAATCGGATGCCAGATTGAGGAACAGCACTGTATGTTCCAGCGCACCGCTGTCCTGCATTGCCCGGCGGAAGTGATCGGCGCTCTCAAAGGGTACGCCGATAGCGGCGAATACCAGCACAAATTCCTCTTCGGTCTCACCTCGCAGGTGCGCCTGCTGGGCAATCTGAATGGCCAGTTCGTCATGCGGTAAGCCGGCACCCGAAAAGATGGGCAGCTTCTGTCCCCGCACCAGGCTGTTCATCAGGTCTATCGTGGTGATGCCTGTTTCAATGAAGTCGGTGGGCATGGTCCGTGCGGCCGGGTTGATGGACATGCCATCGATGGGCAGGCTCTGCGATGCGGAGACCGGAGGGCCGCCGTCGATGATGCGGCCGACACCGTCAAAGACGCGGCCCAGAACATCCGGGCCTACGGCAAAGTGCAGAGGCTCTCCCTGGAAGCGAACGCATGTGTCCTGCAGTGACAGGCCTGTGGTAGATTCGAAAACCTCGACTGTCATGTGATCAGCATCCAGTGCCGTGACGCGGCCCAGCCTGGTTTGACCCGTGCTGCTCTCCACCACTACGGCATCATTCAAGCCGACATTCACTGTCCGTTTCAGAAAAAGCAGGGGGCCTTCGATGCGTGTCGCCGTCCCTTTGGCATAGATATCACATTGATGGAGCACTGGTCGCCTCCTTCGTCAGCTGGCCAAGCTCGATGTCCAGGCTGTTTTGCAATGACTGGAATTTTTCCAGCTGGTCTTCGCCGATGTCCTCGTTCATGCGGTGCAATCGACGCATGATTTTCATTCCACTGATCTGCTCGGCGCTGACCCCGTCACCCATTGCGGCTTCGGATTGCACAATGAAATGCATGATGATCTGCATCATGGCAATTTGCCTTTCGGGCGAGCAGAAGCGGTCAACTTTGGAGTAGGCGGACTGGCGCAGGAAGGCGTTATTGATCAGCTCGGCACACATCAGCACATGCCGCTGGCGGGATGGCAGTGCTTCCTTGCCGACTATCCTTGCCATGCGCTCGAGGCGTGACTGCTGTTCCAGCAGGGTTAGAAAGTGACGTCTCTGTGCGGGCCACTCCGGATTGCCCTGCTGCTTCCAGAAGTCACTGAGTACCTCCGTATCCTGCGAGTAGGACAGCAACGGATTGATGGCAGGATAAAAGCGCGCGTGTGCACGGGTGGCATCCAGCGCCCAGAAGCAACGTACATAGCGTTTAGTATGTGTCGTGACGGGCTCGGAGAAGTCAGCAGAGGGCGGGCTGATGGCACCGATGATACTGAGTGACCCCACGCTGCCAGCCAGTGTGCGTACATGTGCAGCCCGTTCGTAGAAATCCGCCAGGCGGCTGCTCAGGTAAGCCGGGTAGCCGGCTTCGCTGGGCAACTCGCCGAGGCGTCCGGAAATCTCGCGCAGGGATTCTGCCCAGCGACTGGTTGAATCGGCCATCAGCGCCACGCGCATGCCCTGGTCACGGAAGTACTCACCGACTGTAACGGCGGTATATATACTGGCTTCGCGCGCCGCCACCGGCATATTGGACGTGTTGGCAATGATGACCGTCCGTTCCATCAATGGCCGTCCGGTCAGTGGATCTTCGAGGGCAGGGAATTCATGCAGGACCCCGGCCATTTCGTTGCCACGTTCACCACAGCCGACATAGATGATGATGTCAGCATCGCACCACTTGGCCAGGGTCTCCTGCAGCACCGTTTTGCCAGTGCCAAAACCGCCGGGCATGGCGGCGCGTCCACCGCAGGCCAGTGGGAAAAGGCTGTCGAGTATACGCTGGCCGGTCAGCAGGGGTCCTTCTGTCGGTATACGTTCTTTTATCGGGCGTGGACGACGAACCGGCCAGTGCTGGCTCAGACAGACTTCTCTTGTGTTGCCATCGTCACACTCGATTTCGCAGATTACTTCCTCTTCTGTGTATTCACCTGTTGCGGCGACCGAGATGACACGGCCCTGGCAATCTGGTGGTGCGAGGCACAACAGGCTGTGCGCATTCTGCTGGTCGATATGGCCGATGATGTGCCCNGCCATGAGTTGCTGNCCGGGTTTGATGGCCGGACTGAATGGGTANGTGTCGCTGCTCGCCGGAATATCATAACCCTGCTGCACATGACGGCCCTGTGTATGCAACGGCCTCAGCAAACCGTCATAGATATTGCCAAGCAGCCCCGGACCCAGCCTGACAGACAGTTCGGAGCCGGTGCGATGGATGGGATCTCCAGGTCTGAGGCCGGTGGTGTCTTCGTACACCTGTACCGTGATGTTGCTGCCATCAATGCGTATGACCTCGCCCAGCAGCTTGCGTGTACCGATCAGAACAGATTCGTTGATGCGGAATATACTGTCTGTGGTGGCACGTAATACCGGCCCGCTGATCCAGNAGATGTGTGCGTCAGACATGGTCAGCATCGCCATGTTTGTGTATGGCGGCAAGCATTAATGCTTCGATACGGGTTCGCTCATGCATCAGACCGTCCGTTGTTCCATCGACGCAGGTGCCCCCGGTGCACAGGCGCAGACCGGCGCTGATGTCCGCGATGGCTTCCAGCTCAGGGGCATGACCGAGCTGCTCATGCAGCCTCATCTGTAATTCAGTGCGTTCTTCCTCTGCCCAGTCGGCAGGGTGTTCGATACGCCAGTGCTGAGACACCAGTGTTGCCAGTGCCTGGCCAATTAGATTATCGATCCACTGTTTACGCGTGTCTGCCTGCTGCCACCGTCGTTGAAGAGACTCTTTCAACAGCTTCCAGCTAGTCCGCAGCAGTTCCTCATCTGAATGCTGACGGGCAAGTCGTTTTCGTGTTTGTATCTGGGCTTCAGCGGAGGCCAGCTGTCGGTGTTCCTTTTCACGTGTCTCGACGATATCCTCGTGCATTCTACGGCGTGAATTTTCATGCGCCTTGCTGATCAATCCATGGGCCTTTGTCTGTGCCAGTAGCTGGATTTTTTCGCAAGCTGTTGCGCGATGGTGCTCCACCACATTCTGCAAGTGCTGGATCTGGGCATCGACAATACTTTTGGGCGTGCTCATTCCTGTACTCCCAGTTGTTTGCGCAGGCGAGTCGGCAGGTCCAGCATCGGGGCCTTGCCGTGGACATCAGGCACGACAACAACAGCAGGTGAAATACGCGACAGATAGCGGTCAAGTAGCCGGGGTGAAATCCTGTTGGCCACCGTTGTGCTGACCAGTACCAATGGTCCCTGATCCATGGCCCATTCCAGGGCCTGCTGGTATTCGCCTGCAGCCGGCACCCGAATACGCAACCCGGCCAGTCGGAAGCCTGCCGCGCTGACTTCATCGCCGATGTATATGGGGGTTGTCATTACATAATCCGGTTAAGAATCAGGATGGAAATAATCAATCCGTAAATCGCGATGCCTTCCGCCAGACCGACCAGTATCAATGTGCGTCCCAACAGTTCGGGTTTTTCGGCCAGTGCGCCAATGGCTGCGCTGCCGACGCTGGCTACCGCTATGCCGGCACCCAGTGATGACAGGCCCGCCGCCAGTGCAGCCGACAGGAAGCCCCATTGCATGGCGCCGTCGGGCAGGGCCGGTGTTGCTGCCGCCGCGGACTCAGCGGCGATGGCCGGTGACCACCACAACAGCAATGTGGCGACGATGCTGATTAGCGCAGCGCCCGCCAGCAGGAATACAATACCTTTAAATTGATAACTCACGTCGTTCTCCTTGTATCTGATGTGTCGGTAGGTGCAGTAAGTGGGCGGAACATACGTCCTGTACCGCGCAAAAAACGGATAAAGAATTCAAACAGTATCAGTCGGGTAGTCTGGATTGTCACGACCAGGCCTTCCAGCAGAATAATGATGATATTGCCGATCAGCAGGATCAGAAAACTTAGAATCATGCTATTGGTCGCTGATGCCATGGTATAGAAGGCCATAGACAGGCCGGCATGTGCCAGCGCAAAAGCACCGACGCGAACAAATGAGATCGTGTTGATAAGCAATTGAAACAGGTTTTCCAGCAGGCTGCCAACAGAAGCTGCAATCGTTTTGAGCATAGCGTGTGGTGACTGCAGTACTGACCCGATCAAATACCAGATCAATGCCAGCAGGGAAATGTATAAACTGCCGGGCCAGAAGTAGCTGGCTATTAGTGAAGCATAAAGCACCACGATGGCGGCCTCAACCTGCAGCCAGCGTACGAACTTACCCTGCCACCAGGATTCTGCCGCGTTCAACATCAGGCCCAGCAGCAGGATGACAACACCCCCCGCCAACGGCACCATCAACACAGGCAATGGCTGCTCGATAGGATGCACCCACAGCGGGGAGATCACGTTCTCGCTGCCAAAAACACTACCAAAAACAAAACCAAATATCATCGCCGCGAAGCCATTTACCACCAGTAATTTCGCTATCGGCCAGCGACGCTGCAGCAGTATACCTGCCAGCAGAATCACCAGTCCCTGTCCAACATCACCGAACATGTAGCCGAACAGCAAGGGTACCATCACGGCAAGTACCCGGCTTGGGTCGGCCTCGTTCTGCGAGGGTGTGCCGAGCAAGTTGGCAAATAGCTCGAAGGGCTGTGCCCACCAGGGGTTTTTCATCACCATGGGTGGCTGGCAGTCCTCTGGTGCCTGAGGGAAATGCACGAGGCTGCGAATATTATTCCGGGTGAGGGCAGCATTGATCTGATTACCGTCAAGGTCGCTGGTCCAGCCCGTGAGCCAGGCAAAATTCTCGGAGACGGCGAGGGATTTTATGTGTGTCATGAACCAGTCCATGCGCCGTATGTCCCCCAGGGCCTTTGACAGCTGATGTCTTTCTGTCAGGACAGTCAGTTTTTCATGCAACTGGTCAAGCTGCTTTTCAATTCCGCTCAGGTGGTCATCGATCTGCTCGAGGGCAGCATCACGATCGCCATGCAGCCATTTTGGTGTCACCAACCGGCGACCTTTTACTATGGAAAGGTCCGTGCTGAGTGCATCGAGGTCATCCCCTGGCCCGACTGCCAGAATGAAATCATGCCTTGCGGTTTGTGTACGCATGATCAGCAGCGACCCGGGCAAGGTCTTAAGCTTTGAGTCTGGCGGCAGTACGAACACGCTGGCAAACATGACCGGGCCCGCATTGGTCAGCAGGCTGTAATCGAGTTCACTGTCCTGTTGCGACCCCAGCATTTCTGACAGCAATATGAGATCGTGCTGTTCACCAAGCTGTGCTTCGAGATCCTGAACAACAGCTGCTGCATCATGCACCCAGGCACGTAGCTGCTTTAAGGCCCCGTCTACAATCCTTACCGGGCTGCCCGGTGCACTGGCTGTGTCCAGTTCAATCTTCGGCCAATAGGCGTGATAACGGTCTGACAGGCGGCTGTATTCCTCCATGCGTTGATGCAGGTCAGGCATAGTGAATCGTGCCTCGATGCCACTTTGCGTTTCGAGCTCAACACGGCCGGTACGTGCCAGGGTTTCCACCGCCACGGTCAGATCGTCACGTGTAGTTAGCAGTTCAAACCAACGTGCCGAGACGGGTCGCAAACTCATGAGGCTGCCTTCAGGGTATCAGGAAACAATATACGACCTACCAGGCCACTGCGCAGTTTCTCGAGATCCAGTGCAATAAGCCCGAGATGGGCATATGCTGCTGTGGCGTGAAAACTGTAACGTCGGAACAGTGCGGTGAGATGTGTCTCTAACTGCTGGCGTTGATGGCCTGCATCTGCAGCTGTAGGGTTAATCTGCGGGTCAAGCTGATTGCGGTACAGCCTTATCATCTGCCTGATGCCGGGATCTTCCAGGGCGTTAGTGGACAGCAGCTGCTGCCAGTGTTCCAGCCAGGCAAAGGGAAGTGAAGTACCCTTCTGCCATGCTGTTGCCAGACTGGCGCAATCTGACTGTTTGAAGGCTTCGAGACGCAATTCCCTTTGCTCACTGGCGAAATCGCTCAGCATCGGGTCTTGCATCAACCAGCCCGGTGCCGCGTTTCCTGCCAACAGGTGCTGCAGGGCAGGCAGATCAGGCAGGCGTTTAAGCCATCTGACCGATTCGCTCCAGTCAGACGGCAGCCAGCCAGCGACTTCATCGACATACTCACGGAATCGCTGGCGTAACAATAGCTCGTGATTATGGCTGCTATGACTGCCATTCATTCCCAGTACCCATGGACGTAACGAGGTGCGCCGAACCACATGCAGGTAATTTGCCAGATCACCTACCCCCTGCAGCTGTCGCCAGGTTTGTTCTCCGGGCCGGAGGCCATGGCGTGCCTGCAGGCGCGCCTGTGCATAGGCAAATTGTGCTGCGGACTTCACCTGTCTGATTTTCCGCCGTCATGCAAGCCGATCAGGACAGTGGCGACCTCGTCAACAAGCTCAGTAAGTTTGTCTTCGTGTAAGCCGGCGCCATGAACATCCCGTAATTCGTTTGCCGCGGTGCGTTCCATTTCAGAGATCTGGTGGGCAATATTCTGCTTACAGCGCAGATGCAGCATAGTAATGCGCTCGTTGGTGCGTCGGGCGATCCGCGCAGCATGCTGTTGTGCATCCTGTATTGTCTGGCGAGCTATTTTCCTGCATTCGGCAACACTTCGTTCTGCATCCTGTTCGGCCTTGAGTACGATATTCATCGCCTGGCTGGCAGAATAAGATGGCAGCTTGTCCGGGTGGTCGTTTTCCATGGCATCCTCCAATGACAGTGATATTTGCAGCTCAGAATGCAACGGNGACTCTGAACAAGTCATCACTTAAGGGCATCTCTATTAATCCATGAATATTCATCTTGCATCCAAAACCGTCCATCTCAGTGTTAAGAATCTTCGCAATAGCTAGCTATTACGTGCGATCCTTGCCTTGATATGAACACAATGCATGCAATCTGATCTATCCAGAATTAATAGAGGTGCCCTTAACACTTTGGACTTCAATCTACCACAACCAGACCCTGAAAATAAAAAGGCCCATCCATCAGGATGAGCCCTTATCAGCTTTTTACAGTTTTTATTGTTAATAAGTGTGATACAAAGCAACATCTCCGGTCGTTTTTGTTGTGGGTGAAATGACTGAAGAGCTTGCAATTTCATCGCTGTTCAGATGAGCTGGATTACTATTATATGCCTCGAAATCATCATAACGATACATATCGTCAAGCGCTACATCGATATTTCTTCTCGGGCTGCTGGACAGCACGATTTCATAGGCGCTGAAATTTTCGTAATGGTACATATCGTCAAGCGTTACATCTTCAGCATAGGTGCTAAAGGGTACCGCCAGTAAGCTTGCACTAATCATTGTCATATATATTTTGTTCATGATTTTATCCTCATTGTTAAACGTATCAGTACAGACAAGAAGTTCGTTGCCTGTTGATCATAAGACCGGTACAGGGGCGTATACATGACAAAAATAAAGAAAAAACTTTTTTTGAAAAATGTTGTCGAAGACAAGCTTTTTAACAATTATGTGTAATCAAAAAATAACAAAAGTAGTTGATAATAAATGAATTAAAAGGATATTCATGAAATTTATCATGGCTGTTTCATTTGTTGCTTTTAAGCTGACCCTGTCCGGAAGGTGTGTGATATTCAGGGAACCTCTGATTACATGGCATGTATCATTATGTGAAAGACAAGTTTGAAAAGGAGGGGAAGAGGTCACCCTCTTTTGATGATAATAATGAAAGCGGTCGCTGTGGCACTCAGCCCATTAGTAGGAAGGTTCCATCCCTCGATGGTATCGTGGGTGCACAGCTTGTCTCTGCTTGCGAGCTTGCCCTGGTAATCCAGTCGTGACCTGCTTTGTTTTCTTGTGTGTCCAGTACTACCTAGATACTGGCAGGTACGATATTCTGCAGCATTTTCTCGGCAATAGGCGGGATGTATTCACCTTTCTCGCCGACTATGGCAAGGCTGCCATAGGCCGTTGAATAGATGGCACCATCGAAGCGGCTGGACGTTATTTTGATCTCCTTGTCGATGTGCTCTCCAGGCATTACAAGAACGGTGACAGGGCCGCTCTTACCTTTGGTGATCAGATGCGCACCGGCATTCTTTCGGATCTGACATTTGCTGGCATAGTTTAGTTTGCCAATATCACTCATGGCCCGCGTGTTGATGGCTGTCATGATATTACCGAGCTTTTTCTCACTGATGTCATTGCTGCCATGCAGGTATTGCAGTTCATCTGTGATGTGGTTGATCACGGTGGCTTCGAGTGCATAGGCGTTGCTCAGTGGGGAGAACTGGTTGAGTCCGAGGTATACAAGCAGGCCAATGCCAAGAATTATACTCGCTGCCATTTGCCAGACACGGCCAGCAAAGGGTCCGCTTTGGACTTTGCCTGATTTTTTTTCATCATGACTGTACTCAAGCACACGATCTTCAAGCCCTTCAGGTACGTCAATGTTAAAACTGCTCTCCAGCGTATTCTCCAGGGCAAGCAGTTGTTCCCGCTCGTGACTGCAGGGCTGGCAGTTGTTGATATGTGAGATCAGACCGGCTGTTTCATTACGTGGGTCGATCAGCAGTTCGCGGCGGCATTCGAGGCAGTTCATCCTAAGGTCCCTGTAGAGTGTTGCATGTGTTCCAGCTGCAGCGACTCGCGCAGCATTCTCCGTGCACGGCTCAGGCGCGTCATCACGGCATTGGCTGAGATATTCATGATGTCACCGATCTCCTCAGTGCTGAAGCCGGCTATGACCTGTAGCATCAGAGGTTCGCGGTATTCCATCTTAAGTTCGTTCAGCTGTTTTCTCAAAACCAGGGCTTCCACACTGGTGTCGTTGCCGCGCACTGCGACGTCGGGCAGCGCTTCCGGTGCACGGGCTTCGGGTCTTTGTCGGTCATATATTCGTGCATTCTCACGGCGTAAAATTGTGTATAACCAGGCGCGTGCAGAATTTGCCTCACGCAGGCTGTCGAAGGACTTCCAGGCGCGCAGGTATGTTTCCTGCACGAGATCTTCAGCCTGTGCACTGTTGTGACACAACCCATATCCGAAACGGTACAGTTCGCTCGAAAACGATCTGACCAGCATTTCGAAGTGTTTATGTTTTGCCTTCATATCCATAATGACCGGTTGACTCCATGAATCCTTGCAATCATCAACATTTATTTCGACCGGTGTTATGGCGATATGTTCAATAAAAAAGCCGGGATTAGACTCAATTGTTAATATTATTAGAGAAAATCGGGATCTGAGCCCGCTTCTACGTGCTTCCATCGTCGCGGCTAATCAGTAGAATGACCTTATGCAGAACACACAGAGACCTGACATGAAATGGGTATATGCGAGGCTGCAGCAACTGGTTGATGTTGAGGCGGATGAAGTACGGGCAATGCTGTGGGCCTTTTCTTATTTCTTTTCGCTGTTGTGCAGTTACTACATACTNCGGCCTATGCGTGATGAGATGGGAATCTCTGGCGGCGTTGAGAATCTGCAATGGCTGTTTACCGGTACCTTTCTCGCCATGCTCGCTATGGTCCCGCTATTTGGATGGCTCACATCCCGCTATAAGCGTTCTACCTTTTTACCGTCGGTGTACGTGTTTTTTATCACCAGTCTGTTGCTGTTTTATACCCTCTTCAGTAGTGATATATCAGCAGTGTGGGTGGCGCGGGCCTTTTTTATCTGGGTCAGTGTGTTTAATCTTTTTGTCGTCTCGGTATTCTGGAGCTTCATGGCGGACATCTTCACAAACCGCCAGGCACAAAGCTTGTTCGGTTTCATTGCTGCGGGCGGTACTGCCGGTGCGCTGCTGGGGCCGGCTATGACAACCATGCTGGTAAAGCCGCTGGGGCCGGAAAATATGCTGCTGCTGTCTGCCGCTTTGCTGGGCTGGGCAATACTCTGTATCCGCCATCTGACCGCCTGGCGTAACGCTCAGGCGGATCATGCTTCGGATTCCGAAAATTCGCCTGAGCGTCCGCTCGGTGGCAGTTTACTGGCGGGGATACGCCTGGTGCTGCAATCACCCTATCTGCTGGGTATAGCTCTGCTGATGTTATTGTTCACCACGCTGGCAACATTTCTTTATTTCCAGCAGGCGCAAATAATACGGGACAGCTTTGCAGATCCAGCTGAACGTACGGCTGTATTTGCTGCTATTGATTTCGCCGTTAACCTGCTGACGGTACTGATACAGTTGTTCCTTACCGGCCGCCTGGTGCGCTGGCTGGGCCTGCCCTGGACTCTGGCAATGATACCGTTGCTGCTGGGTCTGGGGTTCATGGCGCTGGCTCTTTCGCCGGTACTGGCTGTACTGGTGGTGGTACAGGTTATACGCCGTGCTGGCAACTACGCTATTATGCGACCGTCGCGGGAGATGCTCTATGTGGTGCTTGGACGTGAAGAAAAATACAAGGCCAAGAATTTTATCGATACCACAGTGTATCGCGGCGGTGATGCCGTCAGTGCCTGGATCTATACAGGGCTGCGCAGTCTCGGCCTGGGCATGTCCGCAATCGCATGGCTTGCGGTGCCGCTGGCAGGATTGTGGGCACTGCTGGCCTTTCGCCTGGGGCGGGAGCAGGCACGTCTGGCAAAGATGCAGCAGCCAGACAAACAGCAAGGTAATGAATTATGAGTACTAAAAATATGCAACATGGTCGTCGACAGTTCATGCGGGTACTGGGATTATCCGCTGCAACCGTGGGCGGGCTGCCGCTGACCGGCCTGGCAACTTCAGCCATGCTGCAGAAGAGGATTCCCTCGAGCGGGGAACATATTCCTGTTATCGGTATGGGCTCATCAAGAACCTTTGATGTCGGTAGCGATGCAGAGATACGTGCCCGGCTGGCATTAGTGTTGCAGACCTTTTTTGATCGTGGTGGCAGCGTCATCGATACATCGCCGATGTATGGCTCATCGGAACAGGTACTAGGTGATCTGCTGGCCGATATCCACAACAGCAATCCTCTGTTTATGGCAACCAAGGTCTGGACAGAAGGCAGGGAGGAGGGCATAGCACAGATGCAGGAATCCATGCGCCTGCTGCACACGCCGGTTATTGACCTGATGCAGATCCATAATCTGCTCGACTGGGAAGTGCAGATAGAGACTTTATCAAAGTGGAAGCAGCAGGGCCGCATTCGATATATTGGTATCACTACACACCGCGGTTACGATCATGACCGGATCNCTTANGTGATGACCAATTTCCCTGTTGATTTTGTCCAGTTCAGCTACAGTATTTCCAATCGCGNGGCGGAACAGCGNATCCTGCCGCTGGCAGCTGAACGCGGTATTGCCACTATGGTTAATCGTCCNTTCCAGCGCGGTGATTTATTCCNGTNTGTCAAAGGAAAGNAACTGCCTGTCTGGGCNGCAGAGTTCGATTGTCACAGCTGGGGGCAGTTCTTTCTCAAGTACGTGGTTTCGCATCCGGCTGTCACCTGTACCATCCCGGCAACGTCCAGGGTACGCCACATGCTGGATAATATGGGCGCAGGTTATGGCAGAATGCCGGATGAACAGCAGCGCCAGCGTATGTTTGAGTATTTCGCCTCATTATAGGGCATGTCTCGCACTACGGGTCTTGCAGGGTGAGCCAGACAGATTATGTACTTTTGACCTTCCAGGCCTGCTTCAGCTTTAGAGGTGCAACATCGATATGTTGGGCAAACCGATTGATTATGAAACCTAATTAAACGAAAATACAGATCACGCTGGCAGACTGGTTGGGAGCTTCGAATTCTCCTCGTAACAGCTGCTAAACTGATTTTTTTTATTGCTGGAGAAAGTAGAGAAATGAAAACGTTTAGTATATTGTTATCCGGGTTGTTTCTGAGTGCATCTCTAAATGTAGCTTTGGCGGAAACTGAGGGAAATGTTTATCTGGGTTTTGGACTTAGTTCGCTCGCCCTGGACAGTGAGAGGGTAGCAGGGGTTCCAACCCGATCACCGAGTCATACTTCCAAGATCGGCAGTTTATTGCTGGGATATCAGTTTAATGACAGTTGGGCTGTCGATATCGGTCTGGGTACTGATATCAGCAACAATGTCGATGTGAATCAGTTTACAATTAACGGTTATTATTTCTTTGGTGAAAAAAATTGGAAACCCTTTGTTTCAGCAGGACTCAGCAGTTTTGGTGTAGATGATGCAGCAGTAGATAGGACAGAACATCTTCAGGCAGGACTTGGTATTTCGGGTACATTATCTGACAGCCTGGAATTAAGGCTTGGTTACCAGCATTTTTTTGATTTCGGTGATGAATCGTATGAAGACGATGCTGTGACTATTGGCCTCAACTGGCACTTTGGCAAAGCAAAGACTGTTGCTGCAGCAAAGCCGGAAGCTCAACCAGAATCAGTGCCTGTGAAAAAAGAGGTGGTAGACACCTTTGAACTACTGGTGCAGTTCGATTTTGACAAGTCCGATATAAAATCTGTATATAAACCCCAGTTCGAAGAGATAGCCCGGGTTCTGAAAGAGAATCCTGATATTAGTATGACGGTTGAAGGGCACACCTGCAGGATTGGTACCGAAGAATACAACCAGGGCCTGTCGGAACGCCGTTCTGAAGCAGTGAAAAATATGTTCATTCAGGATTACGGTTTTTCTCCAGATAGAATCAGTACCGAAGGATATGGCGAAACCCGACCAGTTGCCGACAACAACACACAAGCAGGTCGTGAAAAAAATCGACGTGCAATAGCGGTAATTTTAAGACCGCGCACTGTCGAAGAGTAGTCTTTAGGGCGCCTCTATNAATCCATGAATATCCATGGATTTATAGAGGCGCCCTTTATTGTATGAGATAGACTGCTTGTTGGCATTATTTCGTGTCATTGGGTATAAACAAGTGACATGAATATAGAAAAACCCAAACACATCTCTGACTTTCGTACTAAAACTACATTCGGTCTGGCTGTAACAACACTCATCTTTTTGTCCCCATTTGGAATTGCTCAGCTTATTCAGGGGCATTTGGTGTTGGGTGTTGCTTCACTGATCGTAATCACTTTTTTCGCCATAAACGCCTGGCAGTGTAAACAAGGCAAGTATAACTACATGCTGACATTTGCAGGCCTTGTTCCTGCCATCATTTTCTTTTTCGTATACGCATTCCACACAGCAGGGGTGATCAGTATATTCTGGTGCTTTCCTGCGGTGCTGGCTTTCTATTTTATGCTGCCCGAACGCCAGGCATGGATTGCCAATATAATATTCATTGTCATCGTTTTGCCGCAGGCATGGATGACCCTTGAGTTTGCACTGGCGATACGGCTGTTAGTATCAGTTACCATGGTAAGTATCTTTTCTGCCATCTTTGTTCGTGTAATCGCAGACCAGCAGAAAAACCTTGAAAGACAGGCTCTAATCGATCCGCTAACAGGACTTCTCAACCGCACGCTGCTGCATGAAACACTTGAGCATGCTATCCATCAGAATCGCACAAATGGTGCTGACATGACGCTCATTGCTCTTGATATTGATCACTTTAAAGCCATTAACGATACTTTAGGCCACAGCGCTGGAGATACAATTCTCCGTGATATTGGTAAGTATCTACATAAACACACCCTCAGTAGTGACAAGGTGTTCAGAATTGGCGGTGAGGAGTTTCTGGTCGTTCTGCTTAAAAAAGATTTGCAGCAGGGTTTGAGGATGGCCGAGGAGCTGCGTATTGCAATCTCATCATTAGCAATCCCGCTCGAAAACAGCATAACTGTGAGTCTTGGTGTTGCCACGCTCAAGCTTGATGAGGGGTGGGATAACTGGATGAAGCGTTGCGACGACAACCTCTATCGCGCCAAAAATGCGGGTCGTAACCAGGTCATGGCCTAAGGGACCTCTGATCAATTCATGAACTCGTTTCTTACGCCTAAAATATCCAGTTTTTTTGTTGAAGATGTTCGCAATAGCTAGCTATTACGTGCGATTACCGCCTCAAACCTGAATATTTTAGATCGTTATCTACTTCGTCAAGAATTAAACAGAGGTTCCCAAAACTGGAACGCAATTATGGGACAAAATGACATACCAATGCATACCGATGTGGTCAGTTCCACTGCTGTCCTGCAAGATGAATCTAATTCGCACTGGAGTGGATCACTCACAAAAAATCTGCTAGCCGCTTATCGAAGATTGTGGGAGGCCCGCCCTCGGGGCGAATTATCAGGGAAATGTAAGGCTCTATCGCCGCGAGGGCGCGCCTCCCACAAATATCAAATACTTCCGATATGCTGACACTGTTCAG
>JGI24024J18818_10000474_pt1 | contig 15119 bp, 14 predicted proteins | sample Cruoilmetagenom2_FD_18818 | JGI IMG/M metagenome (IMG submission 18818) | reverse complement strand
CCTGAATCGTCGCTCCTGTGGGAATCGAGCACGCTGACGGTCGCCTGGAGCGCTCTGCGCCCCACCACTGTACCGAAGTGGATACCCCTTTCGGCACCTATGCACCCTGTGATCGGTCTCGCCAGGCCGAGCAGCCGGTTATGGGCGGGCACGGTGGTCCTTGTTCTTGGGCGGGAGGGACATGGTGATGTCCCTCCCGTTGACGACCCGAAGGCACTGGCGTGCCTCTGTTGTGTTCTGTCCGGCTCGTCATTGTTCTCACGGCGCGGGTGAAATCGGTAGCGTTGGTGGTGAGGTCTGGGCATAGCCGGACAGAAACGGTTGATGCTGAAAGGTGAGATGGCTTCGACTGTGACAGCCGAGGAGCGGTTCCGGCAACTGTATGACCGGCATGCTGGTCCGGTCCTGATGTACTTCAAGCGTCGTGCCGATAGCGAGACTGCGCAGGACTGCACTGCTGAGACGTTCCTGGTCGCGTGGCGGCGTATCGATGATGTGCCTGATGAGGCTTTACCGTGGTTGTATGGGGTGGCTCGTCGGGTGTTGCAGAACCAGCGCCGTACTCGGGGCCGGACGGCGCGCCTGGTATCGCGCCTTCGAGGGTTGGAGCCCTCTCGTGAGCCAAGTCCCGAGCTGGCGGTGATTCGTCGCTTCGAGGACGCTGAGCTGGCTGAGGCGTTTCGCGGGATGCGCCGTGAGGACCAGGAACTGCTACTTCTTGCCAATTGGGAGGAGCTACCTCATGCCGACATCGGTCGGGTATTGGGTTGCAGCGCGCATGCCGTGGATCAGCGCATCTATCGAGCTATGCATCGGCTCGCGAGAGATCTTGCCGATGCCGGACATAAACGTGGTGGGATGACGACCCCCGCAGCACAGCCGGAATGCGAGACACCATGACTGACGAGCTCCGAAATCGCTTGCAGGCGATGAACCCCGAACCCGTTGGGGATCCGAGTCCCGACGAACTGGCGACCGTCTTCGCTGTGATCGAAGCGAGGAGATCGACGATGGCCGTCGATGAAGCGCCCAACACCACGGACACTGCAGCAGCACGAGGTGGTTGGCTTCGCCCCGCTGCGGCCTTTGCAGGGATGGCGATGCTGATGGTCCTCGTCGTCGGCGCCGCCGCGCTGCTTTTCGGCGGCGGCGATGCGCCGACCGTAGGCACCGCCCGGACCACGACGGTGCCGCCGACCACTGAGGCGGCACCGGCAATCGCCGAGGCTGCCCAGTCACCGGAGGTGTTGTGGCAACGGGTCGGTACTGATGTCATGGACCCGGTGTTCGGACTCCTCGACATGACGAGCGCGTCAATGGGTCTCGTGGCGGTCGGGTACAACCCGGGTTCTGACAATCGGCAGGACGGGGTCATCTTCACCTCCGAAGATGGGGCCACCTGGAGCCGGGTGGCGGAGGACGATCCAGCCCTGATCGAAGGACAGGTGTTGATCTACGGCGTCACAGAGGGCGGGCCAGGGTTTGTTGCGGTCGGGCTAGGCAACGAACCCGATGAATCGCCAGCGTCCGTGTATCCCACGGTGTGGACCTCGATCGACGGGACGTCATGGACACGTGTAGCCAAGGACCCGGACGTGTTCACCGAATCCGGGGCGATGCTGGATGTGATTGCAGTCGACACGGGACTGGTCGCCGCGGGCAACATCGACGAATTGGGCGACGACGGCACGGTCGGGGCGCGTCCTGCAGCGTGGTTCTCCCCAGATGGCGTCGCGTGGTCGCGAGTCTTCGAAGGCGACTGGATCGATACCGTAGGAGGATCCTTGCCGGGCTTCACCGCCCTCGAACGGGCCCCAAGCGGAGTAGTTGTGGGGGCCGGGGGCGCAGAGAACAGTCTCGGAGAAGCCGTGGCAGCGGTGTGGGCCTCGCTCGATGGGGAGTCGTGGGAGCGAGTCGATCCAGATGCCGACGTGTTTGGGCCCGGGACCGGGATCGTGGATGTGGCTTGGGGTTCAGCCGGGTTCGTGGCGGTGGGCACCGTAGACGATACAGAGACGGCGCTTTGGCGATCCTCCGACGGGTACTCGTGGAGTCGCATCGAGATCGCTGGCCAGCCGTTCGACGAAGCCGGGGTCGGTTGGTCCGTCGAACCTCTCGAGGCCGGGTACGTGGCCTTTGGGCCGCCGCACTGGGCAGAAGACCACCAGGACGGCAACGTGACTTTGTGGACTTCTCCGGACGGATCAATCTGGAGCCGGGCCCACACCATTGGGCAGGGCTTTGCCGAAGCCGTCGTAGTCACCGAGACTGGGATAGCGGTCGCCGGAGCTTCGTTCGACGTCGGAGACTTCCACGCCGCGGTGTGGACAGGACCCAACCTCGATCCCTCAAACCCACCTTCAAGCGACACATCTGAGGCATTGTCAACCGTTGCCGAGACAACCACCNCGGTGCCAGAACTGGCNCCGGCCGGTCTCGTGACGGTCGAACGGATCACCGACGAGTCGCTCGACGAATACGGCGAGAGGATCTGGGCTATGGCCGTCGGTGGTCCCGGCATCGTCGCCGTGGGCGAAGTCATGACGCCTGACGACATGGACGCTGTCGTAGTGGTCTCGACCGATGGACGCAACTGGGACCGTGTCGACGATCCTGCAGTGTTCGGTGGAGAAGGCTGGGATGAACTCCACGCGATCTGGTCGAGCTCCACAGGTCTGATCGCACAAGGAAGAGACGCTGAGGCATCGTACCCCGATGTGGTCTGGTATGCGTCGATCGACGGCATCGACTGGGTGCTCATCACCGACGAAGACCTCTACAACGCGTGGGAGCCAGAGTGGCGATCCGGTTTCGATCCAGGGTTCGAGTTCTACGAAGGCGGACCCGGGTGGGTGGCCGCGCTCTACCGTAACTCGCCGGAACCGATCGAGGTCTTCGTGTCGGCCGATGGGATCGACTGGGAAACCACTACGGAGCCGCTTGGGAATCTCGTCGATTCTCGACCACCAGTTCCTCAGAATCCCGGTTCGGCAGGGTTCGACTCCGGCAACATCTACTTCCCGTGGAACATGGCATGGGACGAGGACCAGGTCGTCGCCGTCCGCTACCACGCCGACCCGAACGTTGGAGTCTCCAGGGATGGCGGTGACACGTGGCTCCAAGTCGACCCGGAGGCATTTGGAGACGATCACCTGCTGACAACCATCGACGTCGTCCAATTCGGCGACTCGTACATCATCGCTGGAAACAGCGTGGCCAAGGCCGAAGTGTGGATTCTCGAATGGAGCGAACAGGAGGACTCATGAAGACGAGAACTTTCTACGCCGCACCGTCGCTCGCACTTGCGATCGCACTCATGGTCTGTCTCGCCGCTACGTCAACCCTGGCAACGCCAGCAGATTGCACGGATCTGCCGCCAAGCCATCCCCGCTACTGCGAACCATCGACCTCGACTCCGGAGTGCAAAGCCGAAACAATCGAATCCAGCGGATTCGAGTGCCTCTGGACACCTTCCCAAGAATCGGGATCGCTCGTGGGCACCATCACGGTGGAACCGCTCGACGGACAAATCGACCGTCTCGTCGTGTTCGTGCGCGATGCCGATCCCGGAGACATCTGTGTACTGGAGCAGAGCCTGGAGGACGAATCGGAGCCACCATACGAGGTGTCAATCCCACTCGTAGACGAACGCGGTAGCTACTGGGACTTCACCGACGGGCATTGGTGCGAACCGTACGACCCGATCGACGGACGACGAGAGGACCCCAACGGTATGCCTCTCGTCGTCGACATCAGTTTCAAGGTCAAGAGAGGGACGCAAGCCAAGATCTCCATCACGCCATAGACAAGCCACAACCGACGAACCGCGTCCGAACAAGCATCATATCCAGGACAACTATCAGGGTCCCCACCACCGTGGGGACCCGCCCATATCGAGGCACATATGGATCGTCTTGTCTAGCCCTGACGGTGGCGCATACGTGCTGATATGGGCGCACTCAGCATCTGTCGTCGAGAGCCTGGACGACTGCCGAGTCTGTACACAGGTCACGGGCGAGTCCGCGTCTCTTGCGAGGTGTCGAGCCGATCTGGGATCCGCCAGAGACCGATCGTGAGGCGTCCCGGCTGTTCGCCAAACCGGCCTGCTTGAATGGCGAGCGCATGAAGGGAGCCGGGGAGTGGGAGATGGAGACCGCACGCTTGGTCGTGTCATCGATGACCTCGAGGGCATCGTCTCGGGTGCGCGCGCCGACTACTCGGAGATAGGGATCTTCCCTGCGATGTACCGCTCGGTGACGATCGCCATCGACAATGGGATCAACCACGGACACTTCGACGATCCCAAGATGATCGAACGCCTCGCTGTCGTGTTTGCCGATCGCTACCTCGATGCGCATCGCACGTGGTCGATCGGCGGTGTGCCGACAGAGTCGTGGAAAGTGGCTTTCGATGCAGCCACTGATGGCAAGAGGCGATCCGCCGCTCAGCATCTCCTTGCTGGCATGAACGCCCACATCAACCTCGACCTCGGGATAGCGGCATGGGAGGTGTCGCCCGATGATCCTGCATGCCTCCACGACGACTTCAACAGGGTGAACGACATCCTGTTCGATCGTCTCGATGCAAATCAGGAGGCGCTTGCCTCGGTGTCGAGGCGGATGACCATGCTTGATCGGCTGGCAGGGAGGTTGGATGAGCGGGCAATGGGCATGGCGATCGCCAAGGCACGCGATCGAGCCTGGGATCTCACCGAGTCACTTGCCGCCGCACGCGCAGACGCAGACACCCTCATGACCGACAGGGACCACGCCACCGCTGCGATTGGATCAGCGATCCTCGGAAACACGCTCGCGATTCGGATCGCATCATCATTTGTCGCTCGAACCGAGGGCCGCACCGTGGTTGACGTCATCGACGCGTTCGTTGCATCAGCTCCTGCGTAGAAGGAGCGCCTCGACCCGAAGTGAGCGAAGCAGATGGTCTCATGAGCTAACCAGGACGACGGAGTCCTGCCCGCCCATATCCGGCTTCACTATGAGCGATCGGCCGACCACCATCCACCTCTGCACTCTCACCAGGAATCGCCGCACACACTTCCAGACATTCTGATACGAACAGTCCGCGTCGAGTCCGCGAGTCACCGCGAAATCTCGACAATCGACGCACAATGCCGAACGATGCAAATCCGTACACAACAACGGTGTTTCGGCGTTTTCGCAGGTCAGCGGATTGACCCATCTATCCCTGATAAGGATGAGGTCCCTGGTTCAAATCCAGGTGGGCCCACGGTACGAGAACCCGGACACCGTCCGGGTTCTCGCACGCCAGGACACGATCAGCATGTCCCCCCGAGCTCCGTTCGATTGGTGGGTTGGGGTCTCGACGTGATCCGGTTCTCTTTCGATCCCGTTCTCAACAGTCGGGCAACCGCACTGGAGAAGTGATCGAGCGGACGGGATCGCTCGCTCGACGTTTGCCGATCGATCCTCGTTTGCTGGATCTCTTCTGAAATTGCGCCAATATATGCATTGATGTAGTCGGTCCGCTCGATCGGATACATGTGATCCTTCTCCCTCTCTTGCCCGGCCTTCGTGTGTCCAGGTCGCTGAGGCAACTGTCGAACAGAGCGGTCAAGGAGACGTCAAGACATCGCTCGGAAGTGTCAAACGATTGTCAAGACGGGATCACGAGAATCGATTCCGTGTCCGTCCTGGTGCGGGCGGCCACCTGCGCGCCTAAAAGAGGTCGTCTGAACGATCTCGGAGAGATCCAGATCAGCAAGGAAAAGCTCGAGTCGTTCTCGTCAATCGTTGCCGACGTTGACGCTCACAGAGATGCACTCCTCCGGATCAATGGACTCGTCTGCCACGAGACAAAGATTCCTGATGAGGATGAGCCCGGACCCCTCGTCCGCGGTCCAGTTCGCAGAGTCCAGTGATTGCTCGTCAGTGCCGATGCTGCTCGCAGTCTTGGACCACTCGATCGATTGACCTTCGGTCCAATCATCGTAGAACGACACGATGGCATCGAAGTCGCCACCGGGATACGCGACGGTCACCGCCTCCCCTTCGTCAGATGTGAACACCGACGTGACTTGGTATCCGTCAGGAAACGGAATCGGGAAGCCGTCCGGCAACTCTCCGCCGCCGATGGTGATCGACCCTTCGTCAGTCTCCAGCGAGACCTCGCCCGAGTCCGTATCAACCTTCACATCGCCACCGAGGGCCTGTTCTGCTGCCTGCTCGGCAAGAACCTCCGCCGCTGACTGACACGCTGTGAGAACCAGCGTCAACGCTACGAACCCGACTGCAATTCTTCTCATCCGCTCCCCATCTCCTATCAAGAACTCGAGTGTTCCTCTAGTACGTGATCTCCAAGCAAACAGCGTTCCACGCATCGGCATCGGAATCACCCGGGCCGTAGCTGTAGCACTCCTGAACAGTCACAGCGGTGCCGGTTCCACTCGAGAAACTGGTCCTTCTCCACGGTGTTCCGTCGGCGGTCTCGATGTCCAGGTTCTTCGACGTCCAACCATCTGACTCGGCGGATCTCCACGCCTCGATCTCCGCGACGAGGCCGTCGAAATCACCGTCACGATATGCGACTCGAACGGCCGAACCAGCGGGTGCGCTCATTGCGGTCTCGACAACGAACCCCTCGGGAAGAGGCATCGGAAAGTCACCGAAATTGTCTGGCAATTCCGACAGACTCCCGGTAAGAGTCCCTTCGGGGGTCTCCATCGAGACGTCGGCTGAGATCAGATCGTCCCCTCCTTCATCCGTACCTGTGGCATCCTCGCCGGCTTGATCCGAAGACTCTCCTGACGCTCGATCGTCGTCGACGTCGAATGCAGCACTTGCCTCCTCGTACGCCTGGTCCAGAGCCGCCTCCGATTCACTCTCGGATGACGATCCGCACGCTGAGACAACAAGCGCCAACGCGACAAGACCGATAGCGGTCCGCTTCATGTGTACCCCATCTCCTATTGCCCCCCAATCCCCAGGGGTCTGACCCTGAACATACGCGGCGTCATCGACGGACGCAATGGAGAACTTCCTAAATCGGTTCGGACGCGGTAACTGGCGATCTCCGTCGTTGGGCTCCGACTGGCCGTGCTCGTGTGGGTGGTGATGACGCACCCCACCGGCGGCGCCGCTGGTCACGGGATGCTGTCCGCATTGTCGACCGCAATGATCTCGTGGACGCTCTACGGTGACCAGAGGTCCGAGGAATACTTCACTGGCCAGCCTCAAGACGGCTCAGACGTCAAGCCATGCGGGAGCCTTCTAGGCATTGGCTCGTGCTCCGGCGGTCCGTCATCCATAGGACGCGGCGACGAGTAGCTCTCCGATCAGGGCGACCGCTCCGAAGAAGAGGAACATCATCGTTATCCCAGCAAGCAGCCTTTGGCGCGGATTCATCCCCACGCCCGTCCGAACAGCCGGGTACGCTCACTCTCATGTCCACCACACCAACCAAGAGCCTCGACACCTTCCCGAATCCACATCCGGACCGCGACTACGTCATCACCTTCGACACCGCCGAGTTCACCTGTCTCTGTCCCCTGACGGGACAGCCAGACTTCGCACACATCGCCATCGAATACATCCCGGATGAGCTGTGCGTTGAACTCAAATCGCTGAAGCTCTACCTCTGGTCATATCGAGACGAGGGAGCATTCCACGAGGACGTCACCAATCGAATCTTGGATGACGTCATCGCAGCCGTCCACCCACGGTGGGCCAAGATCGTTGGAGACTGGAACATCCGGGGCGGAATCCGGACCATCGTCACTGCAGAACACGGCAACTCATGAACTCGAACTCCGATCTGATCACGACGTTCTATGAGGCGTTTCAGAGGCGTGACCATGCGGCGATGATCGCCTGCTATCACCCGTCGATCCACTTCTCGGATCCCGTATTCACCGACCTCCGGGGCAATGAGGCCAAAGCCATGTGGCACATGCTGTGCGAACGCGGAAACGACCTCGAAGTGACGTTCCGCGACGTTGAGGCCGACGATGACGAGGGCCGGGCTCACTGGGAGGCCCGGTACACCTTCTCTAATGATTCGCGGCCGGTTCACAACGTCGTCGACGCGTCGTTCGTCTTCGAAAACGGTCTGATCGTGGACCACACGGACTCCTTCGACCTGTGGAGATGGACACGTATGGCGATCGGCCCCGCAGGCACTGCCCTGGGGTGGAGTGGTCCGTTCCAGAACAAGGTGCGCGCGACTGCCATGGGTGGCCTCCGTAAGTTCATTGGAGGTCATCCCGAGTACGCGGCAGCCCCTGGCTCCAAGTGAGCCTCTCATACCTTTGAGGCCATTGGCTATCCGAGTGACCCTGCACCGGACCGGCGGCGACGGTGCCGGCGTGTCAAGTGGACGTCGGATCGGTGGACCGGTCGAGGGGAATCGATCCGTCGCTCTCGTGGTACCGCGCGTGCGACTCGATGAGTGCATCCCAGTCTTCTGAACTCTCCATGTCCACGGCCACGAGATGCTTCGTTCGCGGCCCGTCGGACTGTCCGAATGCACGGGCCCGCTGCAACACCTCCCGCGAGGCGTCATCGATGCGCCTGTGCTGAGCGAGGTGATCCTCCCAGGAGCGCGTCAGAAACACCTCCGTAAGTCGGTGCGGGTCTCCAGCATCTCGATAGAGGCGCCATCGATATGCACCCGTTCTCAGGCGAACCAGACGCACCTCTTTCATCACATTCAGGAATGCCTCCAGGTCTGGGCGGTCGATCTGCCACGTCGCCGTCATCAGCACCGGCCCTCCCTCGGTGTCGACGTGTGGCATGAAGACCCGCTCGTCCGTGAACTCTGGGGTCACGACATCGCTCAGCGCAGGAATCTTCAGGGCAGGAACGACGACCACCCCGAGAAGAATTCCGACCGAAGAGAGCACAACCTCTGCCCCGCCTGCGCCAATACGATCGGCGATCCAACCGGACATGATCGCTCCGAGAGGGAGTGTCCCGGCGAACGACAGCATGTACAACCCCATGGCTCGTCCCCTCACCCACTCCGGCGACATGAGTTGTGCTGTCGCGTTCAGATTGGCGAGAGTCCACACCCAGGCGATGCCGACGACCACGAGGGCGATGAACGCAGTCGTCATCGAAGGAGCCAGACCGAGGCCGACACCTGCAATGCCGACCAGCGTGACCGTTGCCGGCAACGACCACCGGCCGAGACCCGTCGTGACCGGCTCCCTCGTGAAAGCCCCCATGAGTGCCCCTGCTCCCATCGCGCCGAGGAGTAGTCCGAACGCTCCGGCTCCTCCTCCCAGCTCAGCCGTGCGAACAGGCAACACGGACTGGATCACCGATGAGGTCAGGGCGAACATCGCAGCAACGGCCATCACTTTCCGGAAGGAAGGAGTGAACCGGGCGAAGCGAACACCGAGAGCGATCGCGTTTCTCATCGAGGTCTGCTCACGGTCGGGTGATCCCATGACTCTTGCGAGGACGACGAGGACCACGATCACGCCGAGATACGACAAGGCGTTGATACCGAACGCCACCTGCGCTCCGGCGACAGCAACGATGAATCCTCCGAGTGCAGGCCCGATCGCCCTGGCCACGTTGAAGGCAGCCGAATTGAGGGCCACGGCGCTCGCAACCAACCCGCGAGGGACGAGGTCAGGGACCGTGGCCTGCCATGACGGGAGATTGAAGGCGAGCCCCGTGCCCAGCAGGAGACCGAGACCGAGGAGCAGTCCCGGCGTGATCAGACCGGCTGCGGTGAGGATCGCCATCGCAGCGGCAGATCCACCCATCGTCATCTGGGCGACGATCAGAACCTTCCGACGATCGAACATGTCGGCGATTGCCCCGGCAGGAAGAGAGAAGACGAGCAGCGGAAGCGTTGCTGAGGCTGACATGAGCCCAACCCAGAGAGCCGAGTCGGTCAGTTCGAGCATCAGCCACGAGGCCGCCACAGCCTGAAGGAAGGACCCGACGTTCGAGAAGATGGCGGCGACCCACAGTGCACGGAATCGGTTGATCTTGAGGGGGGCGACGGCCTGAGACACGACGTCAGTCTATGGACGCTCCGTACGATCGGGCGCTACGCCGATAGTGGGCATGCGCGGTCAATCGGTCAGGATCTTCCCTGCGATCGCGGCGGCCGTGCGGCCCGATCCGAGTGCGGCACTCATCCCACCACCACCGATCCAGGCTCCGGCGAAGAGGAGGTTCGGAATCGGCGACTTCGGGCTTCTCCGATTGAGGATGTTCTCTACTGTCTGCTCACGCCCGTAGATGCTTCCGCCGGGGCTGAGTCCGTATCGCAGATTCGTGAGGGGTGTCCCGATCTCCTTGACCTCGATCGAGTCCCTCAAGCCTGGAATGAGGGCCTCCGCCCGGTCGATAAGTATGTCGGCTGCTGCTTCCTTGATCCGCCGGTACTCAGGGTTCTCGGAGTATTCGGCAAGGTCGCCACCCGTCCCCCACACGTTCTCATAGCCCCAGGGCGCGAGCGACAGCATCACGAGCACACTCTTGCCCTCCGGGGCGCATCCCGGGTCGGTGTCGGTGTAGTTGGCGATCACCATCCCGGTCTTCGAGAAGTCACCCGCAGCCATTGCCGCGTAGTCGGCGTCCGTGTCGTAACCGTCAGAGAGGAAGAACTCGTGGTGATCCCATCCCTCGGCGACGAGGTCACGATCGAGACCGAGATAGACGATGAGGTTCGACATGGCAGCCACGTCCTTGTCGACGCCGGCTAGGAACTGGTTGTCGAGGTGGTCCCTCCCCGTCATCGCCACCGTAGCCGACGGACTCGCGTTCGATACGATGACGTTGGCCTCGACCCTCAGACCCCTGGCTGTCTCAACGGCGACGGCCCTTCCGTCCTTGACTTCTATCTCTGTGACCCGATTCCTGAAACGAACCTCTCCGCCGTGGGCTTCGATTCCCTCGACGATGGCTCGACTGATCGCTTGGCTTCCTCCGTTCGGGTACCAGGCGCCGGTCTTCTGATAGCTGTAGATGACGAGGGAGAACAGTCCGGCCGATACCTTCGAAGGAGGGAGACCGAGGTACCCCCACAGGGCGGAAATGACCGCCTGAAGCCGGACGTCGGTAACGAACCCGCCCATGAAGGTTTCCCAATCCTGGGAGAACGCCATCGCCATGTCGGGGTAGCGCTCCATCATCTCCATCGGTGTTACCCGGATCCCGTTCGACCGGTCCTTCGTGTATCGGCCCATGTCGAATGCCACTCGACGAATCGCAGCGAACAGGTCATCGACGTTTTCTGCCTCATCGGGGAAGTCCTGCTTGAGCCTCGCCAGGTAGGAGGGGAANTCTGCGGGCACGGTGATCTCGTAGTCGGGGAACCGAGCCGTGTAGAAGGGGTCGAGTCGTGTGAGTTCGACCCGATCCAGCACCCCGAGGTCCTTGAGCATCGGATGCAGCCAACCGCCGGGCCCGGCGCCGTCGAGGGCATGGAGTGCAACTTCGAAGCGGAAGCCGCTCCGCTTGAATTCGTGGGCGTAGCCGCCCGGAACGGCGTGATGCTCGAGCACGACGACGCTGTACCCCTCTTTGGCGAGATAGCCGGCCGCTGCAAGGCCGCCAAGCCCGGCCCCTACAACAACAACGTCGGCGTGCAGTGTCTCCATGTCAGGCCGCGACCGTCGAGCCGCTGTCTCCGTTCCCGTCCCCGTTCGCGAAGGGTTCCCTATCCACCACTTTCGCGTATAGGTACGAGACGACCTCTTTGATCGACGCGACGATCGGTACGGCGAGGAGCGACCCGATCAGTCCCGCGATGTTGAAGCCGACGATCAACGAGATCATGATGATTACGGGAGAGAGCCTGACCGCCCGACCCATGACCTTCGGAGCGATGATGTTCGCCTGAGCCTGGACGACCACGACGTAGATACCAACAACGATGAGGGCGAAAAGGAAGTTGTTCATGTCCGGCCAGCGTGTCGATCCTCCAACGAGGGCGGCGATGACGCCAGGAAACGCGGCGATGATCGGACCGAACGTCGGGATCATATTGAAGAGCATCATGATCACGCCCATCAGGAACGCCCCCTGGACACCGACGAGAGCCAGCACGATGAACACCATGATCCCGGTGATCAGGCTGTTGACCAGTTGCCCGTATATGTAGCCCCGCCAAACGCCAGCGATCCGATCGGAGAGGATGGCGCCGTCGCTCTCGTAGCCGGGCGGGACCGTGCGATGGATCCACTGGTAGAACTTCGCGCTGTCCGCGTTGAGGTAGATGGCGATCATCATCGTGATGAGCGCCGACATCACCATGGCCGTTGCGAAGCCGGTCACCGTCCTGATCGAGTTGAACGCACCGCCGAGCAACCCCTGCAGCGCCTCGGCGTCGATCTTGATTCCGCCACCGCCTGCTCCGGCGACGGACTCGTCGGCCAACCACATCTTGATCGGCTCGGTGATCTCGGTCATGTCGACGCCGATACCGAAGATGACGAGCCCTTCGGCCTCATCAACGAACCACTGCGCCACACCGCGCATGTTCTCTTCCATCCCTGCGACATCGATGCCAGCCAGCGACTGGGTGATCCCGACTGCGAGGACCGCCAACAGGGAGAGGGAGACGATGAGAACAACGAGATACCCGAGAGCGAGGGCCAGCCACCTGGGCCAGTGAAAGCGGTGGTGCAGTCCTCGAACCATTGGAGCGACGAGGAACGCAACGATCCCCGCCATGGCAAGGATGGGCAATGCTTCCCGAGAGAACCAGAAGACGATCGCAGCGAAGATGACCAGCCCAACGGCGACGATGATCTTCGTCTGAGGAGACCACGGTGGGGAGGGTGGTCCGAGGCGGGGGTCGAGATCTTCACCGGGTATGGCTTCACCTTCGACGTCGGCATCCCAGGCTTCGTCGTTCGTCTCGAGTGGGTCGGTGATCTCTACTCCCTATGCCGATACCACAGCGTACCGTGAGATCCGTCGGCTCCCCTCTTCTCCCATTCTGTGGGCCCACTGCGCCGCCGGCAGGGACTGCAACCCAGGGTTGCAGTCCCCGTATGCGCGGCAGTGAGCCCACAGAATGCACAGATGAGGCCGGTCCCTCTATTCCGCGGGCTGGGTGCGCCGCCGGCGGGGACTGCAACCCTGGGTACGCGTTCGTGGGTGGTGGGTGTCGGGTTGCCGGTACGATGGTTTCTGTGACCGCTCCAACTGCACCCGTTCCCCCCGACGATTACCAGGACCACCTCGGCAAGGCCAGACAGTATCTGCGCGACGTCATCCTGGGAGTCAACGACGGTCTCGTCTCGACGTTCCTCCTCGTCGCCGGTGTCGTCGGTGCCGGACTCGACTCGACGCAGGTGCTCCTGACAGCCATCGCGGGAGCACTGGCGGGAATGATCTCGATGGGAGCTGGTGAGTATCTCGCCACGAAATCCCAGGAAGAGGTCTTCGCAGCCGAGATGGCACTCGAAACGCAACACCTCGAAGAGCACCGTGACCACGAACGGGACGAACTCCGCCACATGTTCGGAGACATGGGCCTTGCCGGCGACGACCTGGAGACAGTCGTTCACATCATCGATGGGAGCGACGAGGCGATGCTCGGCGTGATGGCCGGACTCGAGTTCGGGATCGTCGATACCGAGAAACGCAACCCCTTCGCGGCAGGCCTCGCATCGGCCGGCCTGTTCTTCGCAGGGGCCCTTCCGTCGGTGCTTCCGTTCATCTTCTTCGATGACACGAAGACAGCTCTTCTGGTAGCTGCCGTTCTATCCGGATTCGGCCTTGTCATTGTCGGTGCAACGAAGACCATGATGACAAAGAAGAACCCGGTTCTCTCCGCATTGGAGAATCTCGGCATCGGCTTCGCTGGTGGAGTGCTGAGCTTTCTCGTCGGTCAGTTCTTCGAGTCGCTCATCGGTTCCTGAGACCGAAGAGGGACCACCACGATCCCGCCCGTTCCGTCGTCAAGGATCTTCACGTTGGCCGAGTAGTAGGTGCGAATGAGCAGCGGGTCCAGAACCGTGGGTCCGTCGCCCTCGGCCACTACCGAGCCTTCGGCGAGCATGACCAACCGATCGGGAAACTGCGCTGCGATCGTCAGGTCGTGCATGGCTGACACGACCGTGAGCGTCCTCTCTCTTCGCAGTCGGTCGACGAGTTCGAGAACCTCTTGCTGCTTTCCTATGTCAAGAGCAGTCGTCGGTTCGTCGAGGAGAAGGATCGGGGATTCCTGGGCGAGTGCCCGAGCNACGACGACTCTCTGCAACTCTCCCCCGGAGAGCGTCGTCACATCCCGATCCATGAATGCAGAGAGGGTGAGGGCTTCGAGAATCGTCGCGACCACGTCGAGATCGTGGAGCGAAGGACCGGTGACGGCATGCACATACGGTGTTCGACCGAGCAGAACGTAGTCGACGACGCGCATGCCGGGAGGAAGCACCGGGTGCTGGGGCACGAGGGCGACTGACCGAGCGAGATCCCGACGTTTCATGGCTGACGTCTGGCTTCCTTCGATCTCGATGGATCCTTCGAAATCAAGCGCCCCGGTGATCGCGCGCAGCAGCGTCGTCTTGCCTGCGCCGTTCGGACCGATGATCCCGAGCCACTCCCCTCGATCGATCTCCATGTCGACGGAGTCCAGGATCTTCGAGCCGTTGAAGCGAACACTGACGCCGTTCAGGGATAGGGAGGCGGTCACGATCCGAGTCCTCGAGAGGAACGGAGCACGATGGCGAAGAATGGAGCACCGAAGAACGCCGTCACCACACCGATCGGGATCTCCGCAGGTGCGGCAACGGTGCGCGCCAGTAGATCAGCGAGGATCAGGAACGTTGCGCCGAACACGACCGAGAGCGGGAGGACCACTCGATAGCTGGATCCGAAAACGATCCGGACCGCGTGGGGAATGATGATCCCGACGAAACCGATGAGGCCGGAGACGGCGACCACGGCAGCCGTGCCAAGGGTTGCCGCCAGAACCATGACAAGACGCACCCGCGACGGGTCCACCCCGAGAGTCATCGCCTCGTCATCTCCGACGCTGAGCACGTCGAGCCTCCTCGCCCCGAGGAGTATCACGATCGTTGAGACGACCACGTATGGGAGAACCAGCCAGACTTCCCCCCATCCGACCGTGGAGAGGCGTCCGAGGATCCATCCGTACACCTCGCGAAG
>JGI24024J18818_10000472_pt1 | contig 15133 bp, 11 predicted proteins | sample Cruoilmetagenom2_FD_18818 | JGI IMG/M metagenome (IMG submission 18818) | reverse complement strand
TAAATCCCTTGATGGCTTCTTTGATTACTTGATGATAATTATCTTGAACCAAAAGATCTGTCATAATAACGTCATGCCCGTATCTTCTGGCAGCCTCGGCAACACAACCAAGGCCAATGGCTATCGGAGGAATATTTAAATGTTCCGTATTGGCGGAAATCAAAAGAACTTTCATTCTTACCTCTTTATCAGGCTGTTGAAAAACCGTGTCTCGGGCTGCCAAGAATGGTTATTGAATATTGGCTATTCATGTCGCAGAGCTTCTATGGGATCTAGCCGGGCAGCGTTACGGGCCGGAAAATAGCCGAAGAACACCCCAATGGCCGCGGAAAAGATGTAGAAATCATCATTTTCTCCTACCCGAATATGATGCCGGCCCAGAACTTAAGGCGTCTACTCCCCTTCGAAGAGAGATCCACACCCAATATTCTCCCTATATCGTCGTTTCTTTTATGGTTGATATTGGTCACTTTCTTCACCTATTTCGTATCCGTTCACAGGTTCTGGGTTCAACGTTCAGGGTTAAATACGCCATCATATGCTTAAGAGATGATTTTCCTCGAAAACTCTTAAAACTTCGAAAAGCATGTAAAAAAAGCCTCCTGGGTAATTTCTTTGGCTTATTCTCTGTCTCCAGAGGATATATTGTAAGTGTGTTCCGGTTCAAGAATTACTTGACTTTCAGAAACGCGTAGCATCAGGGTTGGGATCAGTGCAAGCAAAAAAATAATCCCTGCGATAAGAAAGCAGTCATCAAAGGCTGCTACCATAGCTTCCTTTTTGACCAATAGATGTAAGACGGCTAAGGCTTTTTGTTTGGCGACACTTTCTACATTCCCCAAACCCTGAAAGAGTCCCTGAAAACGGATGATAAACTGTTTTGTAGCAAATGAGTCTAAATTTTGCGTCTGTGCGAATATAGAATTGTGATATATTTCCCTGCGATCCAGCATTGCCCAAATAACTGCCACTCCAAACACACCGCCGATCTGTCTGGAGACATTCATCAGTCCGGAACCGGTGGCTCTCTTATCAGCACCAAGACTGTTGAGCGCCATGTTCATGAGTGCTGGAAAAATAAATCCAAGGCCGAATCCCCGCATGATCAGCATCCAATAGGCTGTAAGCTTTGAAGTCCTCAGGTCCACAAATGAAAGCCAGTAGAGTGAAAGGGCTGAAAATAAGATTCCGAATATAATCGGTATGCGGCCGTCCATAAGATCCGACATCTTTCCGGCTATTGGCAACACAACGGCGACTACGATAGCCATGGGCAGCATAAGAAAGCCGGCCTGAAGTGGCGTATAATCTAACATGTTTTCAAAAAACATCGGAATGAGAAAGGTTGAACCGTAGAGACCTATCCCTTGGATGATGAAGACTGTGGTGGCCATAGCATAAGTAAAAGTTCCATAAACGCTAAGATCAATGAAGGGCTGCGGAACACGACGTTCCACCCAAAAGAAAGCAGTCAGGCAAAAGGCTGCAACCGTAAAAAGCGTTAAAATATAAGAAGAGGTCCAACCTTCCCGCTGTCCATGGCTCAGGGCGATGAGCAGGCACCCTAAACCGACGGCCATGGTCAAAAACCCCCAGGTGTCGAAAGTCATTCCTTTGCGGGTTTTTCCGGCAGGCAGAATTATGGCTGCAACAAAGCAGCTTACTATCCCTATGGGAACATTAATATAGAAAATAAGATGCCAGGAGAAATGTTCCGTAAGATAGCCGCCCAGCGTCGGGCCGATAGCGGGTCCGAATGTAGCACCGATCCCATAAACGCCCATGGCGAGGCCGCGCTGCTCGGGTGGAAATGCTTCGAAAATGATCACCATGGCAATTGGCATCAGCGCACCTGCGCCAATACCTTGAAGAGCGCGAAAGAAAATAAGTGAGTCCGCGTTCCAGGCTGCTCCGCAAAAGGCGGACGTCATGGTAAAGATTACCAGACTCGATATAAACAGGGCCTTATTCCCGATTTTGGAGCTAAACCAGCCAACCGACGGCATCATGATGGCCATGGTCAGCATATACGCCGTAACGACCCACTGGATTTTGTCTAAATTTACACCCAGACCGGCCATTATTTTGGGCAAAGCCACATTGACGACGGTCGTATCCAATACCACCATGAAGGCGCCGCTCATCACCGCGGCGACAATCAACCATTTATATAAAGGACTTTTTTCGGTTTCTGAATTGCTTGACATCTTTTCAGGAAAAATATCGATTTATGTCTTTTATGAATTATTTTTTCACACCGGATTCGCCCAGACGTGTTGGTTGTTCTTTCCGGCTGCGAATATCTATTCCTACAACAACCATCATACCGGGCCGAAGTTGCTTTGCAGGATCAAAAACCTCAATTTTAATGGGAATTCGCTGGGTTACTTTAGTGAAGTTCCCGGCGGAACGGCTTTCCGGAATTAGAGAAAACTCGGATATCACAGCAGCACCGATGTTAATGACCTTGCCACTGAACCTTGTTTTTGGATAGGCGTCGACGTTAAGATCAACATCCTGTCCCAGGCTGACGTGTTCCACTTTGGTTTCTTCCAAATTGGCTTCTACCCAGACATTGTTCAGGTCCACGATCACCGCCACGGGTTGCCCAGGCTTGATCACTTCACCAAGTTTGGCGACCTTTTTGACAACGATTCCATCGATAGGGCTGGTAACCGTGGTATGGGCAAGCTTTAATTCGGCCAGCGCAAGTGCAGCTTTCGCTTCTTCAAGTTTTCCATTCAACGATTCGATTCGTCTTTGTTTTACATTCACCTCACCGGTTTTGGTTTTGGCGACCTGTAATTTGGCCTGACTTTCCTTGATTTCTTCTTCTGTCATCACCACCCGAGCCCGTTCCAGGTCATGGTCTGCTTGAGCTTTGTCCATCTCGCTCTCAGAGATGGTTTTTTTTTGATAAAGCTTACCGGTTCTTTCAAAATGCAGTGTTGCCAACCGAAGATTTGCTTGGGCCTCATTTAAACGTGCCTGGGAAGCACACAAAACAGCAGCAGCTTGCTGAACCTCTTTTTGAGTTTTTTCCCGGACAAGAGTTAGATCGGCCTTTTCTTCCTCAAGTTCCCCCGTAATGGCTTGAACCACACCGGCGGCTTCATCAACTTTAGCCTGATAATCATCTTCTCTGAGTTGGGCGATAAGCTGGCCTTTTTTAAGCCGGTCGCCTTCTTTGACGGCCAGAACACGTATCTTACCCTGAACCGTCGGGCTAACAGCAATAAGATCCCCTTTTATGCGGGCGTCATCAGTGCTGGCATGGGTAAAATAATAGTGTAACCAACGGATACCGAAAAAAGAGCCGGCAGCGATTCCGATTATCAGAATTAAAAGTAGATACTTTTTGGGCAACTTGCGCGATGGTCCATTGCCACTATCAGACTCCAGATGTCTGCTTTTATCATTTTCGGCAGCTGTTTTTTTGCTGTTCGATTCCATAAAGCCTTTCATGTTTTAGTATAGTGAGAATAATATAATGTCAGCTTTGTTTTCCCTTTTAATCCGTTTTTCGTTTTCAAGATTAACAATATGGGCAAGGGTTTCGTAAAAGGCCATCCATCGTTCCAGCAAAGGGAGATNATGGTCGAAAAGTTCCATTGCAACGGCATTCACTGTAGCAGGACCCCGGGCGAGTATTTTTTCAACTTCCAGTTTCCGCTCCATGTGATGGAGAATAATTTCAGAGATCCTTTCTGAAAGGTTGTTAATCGGTGATCCGTGGGCGGGAAAGGTCTTGGCAACGTCCAGACACATAACCTCCTCCAGTGATTGAATAAATGTTGCCACAGGGTCTTTAAGAGGTGATTCCGGATGCGCGGCAATGTTGGGCGTGATCTCCGGCAAGACATGGTCACCGCTGAAAAAAAGACCTGTTTTTTGTTCAAAAAGGCACGTATGTCCCGGCGAGTGTCCTGGCGTGTGGATGGGCACAAAAGTAAACGGTTCTAAAATTATGGGCTGATCATCTTTAAAAAAATGATCCGGCTCAAAGGAAGGGATAAGTTCCATGAGAGGATCAGTGACCGCTCTGAGCTTGGCCACCATTTTTGCGGGCATTCCATGGCGGGCGTAAAAAGTGTCATCACCAACGATTCTATCAGGATGGGCCAGGAAAATTTGCAAAAGCTCAGCATCTTGACGCGCCATGTAAATCGTCGCGCCCGATCGCTTCTTGATCTCAGCGGCCAGGCCGCAATGGTCGCTATGATAATGGGTTATAAGGACCGTGTGGATATTCTCCCAGGAAATACCAAGACTTTCAAACTGTGCGCCCAAAGCCTTTATCGCTGCTTCAGTGTGGGGGCCGGTATCAATCAAAATGGCACCGCTGCCGTCCATTAGAAGATAGAGATTGACCTCCCTCAAACGGAAAGGAAGCGGAATGCTGAGTAAATATAAGTTTGTAAAATCTGTTTTCATCTGATGCATCTTTTTGTTCAAATTATTCCTCCTCTGCAGCCAAAACGCAATCCACCCCATGATACAATGAGCAATCGGGCCGGCATATGAAATTTTTTTTCTCTTTAAAAAGGTTTTCGAGAGGTTTCCAAACTCAATAGTTTGGGGCCTTGTTTAAGAACAAACCTATTATCGGCCGTCTCCCAGATCCATCCCGAATAGCCGTAACCCCCAACCGGCTTGCTGACAAAGGCCCCAACCCATGATTCCGAGCGGCTCTGATTGACGGCCACCGTGCCAAAGCGTCCGAAGGTCATTTCATTTACTTGGTGGCAATAGGGTTCACCAACAAGCTCCTCCCCGAGGCTCTGCGCCTCCTTTTCGCCGCCGTAGATAGTTGCTCTCAGGCCATAACGATTGTCTTTGGCCAAGCGGATTGCCTCTTCAATCGTAGTAAAAGAGCTGACGAAAACAACGGGACCGAAGATCTCGTCCTGCATGCCCAGCATATCCTGGCTGGCATCTACTACCACCGTGGGATAAACCAGGTTGCCTTCGATTTTGCCTCCCAAAATAATCCGCGCACCACGATCCACAGCGTCTTTGAGCTGGGTTTTGATGGCCGAAACTGCTCTCGGGCTTGCTACAGGCCCCATCTCGGTGGAGGGGTCTTCCGGATTACCCACTTTGACAGCCCGACTTAAGTCTAAAAATAACTCCAGAAAATCGTCGTGGATGGATTCGTGCAGATAAACGCGCTCCGGCGCTGTGCAGGTCTGGCCGGCGTAAAGATATTTTGAAAAAGCCAGTTCTTGGGCTGAAGCCTCCAGGTCGGTGCCGGGAAGAACAATAAAGGGGTCTTTGCCCGGACCTTCAAAGACAAACTTCTTTCCGTGAGCCTTTATAGAATCCTGATAGTGGATGGCATATTCATCAGTACCAAACAGGCAAATGGCAGGTATTTTGGTATCGGCAATAACCTTATCGAGAAAATTCCTGCCCTCAGCGTAGTCAAAACAGATGTCGTCGTCAAAGATGGTTTGGTAGAAAGATTCGGTGAGCCTGGCAATCTTGGAACCCCGGGAGGCGAATTTCACCCGCACCGGGTTTCCCACCATGTAGATGGAAACAATGGCGGTGTTAAGCCAGGCACTCCCGTTGTACGGCAAAACCAGGGCAACTTCCTGCTCTGGATTACAAAGGGGAAGCCGCTCAGCAAAAACTGACACCATCTCGTCAAATTCCTGTAATCGGGTAAGGACAATGTCTACCTCCAGGCTGCATTCTCTGCGGGTAAAGCCGGTATCTTGCACTGCGGTTTCAATCAGTTGACCTCGATGAGCGGAAATGGCTTCAATTAATTGATGAACCTTATCGATTCTTTCTTCAATCGTTCCCATTTTGTCTTCCCTTCATAATACCTCGGCAGAAGAGGATACTACAAGGGGTTGCTCTCCTGCCTTTTTTACTCGTTTATTTTTCCTGAAAACGATGCTCAATTCTATGGTTAACCCTTTTCAGGACTTCCCAGACCTCCCTGGCCTCGGGTGCAAGATGCCATTCTTCAGGTTTCGTAGTATATTTTTCTCCATCACCCACAAATTGATAAAAACACACCTCACGGTATCGGATTGTTTCATAGATAAGGATACCCTCTTCACTGCCTTCCATCTCCTTAAACACTTTTAATGAAACAGCATAAGATATCTACACAGAATATCTGTAAATGAAACAATTCAACCTCTTATTTTCACAAAATAATTATTACTTTTTATGAAATTCAGATGATTTTATAATCCTGATAAGCACTTCATTCTCAAGTTTTAAATAATCCTGTAGTTCTTTCAAAGAATAACTCAGGAGTCTTTTGACTCCTTGTAAGGTGCTTGCGGGTTTTCGGGCAAACCTCCGTGCTCTGTCCAAAGAAATTTCTTCAAGCTTTTCTAATGGTATAACTTCATTTACAATGCCCAGCTTAAGGGCCTCTTGAGCAGACATGTCTTCGTCAGATAGCATGATTTCATATGCCTTGGTTCTCCCCAACATTTTTGAAAGAAAAAAGCCGCTGCCGCCTTTAGGCACCAGCCCTAGCTCCAGGCATGGATTCTGAAAAACGGTGTTGTCGGCCACTATTCTGTAGTCGCATGCAAGGCTTACATTCATAAAAAGAGGAATCACTCTGCCGCTGTCTGCATGGATAACAATTTTATTTAAATTAACTATTTTTTCGATGAACTGATCGACAGAATTGTAGAGTCTTTGCATGGCGTATTGCCCCAGCTTGGATTCATACACCTTGCGATAAAATTCAATATATTCTTCACAGCCAGTCTTCTGCGGTGAATTAATGATAACCACAACTTTGATATCAACTTGATTTGAAATACGCCCTATAAATTTAAACAAAGTTTCTGTGGTTTGCAAATCTGTCGTACGAACAAGGAGATCTTTTTTGAATCTTAGGAGGATGATATCTTCGACCGTTTCTGTTGAAAAGAATTCATAATCGCCGTCAAGCGGTGTCATTTCTATCATTTTGAACCTCCTTTCATGAAGGCTTCTTTCAAAATCCTTTATTTTGCATAGACCTGAAATTGTATAGGGCAGTTCGGACAACCCTACTGTTTTGCCTCCTGTTTCCGGTTTGTCACATTCTTCGGTTTATCTGAGTCCACCTCAAAAGATTTCCATCCGCCACCGAGGGTCTTGTAGAGGCGCACCAGGTTGGTGATCACGGCTCCATTACTCTGACTCAGTTCATTCTGTAAGATGAAGAGCGAGCGTTGAGCGTCCAGCACATTATTAAAATCCACAAGACCGGCCTGGTACTGGTCCTGAGCCACTACAGCGGCCCGCTGGGCTGCGGTAGCGGCTTTGGAGAGGGATTCCCGTCGGAGCTGCTCTTTGGCATAGGCCACAAGGATATTTTCCACCTCTTCCTGGGCTCTTAGGACAGCCGCTTCATATTGGATCAGGGCCTGCTCCTGACGAGCGGTTTGGACCTCGATATTCTGCCGGATGGCACCGCCTTGAAAGATATTCCAAGAGACACCGGGTCCGATGCGCCAGGTCCGACTGGCCCATTCAAAAAAATCTCCGCTGGAAAGGGACTCAAGTCCAATGGTGCCAAATAATCGGAATTTTGGATAGAGGTCCGCCGTAGCCACGCCGATGCGGGCTGTCTGGGCCGCCAGGTTGCGTTCGGCTTGGCGGATATCGGGCCGGTGGCGAAGGGTCTCGGCAGGAATCCCTACAACCACTGTTTTCGGTAGTTCCGGAATGGGTCGTTTCGCAGCCAGTTCTTGATGAAGTTTTCCCGGCTGCTCCCCCAGCAGGACTGCCAGACGATTTTTGGCGGCCTCCAGTCCCGTCTTCAAGGCCGGGATCTGGGAACGGGAGCTTTCCAGGATGCGCAAGGATTCTTGCACGGGCAACTCGTCGATGATCCCTGCCTCGTACCGCGATAGATTCAAGTCATATGATTCCTGTTGAGTTTTGATATTGGCCTCGGTCACCGCCAAACGGGCCTGGAAGGTCCGTACCTCCACATAGTTCAGGGCCACTTCGGCCAGCAAGCTCACCAGAACGTTGTACAAGTCCTCCTGTGTGGCTTCGAGACTCGCCTGGGCCGCTTCCACAGATCGGCGCACTCCGCCAAAGATGTCCAGTTCCCAGCCCGCGTCAAAACCGGCCGCATAAAGTTTGCTTTCCCTTTCCGTACCGCTGTTTTCGCTGCTGTGCTGTTTTAAAGCCAAAGCCGTAGCATCCAGGGTGGGAAATAAATTTGCCTTGCTAATGCCCCGCAAAGCCCGAGCTTCACGGACTCTGGCCCGGGCATTTTTCAGATCCAGATTGCCTTTAACAGCACGTGCTACAAGGCTGTCGAGTTCCGAGTCGTTTAGCGTGCTCCACCAGTGGGCCAGGGTTTCGAACTCCAGCGAACCGGAGGTCAGGCCGCCCTGGAGTTCAGCGTGCCATTCATCCGGCGTCTGTGGTTCTACTCTGGCATAGTCCGGTCCAACGGCTGCACATCCGGTCAAGGCCAGAACAATGTAAGCGGTCAGGGTCAGGATAACCAACATCCTCCTTGTTAGGTCGCCGACCATATCTTTCATTCGTTTGTCCTTTTGCGCATGCATCATTTTTAGCTTATTCCGCAACATGTTTGTCCCTCTTTTTTGTCCGCCAGGCATGGCCCTTCTCGCGGCCTGTTTGAAAGGCATAGTAAAGGGCCGGGATCAGGAAGATACCAAACAGGGTCGCCGCCAGCATGCCGAAAAAGACCGTGGTGCCGATGGCCCGGCGGGCGTTGGCGCCGGCCCCGGTGGCAATCACCAAAGGCGCCACGCCAAGGATAAAAGTAAAGGCGGTCATCAGTACCGGACGAAACCGGATTTTGGCCCCTTCAATGGCGGCCTTCTCCACGGAATACCCTTGCTCCCGGCGATCCTTGGCAAATTCCACGATCAAAATGGCGTTTTTGGCAGCCAAACCCACCAGCAGGACCAGGCCGATCTGAGCATAGATACTGATGTTAAGTCCGGCGATCCACAAACCGGCCAGGGCCCCCAGGCTGGCCACCGGAATCGATAAAATGATGGACAGGGGAATATTCCAGCTCTCGTACTGACCCACCAGAAACAGATAGCCAAAAAGCAGGGCCAGGGCGAACAAGAATGAAACCTTGCCTCCGGCTTTGCGTTCCTGATAGGACATGGACGACCAGTCGAAAGCATAGCCTGGCGGCAGGGTCTTGGACGCCAGCCGTTCCATGGCCGCCATGGCTTCTCCAGAGGAAAAACCCGGGGCCGCGGTACCATTAATCTGTACACTGGTGAACTGGTTGTAACGGTAAACGATCTGGGGAGCCAGGACCGTGGATAGAGTTATCAGACTTTTCATGGGCACCATATTACCGTCGTTGCTGCGAACATACAGTCGGCTGATATCGTCCAGGGTATCCCGAAATCTCGCCTCCGCCTGAATTTTGACCTGATAGGTTCGACCGTAAAGATTGAAATCGTTGACATAGCCTGAGCCGAGGTGCTGCTTCAGGGTGGCAAAAACCCGGCTTACCGGCACCTTGAGAGTCTCGGCCCGCGTGCGGTCGAGATTCACGAAGATCTGAGGCGTGTTGGCTGTGTAGGTAGAAAAAACCCGCCCCAAGGTCGGGTCCTGGTTGGCGGCAATGACCAGAGACCGGGTTGCCGCGGCGATCTCCCGGGGAGTTTGATTTTCAAGGGCCTGGAGCCGGAAATCAAATCCGCCGGTTGTACCCAGCCCAAAAATGGGTGGCGGGGCAAAGGCAAAAATATTGGCCGAGGAGATGGCGGCCAGTTTCGCCTGGGCCTGCCCCACGATGGCCCCCAACTGCTGATGCGAACGGGTGCGCTCGTCCCATGGTTTCAGGACGACAATGCCGAATCCCACATTTTCGGCCGTGCCGCTGAGCAGGCTGAACCCGCTCACACCAAGGGAACTTTCAACACCATCAATGTCCTGCAACGCTCGGGTGGCTCGATCCATAGCCTTGTTGGTGCGAGCCAGTGAAGCACCCTCGGGCAGTTGCACATTGATAAAAATAACGCCCTGGTCTTCCTGGGGCAGGAAAGTTATTGGGCTGTGGCCAAACAGAAACCAGGCAGCGCCGATAACGCCGATAAAAAGCAACCCTGTAACAGCCAGTCGGCGGATCAAAAATGAGGCGCCGGCCACATATCCTTTACGTGAGGCATTAAGGGTCCGGTTAAACCAGGCAAAGGGTCCATGTTGAGGGATTTTCGGAGTTTTGAGCAACACGGCGCACAGGGCCGGGCTCAGGGTCAGGGCGTTGATGGCCGAGATTACCACGGCCGTACAAATGGTTACGGCGAATTGTTTATAGAGCTGGCCGGTGATACCGGGCATGAAACCCACCGGCACGAAAACAGCCAAAAGAACCAAAGTAGTGGCGATAATCGGACCGGTGACCTGGCCCATGGCGTGGATGGTTGCTGCTTTGGCGCTGAGTTTCTTTTTATCCATCACCCGATAAACGTTTTCCACCACCACGATGGCGTCGTCCACCACCAGGCCGATGGCCATGATCAGGGCAAACAGGGAAAGGGTGTTGGCGCTGTAGCCCAGGACCAGCAGCACAGCGAATGTACCGATAAGCGAGACCGGGATGGTTACCGTCGGCACCAGAGTTGCCCGCCAGTCCTGAAGGAAAATGAAGTTCACGAACAGAACCAGAAGGAAGGTAATAGCAAGGGTCAGTTCGATTTCGTGAATGGCCGCTGAAACGTATTTGGTGGTGTCGTAAAAGACATCATATTGCAAATCGCTGGGCTGCCGCTCGGCGAGGTCTTTGAGTTCAGCCCGCACCGCTTTCATGGTGTCCAGAGCGTTGGAGTTCGAGGAGCGGTAAACGCCTATCGCTACGGACGGTTGGCCGTTGAAAATCGACCTGGTGAGGTAGTTTTTGGCGCCAAGTTCCACCCGGGCCACGTCACGAACCCGTACCAGGCCGCCTTGATCATTGCTGCGTACGACGATGTTTTCAAAATCTACAGGATTATCAAGCCGCCCTTTGGCTCGCAGGGTGTATTGGATCTGCTGGCCGGTGTCGGCGGGCGCTGTCCCAATGGACCCCACAGCAGCCTGGATGCTTTGTTGCCGGATGGAAGCGATCACATCATCGGAGGTCAATCCCCGGGCGGTGAGCCGCTCCGGGTTCATCCAGATACGCATGCTGTATTCAAACTCACCAAAAATAAAGACATCACTGACGCCGTCGATACGTAACAGGCCATCTTTGATATTTCGGCTGACGTAGTTGCTCAAAAAAAGCTTATCCCGAGTGCCCTGGGGGGAAAAAAATTCAACCGCACACATCAAGTCGGTGGATCGTCTGCGCACATCGATGCCCTGGTTGACCACCGCCTGGGGCAGTTTGGAGGCGGCCAGTTGCACCCGGTTCTGAAGGTTGACCTGGTCCATGTCCGGATCAGTGCCCACCTCAAAGGTGACGGCCAGCGTATATTGTCCGTTATTGGAGCAGGAGGAGGCCATGTAGAGCATTTTTTCCACACCGTTGACCTCCTTTTCAATGGGTGCGGCCACATTGTCTGCAACAACCTTGGCATTGGCCCCAGGATAGACAGCAGTCACCCGGATCTCCGGCGGTGTGATCTGGGGATACTGGGCCACGGGAATGTTGAACAGCGCAATGAATCCGGCCAGGGTGAGTATGATGGATACCACCATAGCCAGGCGCGGGCGTTCGATGAAAATTCGTGAAAACATGCTTTACCCTCCTTGGTGTCCGTCGGCGGTAGTGGTTTTCACTTGCTGGCCCGGCCGGACCTTTTGGACGCCCTCGACGATGACTTTTTCATTTACGGCAAGACCCGATTTGATGGCCCAGTTGATGCCGACCAGAGGTCCGGCCTGAACCCGACGCATGGTCACTCGGTTCTGGTCGTCCACCAATAGGACATAGCGTCCGTCGTGATCTTCTAACACCGCTGACTGGGGCACCACCGTCATTGATTTGGGTTCGCTTCGGGAAACCAGGACGGTGACATATTGTCCCGGAAGCAACGTGCCGTCAGGGTTTTTAAACACCGCTCGGACCGCGATGGTGCCGGTGCTAACATCCACGGCATTGTCCACGAAATCCAAGTGCCCCGCGGTTTTTAGAACTTGACCACCGGGTAGTTTGATTCGTGGGGTCAGCATGGGATGCGTTTTGTCCCCTGCCGCGTCTTTAAGGGCCGTCTTGATGGCGACAAGATTGTTTTCGCTGATGGAAAAAACCACCCGGATGGGATCGATCTGAACAATCCGAGCCAAAGGGCCGGAACCGGGGTTCACCAGGTTGCCCCTGGTAAAGGCAGTGCGGCCAATCCGGCCGCTGATGTGTGCTGTGATCGAGGNATAACCCAGGTTGATTTGTGCGATCTGAAGGTTTGCCTTGGCCTGCTCAAGCTGCGCACCGGCCCGGAGTTCCTCGGCCACGGCATTGTCGAGGTCGGTGGCCGACAGCCCGCCGGAACGCACGGTCCGTGCCCTTTTCAAGTACTGGCGGGCTTTGGTAAGGGTCGCTTCGGCCTGGGCCACCAGGGCTTTGTCGGCATTAACCCTCGCCTGGTATGGTGCCTGCTCGATAACATAGAGCAATTCACCGGCCTGGACATCGCTTCCCTCTTTGAAGTTGACCTGTTCAAGAAACCCCTCGACCCGAGCCCGCAGGTAAACACTCTGGATGGCCTCAACATGCCCCACGTATTCTGTCGGCGGATTGACATCCTGCTCAGTAACCGGGGCCACCGTTACCAGCGGTGGTGGTCTGCCCGGGCCGGCGGGGCCGGCGATCACCATAACCGGAAAAACGATCATCAACAAAAGACCCAGAAACAGGGTAACCGGCCTACAACATCGCTTAATGACATCCATTTTTAAGAGCTCCAACCACAGATACTTATAATCGGTGGATATCATAGCGGTTTTCGCTTGAGGATAATTGAAGCTGAACTTTGTTTGCATTATTTCTGATCCTCCTGCTTGCTTTATAATCTTCATGATTCAGATACTTTGTTCTTGTCGTGAAAGACTTCGACGACAAAATATTTCTACTTCCGTATAAAGATTAGGATTAATTCGAATTTCCGGCATAATAATCTTAAATCTGCTTACACCATTTAATATTCCTCGGATAATGTAAGCAGTCTCTTCCACGGGAACGTCCCTTATGGACCCATCCATACGGCCTCGTTCTATGCACTTTTTAATTTGATTGAATATAAGGGTCATTTGCCTGGTAAATATCTTTCCATCCTCCGAATCGGATGCGGTGAATTCGGAGGGAAAATCGCGCATCAACACGTTGAATTCCGTTGATTTGCTTTCAGCAATTTCAAAATGGAAACGTACAGCTGCTAACAAGGCATCAAGTCCGCTTGCAGCTTTTTTTATCAGCACTTCCATTTCCCGTATATAGACCTCGGAAAGTTCTGTGAAGATATAGGTAAGAATTCCAGCCTTGCTTTTAAAGTGGTGAAAAATCAGCCCTTCCGCAACACCCGCTTTTTTGGCAATTGCCGAAGTCGGTGTTGAAAAGTACCCATTTTCGGCAAATAGGATTACAGCAGCATCGAGTATATCGTCCTTGCGGCTCATAGTGAGTTTCCTTTGTCATTAAGATTTATCTTGACTGAGTGATCACTTAATTATATAGTAACACAAGATTGTAGTCAAGTTCTAATCCATTTAAATATGTCGTAAGGTCACAAGAAAGATGCTCCCCAAAAAACAACTGATAGTTTTTAAAGGGATTTTAGTGTTTTTCCTTTTAACGGCTGCAACCGGTTTTGCTGAGGAAACAGCGTATGACTACAATCATGGCCTCGGTAAACTTTCATTGCGTTCCCAATCACCAGCCCAGAGTCTACGTCTGACCCTGCCGATGATTATTCCCGGCGATATAAAGCCCGGCTGGGAAACCCATATTTCGCTAACGTGGACGAATGTATGGGCCAATGAAGCTGACTATCTTCTGGATTATGAAATGTCCGATACCTTGGTGACCGTCGCTTATGGTTTCAACACACGGTTCGGTCTGGCGCTGGGATTTGACAACAGAAAATATTTTGGCGGTGCGATGGACGGTTTCATCCAGGGGTTTCATGATCTATTCGGCATCAGCCAAGACGGCCGGGATGAGGTGCCGAAAGACAGAAAGGTTATCCAGCGGTACAATCCGCAAACCGGTCAATTGCTGAGCGAAACCTCGGCCAGCGAAATGAACAATAACGGCATCGGTATTTTACTGAATTACAATCTTGCCCATGGCTCAAAAACATGGCCGTCGCTGAATATTTATGGTGTTATGCGTTACGGGTTAAAATCCGCAAGCATATTCAAAGATGATCACCCGCTGGACTATGGTTTTGGAATAGGTCTTGCCAAGCGCTGGTCCTCAAAATGGTACACCTATGTGGCTACAGGCTATACGTTATACGAATCATGCGAAACGCGCGAACCGGCCCCGGGCGTAAAACATCTGAAGTTTGAAGACAACGCACTCACGGGCTTGTTCGCGATCTCTTGGCATTACACACCAAATTTTTCCATACTGGCCCAGTACCTGTACAGCGAAGCAGCAATAAAAAATATCGATGGGCTGGATGAGCCTTCCCATGAAGTCCAACTGGGGTTCAAGTGGCTCATGGGCAAATGCGGTTTGCTCGAATTTGCGTTGATTGAAAATATCATCACCATGGATAATAGCCCCGACTTCGGTCTGCATCTCGGGTGGAGTTACAAATTATAGGTTAACCTATTCATAGAAAGCCGGTTCTATGGTTTTGGTCCCAACTTTGCCATAGTGCCAACTTCACCAAGGTAGTTTTAGCTACGTCTGCTGGAAGCATACCTAATCCCACAGATTAACTCCTTAGTAGTTTTATCTTCCTTAAATAAAGTACTCGTTTGGAAAAAAGTTGAAATCCTGACAACCAACTTTTTGTTGCTCGGAAATTGTTTGCGAGGTGTTGATATCTGCAATAACGTCCAAGTATCAGCTGCTTGATTTTTCTGTGATAACATAATACCGTTATCACCAAACGATAGCTGTGGCGATGCTATTTCTGACAGGTCCTTAAGCCATTAAAAATGTTGTGATATCGTTTTTTTAAAAGAGGCAAATCTATTTCACAGGGTTTGCCCTTTTTGTTTT
>JGI24024J18818_10000471_pt1 | contig 15137 bp, 18 predicted proteins | sample Cruoilmetagenom2_FD_18818 | JGI IMG/M metagenome (IMG submission 18818) | reverse complement strand
CCAGCCTCTTAAAAAAATAGAAGGTGATCCTATAGCAATACGACTGTCCAAAGCCCTTCGAAAACGATAGAAACAGGTTGTTACCTTCAAGGACCGGGCATCATTTTGCCTGGTCCTTCTTAATAGGAAGAAATCCTAGTTGCTTGGCGTCTGTCTACTTCAGCGCCTTACATACGTGTTGCGCTTTGTTAATGTATATCTTTCTTTTTAAAGCGACCACCTCGAACCTCCGCAATATTACCAACAGCTAAAAATGCGTGGTCATCTATTTCTTCGACAATAGATTTTAGTTTTGCTTCCTCTAATCGAGTGATTACTGTAAAAATGACTTTTTTATTTTCTCCAGTGTATGCGCCTTCCCCGTGTAAATAAGTCACTCCGCGTCCTAATCGATCCATAATCGCATCACCGATATCTTCAATATTTTCACTAATAATATAAACGGATTTTGACTCATCTAATCCCTGAATCACAATATCAATCGTTTTAAAGGCGATAAAATATGCTAAAAAGGAATACATAGCTTGTTCCCAAGTAAAGACAAACCCAGCAATTGCAAAGATGACGAGATTTATAATCATGATGATCTCTCCAACTGAAAACGGGGTAGCTTTGTTAAATAAAATGGCAAGTATTTCGGAACCGTCCAGAGAGCCACCATAACGAATTACTAAACCAACTCCTGTGCCTAGAACGATACCACCAAATACAGTAGCAAGTAGTAAATCAGGAGTAATAGCATCAATATTATGTAGGAAAGAAGTGCAAATGGATAGTATCGTAATACCGAATAACGTGGATAACGCAAAGGTTTTTCCTATTTGTTTATATCCGAGGAAAAAGAATGGGATGTTCAGGATGAATATAAAAATACCTAAACGAACTCCCGTTAAGTGGGATAATATGATGGATACCCCTACAACACCGCCGTCTAATATTTGGTTAGGAACTAGAAATAGTTCTAAGCCAATAGACATTAATATAGCACCTATTGCTATCATTAATAAGCGAACAAATACGACTTTCTTAGGGGTACTTCGATGGGGAGTTTTGACAGGTTTTATTTCACATGTTAAATCACTCAACGTTAATCTCCTCTTTCCTGAAAGTAATCATATATTTATTTTATAGATAAACTATTTATATAGGAAGGAAGAATTACTTATTTTCATAAACAAGTGAGAATAGTAATGTAAAAGTTTCTTAATTTTTAGTAATTATTGGAGTAGTAGCAATATCATTTGAACGTAGTCAATTCAAAATATGTTTTTAATACATTTATTATTATTGAAATATTTAGTATAGTCTGTCAAAATGAAGGTGAGGCTATTTTTTATTTAAATAGTTTTGAAAGCGCATACATAGATTGAATCTAGCATAATATATGGAATGTGCTAAATAGATATGATGGGGAGGAAATAGAAAATGGTTTATGCATTTCCAAATACAGAAGGCTCGAAGATTTCATTTAAGGACAAGTATGAAAACTATATTAATGGCGAGTGGACACCCCCGGTAAAAGGACAGTACTTTGAAAACGTTACACCAATTACAGGTAAAGTATTTACACAAGTTGCCCGTTCAACTTCAGAGGATATTGAGTTAGCTTTAGATGCGGCACATGCAGCTAAAGAGGCATGGGGCTCAACTTCTGTAGCTGAAAGAGCAAATATATTAAATAAAATTGCAAATAGAATAGAAGAAAACCTAGAATTGATAGCAGTAGCTGAAACTTGGGATAACGGGAAAGCTGTTAGAGAAACATTAAATGCCGATATTCCGCTTGCAATTGATCATTTCCGCTATTTTGCAGGTGCTATTCGTGCACAAGAAGGCGGCTTAAGTCAAATTGACAATGATACAGTTGCGTACCATTTCCATGAACCACTAGGAGTTGTAGGACAAATAATCCCTTGGAACTTCCCAATCCTAATGGCTGTATGGAAGCTAGCACCGGCACTTGCGGCAGGAAATTGTGTGGTCTTGAAGCCAGCAGAACAAACACCAGCATCTATCCTAGTGTTGATGGAACTAATTGGAGATCTTTTACCGCCTGGAGTAGTAAATATTGTAAATGGGTTTGGATTAGAAGCTGGGAAGCCTTTAGCATCAAGTCCACGAATTAGTAAGATTGCTTTTACTGGGGAAACTACGACTGGACGTTTAATCATGCAATATGCTTCTCAAAACTTAATACCTGTAACGTTAGAGCTTGGAGGGAAATCACCTAATATTTTCTTTGAAGATATTATGGATGAAGACGATGCATTTTTGGATAAAGCGGTAGAAGGATTCGTAATGTTTGCCTTGAACCAAGGAGAGGTATGTACTTGTCCGTCTCGTGTTCTAATTCAAGAGTCTATCTATGATAAATTTATCGAACGAGTAATTGCACGTGTAGAAGCTATCAAAATAGGAAACCCATTAGATCCTTCTGTCATGATGGGAGCACAAGCTTCGACTGAACAAATGGAAAAAATCCTTTCTTACTTAGATATTGGAAAGCAAGAAGGTGCAGAATGTTTAATCGGTGGTGAACAAAACAAATTAGATGGAGAACTAGCAGAAGGTTACTATATTAAGCCGACAGTCTTCAAAGGAAATAATAAAATGCGTATATTCCAAGAAGAGATTTTTGGACCTGTTGTCTCGGTTACGACATTTAAAACAAAAGAAGAGGCACTAGAGATTGCTAATGATACGTTATACGGTTTAGGGTCTGGTATTTGGACACGTGATATGAACACTGCATATCGTTTCGGACGTAAAATTCAAGCTGGTCGTGTATGGACAAATTGTTATCATCAGTATCCTGCACATGCAGCATTTGGTGGATACAAAATGTCGGGTATAGGTAGAGAAAATCATCTAATGATGCTTAATCACTATCAACAAACGAAAAACCTTCTTGTAAGCTACAGTGAAAATAAGCAAGGCTTCTTTTGATGCTACAGAAAGGGTGAGTGTAGATGGTTGAACGCGTAATTGCTACTGACGCTGCACTAGAACTCATTGATCTATTGAAAGGTAAGCATGGACCTTTGATGTTTCATCAATCAGGTGGTTGCTGTGATGGTTCTTCTCCTATGTGTTATCCTGAAGGCGATTTAATCATTGGAGATCAAGACGTACTTCTTGGGAAAATAGGGGAAGTCCCATTTTATATGCACAAGAGTCAATTCGACTATTGGAAGCATACGCAACTAATCATAGATGTAGTAGTGGGTCGTGGTGGAATGTTTTCTCTAGAAGGTGTAGAAGGAAAACGATTTTTGACAAGATCTCGAGCATATACATCGGAAGAAAACAACCAATTACAACCATAAATGAAGCGAAGTAAAGAGTTTATAGCTCTCTACTTCGCTTTCTTCGGGTATACTAAAAGTAATCTTACGATGAAAGAGGGTTCTTACTTTGGTTCAAGAATTATTAAGAAAGCATTCGTCTGTCAGAAAGTATAAAGATTATACATTAACAAAAGAGGAAGTTTCTGAGCTTGTGGAAACTGCACAACACGCTGCTAGTTCTCATTTCGTTCAAGCATATAGTGTTATATGGGTAAGTGATGAAAAGAAAAAAGAAGAACTAGGTAGATTATCTAAAAATCCCACGCAATTTGAAACTGCCGGAGCAGCATTACTATTATGTGCTGATTTTCATCGTCTAAAGGTGGCAGGTAAATTACAGCACACAGAGATTGACATAGATACAACAGAGAATGTGTTAGTAGGAGCAGTAGATGTTGCTCTTTTTGCTCAAAATCTAGTCATTGCTGCAGAAGCAAAAGGCTTTGGTATTTGTTATATAGGAGGGGTACGCAACGAACCAGCAGCAATTAGTGAATTGTTTGATTTGCCAACTGTTGTATTTCCAATATTTGCGATTACTCTTGGTATTCCAGATCAGCAAAATGAAGTGAAACCTCGTTTACCGGTTGCAGCAATATTACATGAAAATAACTATAATAGTGCCAAATATGAAGTGTTATTACCTGAATATGATCAAACAATAGAAGACTATTATAGAAGTCGTGGATCCAATCAAAAAACCGCAAATTGGACTAAATCAATGGCAGAATTTCTGGAGAAACCAAGAAGACCTCATATGGCTGACTTTTTAGCGAGTAAAGGATTTAATCTCAAGTGAAAAAAGAATGGACAGTAGAGCGAGTTAAAGGTTATATGGAACCACATCGAAACGACTTAAAGGCAATACCCATGGCCAAATATATGAAAAACCATTTCCCTTTTCTTGGGATTAAAACACCGGAACGTCGATTGCTTTTTAAAACAATGACGAACGAAATGGTACTTCCATCATATGAAGAGATGAAAAAGGAAGTTTGGGGGTTGTTCCAGTTAGAAGAGAGAGAATACCATTACATAGCTATTGAATTGTTATCCAAATATAAACAACAATTAAATGTAAAAGATCTGCTTTTTTGTCATAGACTTATTGAAATGAAGTCTTGGTGGGATAGTGTGGATTCTATAGCCCCCAAGATAGTAGGGGATATTGTCATGGCTAACAGAGTTAAAGGGGAATCTGTGATGGTAGAGTGGGCAAAATCCTCAAATATGTGGACAAATAGAGCCTCTATTTTACATCAGTTAAAATACAAGACCAAAACAAATGAAGAGTTATTATTTGCGACTATTGAGCGCCATGCGGAGTCAAAAGAATTCTTTCTTCAAAAGTCCATCGGCTGGGTATTGAGAGAGTATGCAAAAACGCATCCGCAAGTAGTACAGGAATTTGTAGATAGTCATCAACTTGCATCTTTAAGTAAGAGAGAAGCGTTAAAGCATTTCAAATGATTTACAAGAAAAGTGCAAGCGCCCTATAGGATCAAACCTGTCTCTACCGTTTTCGATAGTCTTTGGACAGGCATTTTGCTATATGATGATTACCGAGTGAATTTTTAGTGATATTGGTTGTGACTGACGTCACAACCAATATCACTTTTTTTCGGTAATCTTATGGTGTTTGCCTATCCGTCGCCATTCTACAACTACTAGAAATAGGTTAGTACATTTTGGGGTAACTTGAGAAAAGAAACTTTCTTATTCAAAGAAGAAGCTCTCGATAGGATATGCACTATCTTATAATGTTGATTGAAGTGGATGGCAACGCCCGCGGAAAGCGTCCGCCTGAAACGGAAATCAGTAGTATCATTATTGCAGATCTTATTCTTCAAAAGACCAGGATATCTTAGTTCAAGGTAGCAAAATTTTATACTTTCGTGTCTTATATAACTAAACAGGTTGTCTGAAATCAGTAGGCACTGACTTTGAGACAACCTCTTAGTTTGTGAAAAAGTTTTCTGTGTAGTAAGGAGTCGATTTTTCATCAAAAGCGGTGCCGACACCAAGATTTTCGTAATGAACACTTAAAATGTTTTTCCGATGTCCCAATGAATTCATTAATCCCTCATGAGCAAAAATACTACTAGTTTGTCCATACGCTAGATTTTCTCCAGCATAAGAGAAAATCAATCCATCTTCCTCTAATCGATTAAATGGAGACTTTCCCTCTAGATTTTCGTGACTAAAATAGTTGTGAATTGCCATGTCCTCACTATGTTTTCGAGCAGTGTTGCTCACACTCTCATCGTAAGATAGAACAGAAAGACCATGAACTACTCGAGCAGCATTTGTAAGATCAAAAAGCTGAAATTCAAATCCTTTTTTTAGTTCATCCGATGGTACTCCAAAAGTAGATTCATGATTTTTCTCTAAAGATTTTTCAACTACTTGTATGGCGGTGATTGTATTGTTCTCATGAAGATCATAAAAAAATGTTATATAGTTACTATCGATTAAAAACAGATCATACTCCCCTGCATCAGGCAAGAGATAGATGATATTTCCTTTTTTTAGTTTCTTAATAGGCTCATCAAATCGAGAACGTACCTCTTCTCTCGTACTATTCATTTGTAATCCTAAGAAGGAAGATTCAGAAGGTTGATTGGTAAACATAGCGTTTACTCGGTTGTTACTGTCATAGGATACCATCATAAAGTTCTGGTAGTTTTCATGATAGGTGTGCCATACTAAATTGTACTCATTTAAGCTGACTCTTTTAGCATTACCATAAATCTTCTCAATTTCACTTTTTTTCATACCTATTTTGATTTGGTCTAATTCTATGCCAGTACCTGGTATTTTTTCTTCATCTGAGGCTGCAATATGGGCGGCTGGTTCATCTTTTATCTCCATCCAGTAGGCTTTTGCTTCATCCACATATTGATCTACTTCCAGTGAGTCGATCCATGCGTCCACCGGGTTTAGAAATGACAGGTCCACGTATTCTACTGTGTACTCTTCCCATAAAGGTCTAGTAAAGAATAGCGCTAAAACAAAAAGTAGTAACCAGCCTATTTTTCTCATGTTAAACCTCCAAACTACTTGCTAATTTCCCCACAAACAATTCTTCCTCCTGAATTTCCGGAAGGATCCGTTTTATAATCATCTGCATTTTCATGAATAATAAGGGCACTTCCATCGGCATCTAATAATGAGTTGCTTTTTCCTTCAGTCAAAACAACTGCTGGAGAGACTGTTTCTAACTCTACTGTACCATCTTCTCCAATCTCAATGTTTGGTAAATCTCCTAGATGATAGCCTTTTGCATTTTCAAAACCATGCTCTTTTCCAGTAGGATTAAAGTGAGCACCCGCTGATTCGAAAGTAGGTTTTTCACAGCTTGCCTTTTCATGAAAGTGAATTGCTTTAATGCCGGGAGTAAGACCCTCTGCTGTTAATAGTATATGCACTCCTTTTGAATGCTCGGACAAAGTGGCTTTTCCTACTTCTTTACCTTCTGTATTCATCAATGAAACCTGCACTGCATCTTTTAGATCAGCGTCTGCAGAAGGGAAATTACACCCTCCTAGTGCCGTGACTGCTATAAGTAATGGAATTATAATTTGCTTTCTCATCTAATTGTCCTCCTTGAAATACTTTAATGGTTCAAGTATTACCAAAATAAGGGCATATATATACATCGATTAACAAGCAATCAATAAAAAGTACAACTAACTTCTAGGCTATACAGGACGTTGTACTTTTTTTACTCGTAAAATAAACAGAACGAGCGCAATAACGAGAGAAATTATGGAGAAGAGATATAAATTTTGATAACCAAGTCGAGTGGCAATAAGTCCTAAAATGTAAGACCCTATAGCTAGACCAGTATCAAAGAGTGTGAAGAATGTTGCCGTAGCATATCCACTACGTTCATGCTTCGTGGACTGAATAGCAAGTGCTTGAAAACTCGGAACTACTGCACCATAACCTAGACCAATAAATGCACCAGAGAGCAAGAAAAGCAATGGGGAGTTCATAAACGCAAGTAAGGCAAGTCCAATCATGAACAAGGCAAGGCCTGGAATAACAATATATTTTGGTCCTTTTTCATCGAAAATCCGACCGGTAAATGGTCGTGTAGCTAGCATCACGATTGCAAAAATAGCAAAAAAGCTGCTAGTTAAGTGAAGTACTCCTTTTTCTTGAGAGTAAATAGATAGGTAGGAAAGTACACTAGCATAAGAAAAAGCAACTAAACTAGCTATTAATGCAACAGGTAAAGCTTTTTTCTCAAAAAGGTCATTCCACGTTAACTTAGATCTAGGAAAAGAAGCTCCCGTCTTTTTATCCTCAGGTATTAATAATGCCGTGATGGAGCCAACTAGAAGCAAACCCGTTAAAGATATAAACATGACATCATAAGAGAAAGACTGCATGAGAGTCAAAGCAATTAACGGCCCGACTACAACTGCTAAATTCGTAGACATCGTAAAATAGCCTAGTCCAGCACCACGTCTAGAAATAGGGACATTATCTGCAGCCATCGAACCACTAGCAGTGGTAGCGATGCTAAAGAAAATACCTTGTGCAAATCGCAGTACTAGTAAAGCCCCAAAAGGCTCCACAAAATAATAAAGTCCCGTACATAATAGATACAGAAACAAAGTAATCCATAAAACTTTTCGTTTACCAAAGAGATCTAAAATTTTACCAGAAAAAGGTCTTGTAACAATTGCAGACACTAAAAAGATAGTCATTAATAAACCCGCATCTTCATCTGAACGCGACAAAACATCTGTGGCGTAAAGTGGAAGTGTGGATACTAGTCCGTAAAAAATAATAAAAATAGAAAAGTTTGTAGTAAACAAACTAATAAAAGCTTTCGTCCATATGGGCTCTTTACTTTTTAACATAATCATCCTCCTGTATATCTCGTATTACTAGGCTGACCAAAAGTGGTCCAGTAATTCTAAACTGTCGTCCATTATATTGTAAAACTTCAAAGATTTTCTACAAATAAAAGCACGAAGTAGAACCTAGACGATGCCACCTGTGGCTTCTTCTAGGTCGATCGCTTCCTCCGAACTTTAACTCATCATTTTATTTAATTTTTTGTAGCAGTTCAAACAATAGTAGTTCTTCCTCTTTGGACAAACCAGCGACCATTCGTTCCTCAAATTCCTTCATAGCTTCGCTAATAACTGGAAACTGTTGTAGTGCCTGTTCAGATAGTTTTACAATTTTTTCTCGTCTATCTTTACCCGAGCATATTTCAATCCAACCAAGCTCTGCTAATCTATTTACAGTTCTTGTAATAGTAGGTGCTTCCACATTTAAATATTTCCATATTTGTGTTAATGTCATTTCGTTATGTCTTTGTATACAGTAAAGTACCGACCACTGAGATGCGAATAAATCAAATTTCTTCAATGTATGATTAACTTCCTGTGTTAAAAAACGAGATTTTTGAAAAAGCTCATGAATAAGTGGATTCATTGAGTGAGACTCTCCTTTTATGTAAATCAAAATTACTTAGCTAGTTAAGTATATGTTACGGTGAAAAATAATATTTGTAAAGGGAACATAGTTATGCTATTTAAGTAAAGTAAAAAAACCGAGCAATATGCTCGGTACATTTACTATACTAAAAACATTGAAAAGAGGAAATTCTCTCCAAGTCAGTTCCATAATAAGTCCACATGAATCCGTTCCATCTAAATCCTGAAACAGATCTTCTGCCAACAAAGATAGGGTAAAGCCAAAAAGCATTACCATTATTCAGCCATACATACGTATTGCGGAATAAGCATCCACGAATGGAACCAGGATCTACAGCAAAAACTCCTACACTTTGTCTTTGTGGAACAAAAGATGGTGGAGGGCTAGTCGGAGCTCCTTGTTGTCCACCTTGCTGTCCACCACCTGATGGAAAGCTAGGAGGAAATGATGGTCCCTGTTGTTGCCTACCTGGTGGAAAATTTGGTGGGAATGATGGTCCTTGTTGTTGCCCAAATGGAGGGAACATATTACCAGGAAACTGTTGATTGCCAAATGGAGGCATCATACTCCCAGGAAACTGTGGGTTTCTAAATTGTTGCCCTTCAATTGAAGGAAAACCTTGGGGATTCCCTGAATCTTGTGGAAAAGGAAATTGATTGTTCATTGCTTAATCCTCCTTTCATAAAGTTATCAACTTAGTATATGTCGGAAGGATATTTGTGGAACGGTGCTTACCGGATATAGGATCTTGCCTTATCGATTAATTGCTCACTTGTTAAGATTTTTTCTCCACCGCCTTGAGCCATTTGCTCATTGCCGCCACCTTTGCCATCAATATGGGGTAGAATATTGGCAATTAATTCTTTCATGCTTTGCTGCACATCTTTTCCTTTTGCCACGACAACTTGTAATTTATCCTCATTACTAGAGACTAAAATACATATAGATTTTGGTGTTTCTGAAATTACTAATTTAGCTAGTTTTTGAAGCTCCTGCATGGCTTTATTTTCAAGGATACAAGTAATCGTATCTCCCTCTATGCTTTCTCTTAACTCTTTTGCTTCGTATGTTAAAAGAGAATTTGATAAATCTGTCAACCGTTTTTCTAATGCTGAATGTTGAGCTAAAAGATGTTTTGTTGCATTCATTATTTTATCTTCAGGGGTGCTTAACGTGCTGACTAAGTTTACTATTATCTGGTGCTTTCTGTGTAAATGGGTAAGAATTCTTTCCCCGCATATGAACTCCACTCGCACGTGTTTCTTTTGTTTTTCTGTTTGAAGAATTTTAATAGCTCTTACTTGTCCAGTAGATAAAGGATGGGTTCCACCACATGCATTGTAATCATAGTCAGGAATTATGACAAGTCGTATATTTTCTTTTAATGAGGTGGCTTTTCGAAGATGAAAGTTTGATAATTCCTCTTCTGTTACCCACTGTGTTTCAATAGGACGATTTTCCAGAATGATATGATTTGCAAGCTGCTCTACTTCTTCAAGTTGCAATTCAGTTAAAGCCGGTACATTTAGGTCAATCGTCACTGTATCTTTTCCTAAATGAAAGCTAATTGTTTGGAATCCAAATAATTGCTCAAAAGCTGCTGATAGGATATGTTGTCCGGCATGTTGCTGCATATGATCAAAACGCCGTTCCCAGTCAATCTGTCCATTTACCTCTGTTATGTTTGCTGGTAAGGGATTAGTAATGAAATGTCTAATTTCTCCTTCCATTTCTTCTACATTTATGACTTCAATATCATTTATAAGACCAATATCATGGGGTTGTCCGCCGCCTGTAGGATAGAAGGCAGTATCCGAGAGTACAACATAATCATGTTGTTGTTCTATAACTTTCGCTTTAAAGGATTGGATTTCGGGGTTTTCATAATAGAGTTTGTTAGTCATCGAAAGGGCTCCTTTTAGGTTGTAGTAGTTTCAAGCATTTATAACAAGGTGGAGTGCTATTGCATACGTATTGTAAGAAACAATCCACCAAATTACAATAGTAATTACAGAAATAGTTTAATATACTGAATTTAACGAAAAAATAAAAAAGAGGTTTTCTAAATGAATGCATTAGCACAAAAGTACTGGGATACGTATTGGAACGAAAAAGAAAAACCACTACCGGTCACATCATGGCAGTTTGGGGGTATTCCAGATGAACTGGCTAAACTAGTAAAGGATGGAGTAAAATCTGCCACCTGCTCATTGCATTTACATTATGAGTTAGAGAATGAACCACTTCCTCTGGTAAATGATTATAGTATTGTACTTAATAGTAAAGATGAACCTGTATGTATAATACGCATATCGGACGTGAAAATAATGCCTATGAAAGAGGTACCTTTGGATTTTGCTTATGCAGAAGGAGAAGGAGATCGTAGTTATGACCATTGGCGTAAGGTACACATCGAATTTTTCACAAACGAGTTAAAAGAAATAGGCAGGGAATTTTCAGAAGAAATGTTGCTAGTTTGTGAGCGTTTTGAACTGATAGATGTTAAGTAATGGAGGAGAGACTATGTTTAAGACGGTAACTCTATATACCAATAAATTAAAACAATTACGAGGCTTCTATGGAAATGTATTAGAAATTCCTATAGAGCAATCGACAGAAGAATATTTTCAAATATCTTTTGGAACTTCGAAGCTTATTTTTCGATATTCAGAATTACAGACTTCCTATCACTTTGCTATCAATATACCAGGTAATCAATTCACACTTGCGAAGCATTGGGCAAAAGAAAGAGTGCTCCTAAATAGAGAAGCTTCTGTAGATGAAATCTATTATGCTAGATTTGAAGCAGATGCCTTTTACTTTGAAGATCCAGCAGGTAATGTGATTGAATTAATTGCGAGAAGAAATGTAGATAAATGGAGTGACTTCAGCATAGATTCATTTTTAAATCTAAGTGAAGTGAGTATTACCACTCCATTTGTAGAGGAAGCAGGAGAAAAATTACAAGAAATTGGTATTCCTATTTCCGGAAATGTCCAAATTGAACCGGATGAACTAAATTTTCTAGGTAAAAAAGGTACATTTATTTTATTAGTTCCTCCAAATCGCCGATGGTACTTTTCTAAAAGAATGAGTGAAACTTCTCCACTAGAAATAGTATTGGCAGATGGAAAAGAAGTTCTAGTAAATAGAGAAGGAAACATATCGATTCAATAAAAAAGCGACAATTATATCCACAATGGAGTAATCATCGCTTTTCTTTTTGGAGTTATTCACATGTGGGTAACTCTCTTAAAATCCATAATACTGTGGATACAGTGTGAATAACTCAAGAATTTGCTTTTAAAGCATACATTAATGTGGAATAGGACTGCATATCTGCAAAATTAATACCAAGTGAAACTGCCGTTTGAGCAAGTTCAGGTCGAATTCCTGAGAAAATAGCATGCACGCCAATAAGTTTTAGAGCAGTATGCAACTGATACAATTGCTGGGCAACCATCGTGTCTAGTACTGGTACTGCAGATAAATCGATAAAAAGAGTACTCAGCTTTTTAGCTGAACTCTGCTCCAAAGCCGTCTCTAAAATAATTGTTGCACGATCGGTATCAATATTTCCGACTAAAGGTAAAACTCCTATCCCTTCTTTAATAGGAATAACTGGACTACTTAACTCTGTAATAAGAGCTTGTTGAGTAGCGAGAAGATTTGAAGTATATATGTGGTGATACTTTGCAAAGTTTTCTATGATGTAGTCAACAGCAGTATTCATCAAATTAGACCATTCAGCAACCTGTGTTCCAGTTACAGGAGTTGTAGACTGTTGGATGAACATTTGAACAAAAGTCCAATAAGCAATCCGGACATTACGGAAACTTCGGATGCTTTCATACAAAGGGAATTTTTCTTTTGCTCGTTTTTCTGCGACTACAGCAGAACGAGTGTTGATATATTCTAGATATTCAAATTGATCCCGGATATAAACAGAAGAGATAGCTTCTATTAAAGCTCCATTTTCATCTCTTAAATAAGTATTGTTTTGGGGTTGAAAGTAGGTTGGATTATCTTTTGACTGTTGAGTTAACCAGGCATCTGTTATGGCCGATTTGTTAATCATGATAAAATCAAATAATTCTTTGTTTAGATGACTCATTTCATCTATCTCCTTCAATCGTTCTATTATTAATATTATTGTAAGGGTATGGGCCAAATTATTCCACTTAGGTGGAGAAAAGAATATATAAATATCATACTATCAAAAAGAATTGCATGAAAGGGAAGATGAAACCGATTATATGGTATAAAAAATCTAAAGAAGAAGTGTTTCGGGAACTTCATGTTAAAAGTGACAAAGGGATTACGGAGCAAGAAGCACAAAAAAGATTGCAATAATATGGCTTCAATTGATTAGCTACTATTCGAAAGAAAACTCGGGTTAAATTGTTTAAAAAGTGGGGGGAAATAATTGCAAAAGACAATGGGGCGGCTTGTAGTCGGGATAGCTTTAGTATTATTAATAGGAGTATTTTATGTACTTAGTAATAATCAGAAACAAGTAGAAAAAGAAGACGTGAAACAACTGTCTGTAGAAACTCATAATTTCAATAAAGTACTCGCATACGAAAATGACTATATGGGCAATAACTCTAATATTACAAATCTATTTAATAAACTTCCACTTTCTAATCATAAATACTTGGTAGAGTTGGAACCAAATACATTCACAGCCGTTATAAATTACAACAAGAGTAGCGACGATAAAACGGTTATATATAATACAACAGCTGCTTTTGTATTGATAAAAAATTTAGAAGTAATGGATATGCGTTTTTCAGACCGATCATATGTGATGACAAGAGAAAATGTGGAGCAATGGTTTGGAGATGATTTTGATCGTTTAATAGATCCAATCATATTTAAAGATAAAGTTCAAAATTCTCTAATGGAAAGTACAACAACCGATTGGATTGATCAATATACAAGATAGGAGTGTTTTGTAATGGGAAATTTAACGGAACTATTAATAAAGAGACAAACAGAAAACCAATTTTCAGGATCTATTGTTGTAAAACAAGATGATTCATTACAGCTACAGGAAAGTTTTGGCTATGCAAATCGTACAGATACGGTATTGAATGAGAAGCATACACGTTTTGGGATCGCTTCGGGTTGTAAATTATTTACTGCAGTTGCGATTGCTCAGCTTGTAGAAGCTGGAAAACTAAAATATGATAGCCTTTTAAAAGAAATATTAGATATTTCTTTTCCACATTTTCATGAAGGCATAACAGTTCACCATCTTTTAACGCATACTTCGGGTATTCCAGACTACTTTGATGAGGAAATAATGGATGACTTTGAAGAGTTATGGATAAGTACTCCGATGTACCATATCCGCCGTCTGCATGATTTTTTACCCTTTTTTCAAAGCGAGAAGCAAAGATTTATACCCGGTGAGAAGTTCTATTATAATAATGCGGGGTATATAGTACTTGGTTTAATAGTAGAGAAATTGACAGGAATGCTTTTCATAGACTATGTTCAACGGAATATTATGGACAAAGCAGGGATGTGCAATTCCGGTTATTTTGCATTAGATGCATTACCTACTAAAACTGCGATTGGCTATATAGATCACGAAGACGGCACATGGAAAACGAATATGTATTCTCTTCCGATACAAGGAGGCTCCGATGGTGGAGGATTTGTCACTGCTGATGATATGGTGTTATTTTGGGAAGCACTCATACAAGATAAATTATTGAACGATAAGGCAACATTAATGACCCCACATATCCAAGAGGAAGCTAATAGTTATTATGGATATGGTATTTGGATAGAGAAAAAAGAAAACCAAATCTATAAATATCATGTAATGGGGTATGATCCAGGAGTGAGTTTTCACTCAGCCTATTACCCACATAATAACGTTATCCTAGCCATATGCTCCAACAAGTCTAAAGGAGCATATGCAATGATGCTAGAAATAGAAAAATCGTTCTAAGAAAATATTGTATTTATTTCTTTTTTCGATTTTGCTGTTGTTTTTTTAAAAGTTTATAAGCTAAGTAAAGCATGCTAATTCCCAAGACAAAAGATAATATAGAATACAGCACTTCATTTATATTTCTTCCGAATATTAATAGTAAAAGATATAAAGGAACTAAAATATAAATAAGTTTTTCTGGATTTAGACGCATTTTTTCACTCCTAAATTTGAAAGTCGTTAAGCATTAGTATATCAATAATAATGAAAATGGATTATTATCTAGAAAAAATGATAAACTATAAGTACGGAGGTGGACTTTTTGAAAATAACATCCTACGAGGTTGATAAGTTAAACGATCCAACAGGAATTATAACAGGGG
>JGI24024J18818_10000468_pt1 | contig 15174 bp, 18 predicted proteins | sample Cruoilmetagenom2_FD_18818 | JGI IMG/M metagenome (IMG submission 18818) | reverse complement strand
ATAGAAGAGCTTAACATAGGTCAAAGTATTGTAGCTCGTTCTGTGTATGTAGGATTAGAGCAAGCGATATTGGATATGAAAGCTTTAATGATACGATGAATTATAAAACCGTAGCTATATCCATTGGTGATCTCAACGGCATAGGTATTCAACTTGCTTTGGAAAATCATCATATTATTTCTAAGATCGCTGAACCTATTTACTGCATAGATAAAAATATGTTAGAACAAGCAGCCAAAAAACTTCATCTAAACATTCCCAATAATTTTAAAACTATCGAAAATATAGCACCTGATTTTAATATAGAAGCTGGTGTAGTAAGCAAAGAGAGTGGAGCTTATGCCTATGCTTCATTTGTAACAGCAGTTGAACTGGCACGTGATAAAAAAGTAGATGCTATCTGTACACTACCCATCCATAAAAAAGCATGGGAATTAGCAGGCATCAAATATAAAGGTCATACTGATGCCCTTAGAGACTTTTTTAATGCAGAGGCTATTATGATGCTTGGTTGTTCTAAAATGTATGTAGCACTTTTTACAGAGCATATTCCTCTCAAAGATGTAGCTAAAAGTATCAATGAAAAAGATCTAACAAGGTTTCTTTTGGATTTTTACCATACAGCTAAACCTGCTAAACAAGTAGCTGTTTTAGGGCTAAACCCTCATGCTGGAGATGAAGGTGTGCTTGGTGATGAAGAACGCATTATAGAAAAAGCCATAGATAANGCACATGCACACGTTGGAAAAAAGATATTCTCCTCACCACTTGTACCGGATGTAGCCTTTACCCCAAGAGTCAGAGCAGATTATACCCATTACATAGCCATGTATCACGACCAGGGATTAGCACCTCTTAAAGCTCTCTACTTCGATGAAGGCATCAACGTATCCCTAAACCTACCGATCCTCAGAACTTCTGTAGATCACGGAACAGCATTTGACATTGCCTATAAAAATGTAGAGTTGAATAGTCTTAGTTATATTAATGCAATTAAATATATTGTAAACGCGTAGGATGGATATAAATCTAACAAAAAAGTGACGGAACTTCATCCTCAATAATTTCACATTGTTCATTCATCTGCAAACAAAGCTTCTCTTGACAACATTCACATAAATAACGATAATTCTGCATATCATAATGAATTATATCCCCAGTATTGATATCATCATAACACTCAGCACATACATTGGTGACACGTAAGAGTATCTCTTCCGTAGCTTCCTGGGTTACAAAACATGTGCTACTCATTACTGCTCCCTAATTTATCTATCATCTCTTTGGCAACATCTAAGGTATTGTCCAATTCATACGCTTTTTTATATTCTATCAGTGCCTCTTTATTTCGACCTAAGTCATATAAAGTATTTGCATAGTTAAAGTGGTGAGGTGCATATTCAGGATCTAATCTAATTGCATGTTCATGGTGTTTTTCTGCTCCAGATTCATCATCTAATTTATGCAAAACATTTGCAAGCAGAACATGAGCCATATCATCATTTTCATCTAGTGTTATAAGTTTCTCATAACTCTCTTTAGCTTCGTTATAATCTTCAGTTTGAGTACAAACATAAGCCATTTTCTGCAAGACATCCATATTATTCTCATCAATAATCAGTGCAGATCCCAATGCTTTTTTTGCCTCTTCAAAATCTTTCTTTTCCACAGCTTCATCTGCCATTAAGAGTAACTCTTGCATACGTGTCGGCTGCGCAGTTGGTTTAGAAAATGTTTTATCTGGACGGTTAATACCACCTATTTGTGCATCGTCATTTTTAGCTTCAAAATCAACACCTCGTTTTGGAAAGCTCCCTGAAAAAAGTTGTTTAAAAAAAAGATAAAAGACTGCTCCCGCAAGTATAAAAAGTAAAAGTTGAAAAGTTGACATAATTTCTCCAAAAGTTTATAGGGAATAATAGGATAATCTAACTTAAATCCAAAGAAATTTTGTTATGATATGAAAAATTTAACCAAGGATTATTATGTCTTATAAAATAGAATTAGATAGAGAGAAACTACAAAAAGAACTCACACCATTGGAATATAATGTATGTCTAAATCATGGGACAGAGGCTCCCTTCCAAAATAAATTTCATGATGCAAAGACCAAAGGGATATACTCTTGTAAGTGTTGCCATACACCACTATTTGATTCAGATGCCAAATTCGATTCCGGGACAGGATGGCCAAGTTATTTTAAGCCTATAAAAGAAGAAGATATTGAAGAGATAGTAGATGACTCTTTGGGTATGAGACGTGTAGAAGTACGTTGTGCAGCATGTGGTTCTCACTTGGGACATGTCTTCCCTGATGGCCCTGCACCTACCTATCAGAGATATTGCATTAACTCTGCTTCATTGAACTTCACGGAAAGCGCGTAGGGTGGATTTATCCACCATCCATATATAAAGGTGGGAAATCCCACCCTACGCGATCTTACCAACCTTCTGCAAGATCAATTAATGTATATCCATTCTTCTGACGAGCATCAAAAATCTCTTGTAATTCTTCAACCGTTGGGCTTGTCTCAAAACCTTGTGCTTTTTGTTCATCAGATTTTGAGAACACACACATCCACTTTCCTAAAGTATGCTCTATATCAGTAATACGATACCCTCTCTTCCAATGATCTTGGATCACTGCAGCCATTTCACTCCATCTTGACCGTACACCCATCGATTGTAGTGTGTATCCTGTATTTTCAGCAAAGATTCCTGTCCAACGTCCTTGACCATACTCCAGATCGATAAGATCATAATTTTCTTTCCATCTTGCTTCAACTGCATCAACAAAAGAATCCAAAGTTTTTCTTCTCTCATATGCTTGGTTAGTATAAGAGGTATTTTTTTCAAACACTACGATCCATTCAGCTAAGCCATGTTCAATATGAGTCATATAGTACCCTTTATCCCAATACTCATTTAATACGTTATTTACACCAGACCAACGGGGAGATACAACATAAGTTTGTTGACTGTCTCTAGACGTTTTAGTAAAGACACCGATCCATTTTCCATTACCATATTTTATATCCGTAATATCATAACCTTCATCCCACTGCTTTCTAATGATCTTTTGAAAATCTTCCAAACCCATTGCACTCTGCATATGTTGAGATTTACTTTCTTTTTCAAAAACAGAGATGTATTTGTAGTGCGAAGATGGGTAGTTATATTCTCTTGCCAATAAAACTGCTGTCATCACTAAAGTCAAAGCCAATATTTTCAATAAAAATTTTCCCATTATTTCCCTTTATTAATTTGTGAAGCGATATACCCTATCTCTTCATCCATCTCTTCTTTGGTATCAAACATAAATGTATGTTTTTCCTCTTCACCTAAATGAAGAAATATACCATAACCTACTAATTCCACCTTACCTTTTGCCTCTACATCCAACCATTCAAGACTCACTTGTGTCGTTTCATCTTCATATCCGGTTTTTACTACTGCCGCCGGGTAAAGCTGTGAGATCTTAGCTGTATCGAACTCTTTGTCTTTAATTGTAATTATCATGCTTTATTATAGTATAATCACTTTAAATATATAATGGAGAAATCACATGAGTTTAAACCAACAAATTAAAAATGATATTAAAGATGCTATGCGAGCAAAAGATACAGTAAAAAGAGATACGCTAAGAAATATTCAAGCTGCTGTAAAACAGATAGAAGTAGATGAACGCAGAGATGTTACCGACGCTGATCTTGAAACTATAATGATGAAATATTTAAAACAAAGAGAAGATGCAAAAACCCAGTTTGCCGATGCCGGACGTGATGACCTGGTAGTAAAAGAAGATGCAGAAATAGCCATAGTAAAAGCCTACTTGCCAGAACCTATGGACGATACAGAATTAGAATCTGTACTCAAAGAAGTTATATCTTCCGTAGGTGCCCAAAGCATGAAAGATATGGGTAAAGTGATGGGTGGTGCAAAAGTAGCCATAGGAAGTCGTGCAGATGGTGGACGTATTAATGTTATGGTAAAAAAGTTACTTTCTTAACCATACATCAATAGAGCAGTGACGATTTTTTGCTTTGTTTTTTCTAAAAAAATGAAGAGAGAAACAACGCCACAATTCTAATAACTTAAGTAGTCACAACAAAAAAATACTATAAAAATTAATTCCCGTACTTAACGGCTTTAATAGCCGCAGTAATATCATCTTGTCTCATAAAATGCTCACCAACCAAAAATGCATCCGCTCCGACTTTAGAAAGTTCCACAACTGTTTCATGATCATTGATACCACTCTCTGCAACAATTATCTTGCCATTTGGAATAAGAGGAATAAGCTTTTCACTTAAAGACATATCCATCTCAAAGGTTTCGAGATTTCTATGATTAATACCAATAATCTCTGCACCTGCAAAGATGGCTTTTACCAGGTCTGTTTTATTGTGGACTTCAACCAAAACATCCAGTCCAAGATGTCGTGCATAATTATAAAGTTCTTTAAGCTCTTTACGTGAAAGTGCCATTGCAATGAGAAGAACATAGTCTGCACCAAAAGCCAATGCCTCCACAAGCTGATATTTATCTACGATAAAATCTTTTCTAAGCAGAGGAATGCTCACATAACGACGTACCATTCCTAAATACTCTTTGTCACCCTGAAAAAAGTGTGGTTCCGTTAGGATGGAAAGTGAATCTGCCCCACCTTTTTCATAAGCCTGGGCAATAGTCACAGGGTCAAAATCTTTACGGATCACACCTTTGCTTGGACTCGCTTTTTTTACTTCAGCAATAATTCTGTAAGGATTCTCTTCTGTTGAACGCAATGCACTCTGTACATCTTTAGGAACAAAAGGGTTAAAAGCCAAAGAACGCCCCAACCACTCTACCGGATAATCAACTTTTCGTTTTTCCAGATCTTCTCTGGTCTTTTTAATAATATCGTCTAATATCTGTGCCATGTAATTTCCACATAAAAAATTTTTTGTATTATACCTGAACGCTTCTGTTATTTACACTTTTGTATAAGATCCCAGTGTTCAGCAATCTCCGGTTCTTCCAAACCTTCCATATCAACGACTTTTTTCATCATCTCATATGCTTTTTTACAATTATTTTCTTTGTAATATCCCCAAGCAAGAGAATCAAGATAATAAGTGTTATCAGGCTGTTGAACTAATGCATCAGAAATGATCTTCATCCCTTTTTTTACATTGATCTCTTTATCGATAAGCGTATATCCGTAATAGTTCAGATATATACTGTCATCCACACCTAAAGATATAGCCTTATCAAAATATGAAACTACCTTATCTATCATTTTTTTATCATTTTTATCTACCGCATTTTCAAAAGTCAATACAGCTTTCTCTGCCAACCATCTGGCATCTTTATATTTATTGTAAAGTTTATTGCTCAGCTTCAGAGCTTTATTAAAATATTTTTTACTTTTATACAGTTCATAAAGTGTTGTATCCCCTACTTTATTCTCTTCAAGAAAAGATATGGCACCNTCAATATCACGNTTATATACATATACTTCAATGATCTTTGTTAAATATTTTTCCTGNTCATCTTGTTCATATAACACTTTGTATATTTCCAAAANACCTTCTATGTCATTCTCTTTTACATACAGTGACAGTAGTTTAAAAAAGAGTTGATTACTGTTTACAATATTCATACGACGATGTGTTTCTAAAAGCTGTATAGCTTTTTTTCGTTCATTTGTATACTCATCCATCACTACTATCATACGCAAAAGGACATCTTCATTTGATGTTTTTTTATATGCTTTGTCCAATAACTCTAAAGCTTTTTTGAATTCACCTGAATACAAATACGGATTTGACGCCAAATCCAAGTCTTTTGGTTCATCTGATATTTCAATAAGATATTCTGCTTCTATCTTCGCTTCTTTTACTTGCTGATTTGTCAAATAAAGGGGGATAAGAAGTCTTTTGACTTCCAATGTATCAGGATGCTTTTCATCCCATGATCTAAGTCTTTTTATGCTATTTTCTATATGTTTTCCAGACAATAAAGAAGCTGTCATTTCTCTAAAAAGATACTCTTTTGCTCCCGTATCATCATAAAGTTTTGCAAACACACGTCTGCTATTCTCATACGCTTTATATTCATCAAACAATAAACCCTGTATGATCAGTGAATCTTCACTGAATACTCTGAGTTCTTTTGTTTGAGCTGCACTTGTTATGAGCATAAAAACAGTAATAGAAGTTAATATTATACGATTCCAGGACACTCTTTTCTTACCTCATCTTCATCATTTTTAAATTGTTCCCAAAAAGGAAAGGTACGACACTGTAATGGTCGCACCGTATATATTGAACAACGTTTCATGGATTGATCAAAAAATATACAGGCATAATTACCTTCTGCAATCTTCTTTTCTACCAACGAGTAACGATGTTTTACTTTTCTTAAATACATTGTAGCAAAATCTTCTACGCTAAGGTTAACGAACTCTGCCATTTTCTCTATCTCAGCATACTTTGCCCAGATATAACCGCTTTCACCAGTACAGCAATGCCCACCACAAGCTTCACATTCAGCTGGATTAAATTTGAAATTGTACTGTTCATGTGTCATTAATGCCATAATTAAAAATCACCTTTTATACTATTTGTATTTGCTTTCTTAAATGCTTTCATTGCTTTTTCTCTATAAATACTCTCATCATTAAATACTACTAACGGAGGAAGTATCTGTGTCATAGATCTTGAATTCATACGTGCTGCGATCATAACAAGTTTTGACTCTCTGTCAAGCTTGGAATGCACAAATTGTATCTTTTCAGGGTTTATACCATTGATCTTCAAATGATGCAAAAGCAGATCTATCTGCTTCGCATCATAACAGAAAACAAACCATCCCCTTGGTTTAAGCAACTTCTTTACTTTAGCTATAAAATCCACTATAGGTAAATGATGTGCATAGCGGGCAATATTCAAATGTGTATTTTTACTTTGTTGAACATTTGAATCGTAAAAAGGAGGATTTGAAACAATAAAATCAAACTTCTTGTCTGTTTTAAACTCTGTAAAATCTCCAAGATGACTTTTTACTTCCAGTTTATTGATAGCGTAGTTATGCTTTGCATAGTTTAGCATCTTCTCCTGTTTATCTATGATCATTGTTTCAATACTGAAATCACGACTTAATAAAAGTGAAATAATACCTACACCACAACCCACATCAAGCAATTTACCTTTTGGTTGAAAGGCAGATATGAAGTCATATAAAAAAATAGAATCACTGTTATAACAGTAACCAGATGTCGGTTGGTATAAAAACACAGAACTACCTTGTAAAATTTTGATAATTTTACACTAACTTGGGTATAATCGCGATTATGAACGAAGAACTAGATCTATTAAACCCACCATCAACAGATTTTTCTATGCTGGACTACGACTGTGCATACATACCTGGCAATAAAGTACGCATGAATTACAAGTATGTAAGCCATGCAAGTAAAAAGTTTGCTACTGCTGTCATAGCCAGAGGGTGGAGACGTTTTGGGAAATACTTCTTTCATCCTATCTGCAGTGGCTGCAATGAATGTAAAAGTATTCGTATATCTGTCAATGATTACCACTATACAAAGTCACAAAAAAAATCAATTAAACGCAATAAAGATACTGAAATTATTGTGCAAAAACCTTCACTTACTACTGCACATATAGATCTTTACAACAAATACCATGCATTCAAACATCAAAAAGACGGTTGGAATCACAGAAATATCTCCCAAAGAGAATATCATGAAAATTTTGTAGATGGTGCAAATGATTTTGGGAAAGAGGTACTCTACATTATAGATGGAAAACTTGTAGGTGTTGATCTGATCGATGTACTTGATGATGGAATCTCTTCTATCTACTTCTACTATGATCCGGACTATGCAAGTCTATCTCTGGGAACCTATTCCCTGCTTTACCAAATTAAACTTGCAGAGATCCTTGAACTGCCTTGGGTATATTTAGGTTACTGGGTAGATGGATGCAAAGCCTTTGCCTACAAACCAAAGTTTCAACCCCAAGAGTTGTTAGATGGTTTCCCCCATGTTTCAGAAGAACCTGAGTGGGATGACGGAGAGTAAACTATCTCTTTAACTCTTCACTCTTTCTGCACCACTTCAAAAACAATCTATCAGGATTTACACGACCATCCATCTCTTTACCCTCAACAATAGCTTCTGCTAAGAGCTCAGCCATATACGGAGCAAAAACAAATCCCCTGCCACCTAAACCATTACAGATAAAAAGATTATATATATATTTTAATTCAGGTTTTGCGCCTCTTGTTATGAGAGGATACTCATCTAACATATAAGGTACATCTATCACCTTACCCACAAGCGGAAAGTAATCTTTAGATCCAGACCTCATGCCACAAAAAGTCTCTTTTAAAATAAAGTCACTAGTATCTACCATCTGTGAAGCCGTTTCAAACAGACCTTTAAGCGGCTCTCCGTCACACAGCATACAAGGTTCTTTAGACTTCACGTGCGTTGCACCAATTTTAATAATACCATCTACATTAGCAGAAACTGAGATGCTTTTATGCATACTTACTTCTAAATCTAAAGTGCTTTTGTAATCTCCACGAGATCCCCAAGTCCCTTTTGCACCCATATATCGCATATCAAAAAGCTCATTTTGGTAACCAGTTGATAAAACGATATTTTTAGCGTTGAGTTCTGAGTTCTGAGCGTTGAGAAGTGTCCAGTTATCTCCGTTAAATTCAAGTTTTTTCACATCAAATTGCTTAAATTTTACTTTTTTTTGTATAACCTTGCACAGTTCAGGAGCATCACAGACCCCTGCTTCTTCAAATAAAAAACTCTCCTCAGAATTTTGAATACCATATTCTTCTAATGCTACTTTGTCTACCCATCTGTATAGTGACGCATTGAAAGGTTCATAGATTTTGAACTTGAGCGCATCTTCATGATCTTTAGGTATGCGAATTACACCGGTTTTATGAAAATATTTAGGGAAATGTTTGACATAAAAATCTTTGGCAAAATCAAAGGCTTCATTGGTAAGTGTTTGAAGAGGAGAACCTTTACCGATCTTGGGAGAAACAAATGCTCCTGCCGCTCCGGAACCACCAGACGCAGCCACAGCAGACCTGTCAACTAAAAGGACATTTTGTCCTTTTTGCTGGAGAGTATAAGCAGAACAACACCCTGCTATACCCGCTCCAATGACTATGGTGTCGTAATATTCAGGCATAGATCTAAACCATGATCTCTGTAATATCGATATGTATTACCATACAACGCCCTTGTGTTACTAGCTTTATAGCCATATTTTATCCAAATCTTTCCAATATTATGGGTTTACTTCTATTTCAATCTTCTTATCTTTGATATGCAAAATTTTATCACAATAGGGTAGTAATCTATCATCATGGGTTACCATTATAATGGTTACATTTTGCTCTCTAGTAATCTTTTTTAGCATTTTTACGACACTGACGGCTCTATGTCTATCTAGTGCAGCTGTTGGTTCATCTGCTAGTATGATGTCTGGTTCATTTGCCAATGCTCTGGCTATGGCTATCCTTTGATTTTGTCCACCACTAAGCTGGCTGGGCATACTTTTCATCTTCTCTTTCATATCAAGATAATCCATAATCTTCTCTATTCGTGGTTGAACCACTTTTTTACTCTCACCATTTTGATAAGGGAGTAGCGTGATATTCTCTTCGATATTTAAAAAAGGGATTAAATAGTGTGCTTGAAATATAAAGCCTATCTTTTTTCTTCGCAGTTTTCTATCATCTTTTACTTTCCATTTATTGTCATATACCACTTCATCACCAATAGTGATTTTCCCACTCGTAGGCTCTAGTACACACCCCAACATCATAAGTAGTATAGTTTTTCCTGTACCACTTGGTGCAACCAATGATACAAACTCCCCTTTATTTAAAGAAAAACTTGCACCATCAATGATTGTCACTTCACTATCACCTTTACCAAATGATTTACTAAGGTTTTCTATCTTCAACGCTATATTATTACTCATATCAGCCTCCAATAGCTTGTGCAGGGTCTGTTTTGATGACCTTGTATATCCCAAAGAGTGATGCAAATATTGAAGAGATTAAAATGATAACAAATAGAGAAAAAGCATCACTTAACTCTAGTAATATTCTTTTGGGGAATCCACCTGCAACCAATCTTGCGAAAATATTTCCACTAATAAAAGCCAAAATACCCAAAACCACCGTCTCTTCTATAATCATCATTGAGATAGTAAAGTTTGGTATTCCAATGAGTTTTAAGATACTTATCTCTTTAATTTTTTCCAGGGTCATCGTGTAGATAATCAAAGCGATAATGACGATAGAGACAATGATAAGTATCACCGTAAACATACCTATTTGTTTGGAACTTTTTTTAATCACCTTTTCAAGCAAAAGTATTTTTTGTTCCTCTTTGGTAAATACCTTTTTATGCGTTGTCTGCTCTATGGTTCTAGCAACTGTTGTGATATTGAAGCCATCTTTTGTTTGTGCTATGATAGCATTGACAAGATGTGGATTCGTACCTTTGATACCCCTTTTTTCATCACTTCTAATACGTTCATTGGTATAAGTGAACTGCAATACTTCTGCATCTTGCAAGCTAGTATAGATGAGATAATCCCCACTATTTGAAACGGTATCTTTGGTCACACCTACTACTTTGTAATACTCTCTACCTAGCTTGACAGACTCACCCAAACTATAACCAGTTTTTTGTGATACGACCATCTCATAGTGGGGTTTTTCTATGACCCTGCCTGCAATGAGTTTCTTGTTGTCTATCACCTCAATATTTCCAAATGGGTCATAGCCGATAAGCATGACTTTGAAATCTTTACCTCTATTTTCCATCTGAAATGTCTGAAAGGTAATCGCCCCTGCCTCTTTGATACCCTCTTGATAAGAGATTTGGTGTTTCAAATCTTCATGCACTTTGGAAGTTTGAGCAAATGGTCCTAAAGTATCTTGCTGTACTACCCAAATATCAGCTTTAATATCACTTACCAAAACCTCTGCATCAAATACCATACCACGATAGACGCCTATCATGATAATGACAATACCTAGCAACACACCAACACTCATAGCAGTAATGAGAAACTTGCTGAGTGAATGGCTTATGTCTTTGTAGGCTAAGTTAATCATTAATAATTTTCATCCCATTGGAGAGGGGTTTTTTACTAGGATTTGGTATTAAGATTTGACGAGAAATATCAAAGTTTTCAACCGCTGCCTCTCTCTTTTGGTAAGCTAAAATATCAAGAGGTACAAACTGTGCTTTATCTTTCTCATTTAATATCCAAACACCCGTTTTTTCTTTATAGATGACCAGTATTTTCGTAGGCATTTTGATAATATCAAATAACTTTCCTGTGCTTATGGCTACACTTGCTTGTTCTTCAAGATAAAAGGGTACTGCTAAGTTATCAAAAGCTACATCCACTTCTCTTTCGTTTGTTACCCTATTATTTACAGGTTTGATATTGACCACACTACCTGATACTTTTTGTGTTGATGAGCGAAGTTTTATCATCGCTTTATCCCCTATTTTTATATCTCCACTCATTCTCGTGTCTACATAAGTCTCTACCCAAATATCTTTGGGATTTACTATCTCCAAAATAGTTTGATTTGGTGATATGATTTGATAGTTAGCAATAGATTTTTTGACCACATATCCATCTACAGGAGCTACAACCGTATAACGTAACAACCTTTCTTTGAGTCCATTGATATTGGCTTTCATCTGCTTCATCTGCTTATCCAATGAGATGATTTTAGATTTTATAATCGCTATTTTCAGCTTTGCAATATCTTTTGATGCCTGATATTTTTTATAGCTAAGTTCTGCGAGTGAACCTTGTTTGTAGAGCTTTTTATTTTTAATAAATATCTCATTTTCATAAGCATGAGAGGTCATGGCACTCTGTTCATCTATCTTCAAAGTTTCACTATCACTTTGTGCTTTTTCCAAAATGGCTATCGCTTCATCTATTTTATTTTTTAAATCTATGCTATCTATCGTGGCAATGATAGTCCCTTGTTTAATGAATTCACCCTCATTAACCGTCAAATCCAGTACTTTACCACCATAAACAGAACCAATCTTATAAATATTTTTAGCCCCAACATTACCTACGCCATTGACTCTCACATCCATATCTGCTTTGACTGCTGTAGTCGTCTCATACGTATGTTTTGGAATATAAACCTTTTTATAAACACCAAATCCTGCTATAGCGATAATAGCTATGTATATGATATATTTTTTCATTTTTTAACTTCTCCTCATGTTACTTTATAATAGACTTCTTGCAAAACTCATCAAAAACGATGGCTTTAATCTCCTCAAAGGGGTGGAGCTAATATAGCCCTTCCAAGTTTTTCAAGATGTCTAATAGTAAATTTCAGGGTCTAAAATGTAAAGATTTTTATAGTTACTTGTGTTTATATTAAACCGTGATCTCTTTAATATCTGCAATATCTTTAAATGTTTTATAGACAGATGCTATTGTATTGAGTCTGTTTGTTTTTAGTGCTTCATCTTCGCTGTTCACCATGACATCATCAAAATAGCCATCTAGCTCACGTTTAAGACCAAACAGTGCTTCAAGCTCTGTTTTATAATCAGTATAATCTTGATTGATGACTTTTTCATAAGCTGTATAAAGTACCACTTCTGCCTCTTCTTTAAAGAGGGAAATATCTATACTTAAACTTGAATCAAGGTCTATATCTTTAGAAATGTTCGCTACACGTTTAAAGGTAGAGAACTGTTCTTTAAAGGCATCATTGGAAACGATTGCATTGAGTGCTGCTACTTTTTTAGCTATCTCATTAATATCTCTTTCACCAGAAGCAAGAACCGCTGCAATAACAGAAGGGTTAGCATCGAGTGATTTATTAATACGTTCTATGATGAAATCACTCAGCAATTTAGTATCAAAATCATCATAAGCATCTTTAAGCAGAACAATAATATCATCAATGTTGAAATTCAGGTCATATTGAGTCACAATACGAACAATACCATTCACTGCACGACGTAATGCAAACGGATCTTTAGAACCTGTCGGAATTCTTCCTACAGAGAAGAGTCCAAAGAGCGTATCTAATTTAATACTCATTGCCACAATAGAAGAGAAAACAGAAGTTGGAAGTTCAGCACCCTCACCTACCGGCATATATTGTTCTTTAATAGCGTTATAGACTATCTCATCTTCACCCAGTGCTTTTGCATAGTAGTATCCCATAAGCCCTTGAAGTTCAGTAAATTCATATACCATTTCAGACATTAAGTCTGCTTTTGCAAGATTAACTGATTTGTCCATTGCTTTTTCAAGTTCTACATTATTTTTAGCACTCTGGACCTCTACTTTTTTCATATAAAGACCTAAAAGACGTATGGCAATACGCTTCTCTCTACGAATTTTATCTGCAAGTGTACCTAATCCATCTATGAACTGTACTTTTTCAAGACCATCAGTAGAGAGACCATTCTTCAAGTCATTTTGATAGAAGAAAAGACCATCTGCAAGACGCGGTTTAAGTACACGTTCATTCCCGGCAATTACTTTAGAATAATCATCTGTATAGGCATTACTGACTACAACAAACTTATTTGCTATCTTCCCGTTTTCAAATACAGGAAAGTAACGTTGATGTTCTTTCATCGAAGTAATAATGACTTCAGGTGGAAGTTCCAAGAAAAGTTCATCAAATGTACCTACAAGGGCTTTAGGGTTTTCTGTGATGGCAACTACTTCAGCAATGAGTGCTCTGTCTCGTTCGATGATGATGTTATATTCAGACTCCAAAGCATCAAACTCAGCCAAGATCTTTGACTCTCTATCTTTGGGTTGTAGCATCACGGCACCCTCTGCCAGGACACTCTCATAAGCATTTATACTAGCCACTTCCACCTCATCATAAGAAAGCATACGATGTACATAGGTTTTTGTATCTGATTGTACACCAAAAAGTTCCACAGGTACAGAAGCCTCACCTATTCTCACCTGTAGCCATCTAATAGGACGAATATACTCATCTGTTCTGCTTCCCCAACGCATCATTTTTCCAAATGCCATAGAGGCTATCCACTTTTCCAACATTTCTTGGAGAAGAGAAACAGTTTGGGCCCCTTTCTCTTCTTTTTTAAAGTAGAGTACTTCTTTACCATTTTTTTCACCACGACCCAATGCATCAAAATCCACTCCACACTTTCGGGCAAAACCCTCAGCTGCTTTTGTCGGTACACCATCTTTAACTGCTGCAAGCATAGGAGGACCAAAAAGTTCTATAGTAGTGTCTTCCTGGCTCAAAGCCATTGCTTCATGTTTAAGTACAAGTCTTCTAGGTGTATACACAAATTCAAAATCAGAGGAGAAGTTGTATTCTTCTAATATATTCTTCCAAGATCTTTCTATGTTAGATACGATTTTAAGTAGTGGTATAGCAGGTAATTCTTCTACACCGATTTCGATAAGTAGTGCTTGTGTCATTTAGATGATCCTATACAAATGTAATAGGCATTATTCTATCTAAAAATTGGTAAATGGGGGGTTAGTGACCATTTGGAAATTATATTCTTAACTTTATTTGCGCTATAATAATTTAAAAAGGGAGGGTTTGATCATGTTAATTAAAAATTTATTTTTTATATTTTTTATATTTTTTGTAACTGCTTGCAATACACAAGAACCAAAACTAAATAAAACAACTCAATATGTAAAAAGTCGTGATATACCAATCAAAGATTATCAAGGCATAATGGCACTTGATACAACAAAGACTAAAGTAAGATATGTACCGGAAGAAGTGGAACATACGTACCCAACAAAAAATAAAAAAATAAATTATGATTGTTCGAAGGCTTGTTACAACTATAAGAAATGTGCTTCTTATACAAAAGGAATTACACAACAAGGTCGAAATGATGCATTTAGTACTTGCTTTGATGCATGCCAACAATGGTCAAAAACAACCATAAATTGTATGTCAAATTGTAAAATCAACTCTGCTTCAGATTGTATTTGTCCTACTCAATGTGGATTAAATGAATATAATACAAAATTTCCGGCACTGACTGGCACTATCTAAAACAAACAGAAAAAAGTTGCTAAATTGGGGGGGGTTAATCTTTTTTAGCCTC
>JGI24024J18818_10000467_pt1 | contig 15185 bp, 18 predicted proteins | sample Cruoilmetagenom2_FD_18818 | JGI IMG/M metagenome (IMG submission 18818) | reverse complement strand
ACTCCAAATGACAAGTGAAATCCAAAACACCAATGAAAAAAAGTGTACGATCTGGAAGAAAGAACTGCTCTGCTTGGAGAAGGAATAATCGACTTTGCAAAAACACTGCCTCATGACCGGATAAGAATGATCGCCAAGGCGAATCCGGATAGAAAAAAAGAATGCAAAAAAATTTGGCAAGAGGCACAGGAACTAACATTGATTTTTTCTACGATACTTAATACTTCCCGAAAAGGAAAATGAATTTTTAGTATTTATGCATTTGAATTTGATTTGAACTTTGAGTTTTTTAATTTGAAATTCTATTATGTATTTTCCATATTTCATAACATACATGGCGTTGGGCTTTGCCATCAGCCTGGTGGTCTTTTTCTGGGCCCTTAAAAACGGCCAGTTTAAAGATCAAAAGCGGGCACGGTTTCTGCCCTTGGAAGATGAGCGCGAACCATCTGCTGCAAAGATCTCGACTTTTCATCGGTATGAGGCGTATGCCCTCGTGCTGCTGGCACTGGCAGGCCTTGTCGCCAGCGGGGCGGTGCTGATCTTTGCACTTTTGAATGCCAACGGAGCGTAAACAATCGGTTAAACGGAAACCATTTTCAAAAGGAAACCCCATGAGACATTTTAATCTGCTGAACTTCCAACATATCGTGCTGTATGTGTTTCCAACGCTGATCTTTATGGTGGTATTCGGGTTGGCGCTGGCCTTCAGCCACCTTCGAAGCGAAGATGCCGAAGCGCGAAAACGGAAAATCATCTACCGCTTCCCCGAAAGGATCGAAGACAGGGACGCCCCTTTTCCCCTGTCCATGATGCTGATTATCGCCGGGGCCATCGCCTGGGTTTTCTTTTATATTTTGGGTACCGGCCTCTTGGGAGTAAAAATATAAAATGACACATTCAACCGGAAAAGAGTCCACTTTTGCCACCTGGGTCATCATTGTTCTCCTTTTGGCATGGATACTGGGAAAAGGTTTTTTTTCGTTTTTTGTCGTTGGAGATATGGGCCAACCCACCTGGAGCTACCGTCCGGTGAAGGATGTTCCCGGGGAATCACCTTATGCTCTTTACCAGGTGCTCCCCTACCCTCAGCACGTGAAAGGCGACAAAGGGGAATAGATGAAGCGAATCTCGATTCTAATTTTGCTGGTGACCGTTGTGCTCACAGCGGTCTATACGGTATTGACGCTCTATGATGAAAACCTCCAGGTCGGGCGCATGTGGGAAACCCCGGCTGTCCGGCCCTACGAAAAACCGATGCTGATTATGGAAAAATCGGTGATACCCGTTCACGGTGGAGAAGCCGTTTTTAAAAACGTTAACGGAGAGGATTTAATATCGCCGTTTGAAAACAATGACCCTCAAGTCATTGAATCGGGAAAATTTTTATATTTTACTTACTGTGCCCAGTGCCATGGAAAGTACTATGACGGCAACGGCACCGTCGGTCAAAGTTTTAATCCCCTGCCCGGAGATCTTCAGAGTGCCCGGGTTCAGTCCATGCCCCAAGGCATTCTATTTAAAGAGATCAGTTACGGAATTCCCAATGGCAGACAGCCGGCCCTTGCCACTACTATCGCAATGAACGATCGCTGGCGGATCGTTGCCCATATAAAATCTCTGGGACTCCGCGAATGAAATGAATCCTTCCAATGTTTCCTGCGACCTTTGCGGCCTCTCCTTAAGACACGGCACAATTAAATGGTGTTCAGAGCACAGAGAATTTTCCTTCTGCTGTGTCGGCTGCCGACAGGTGTTCATCATGCTCCTGGAAGCTTCCGATGCTTCCGACCCGTTGCAATTTAAACAGACACCGCTGTTCAAAACGTGCCGGGAAATGGGAATTATCCCGGTTTCGGAATCGGACCTAAAGGCGCGCCTGGCCAAAGACCCTTCGGAACCGCCCCTTTCTTTGGGGCAAACAGGTGCTGAATCTTCAACAGGGAAAGGAAGTGAATCCGCATCCAATACCCTTGGCATTCACTTGAAAGTCAACGACATGTGGTGTCCGGCCTGCGCCTGGGTGATCGAACACGCCCTCGGCAAACAATCCGGCATCGTTCATGCAGCGTGCAATTTTTCAACGGATACGGTGCGATGTGAATACAATCCGATTCTGACGTCCCCGGAACGAATTATCCGGGCCATCGGCCGACTGGGATATCGGGCGGCGGATCCTGAAGAAGATACCCTGGCGATGGAGACCAAAAAGGATTTCATCCGTTTTGCCATCTCTGCATTTCTCACCGCCAACGTGATGATGCTCTCCTTTTCCCTCTACTCCGGATTTTTCATCCAGCTGACCCCGGACACCGTCCATAAACTCTCCTGGCCGATTTTCATCCTCGCCAGCATCGTTCTTTTTTACGGCGGCCCCAAAATATTTCGAAAAGCCTGGGCCGGATTGATCTCCGCTGCCTTCGGCATGGAAACGCTGATCGCCATCGGCGCTTTTACCGCCTACGTTTACAGTACGGTCAATCTTTTTTCCGGAAGCATTCATCTCTATTATGATACCGCCGCCATGCTGATTACCCTGACCTTGCTTGGCAAAACCATCGAAAAAAAGGCCAAATATTCGGTGCAGAAAGATCTTTCAAATTTTTTCTCCCTTCGGCCCACAAAGGTCAAAATATGCAGTGGTGAGTTTCCACGCGGCCGTTATGTCGCTGTGGAAGCCCTCGGACGCGGAGACGTTTTCATGGTTGAAGAAAACGAAATTATCCCTGCAGACGGACGGATACTTGACGGTTCGGGCACGGTGGATGAATCTTCTCTCACCGGTGAAGCCCTCCCCGTACAAATCAAAGCCGGGAACCGAATCCGGAGCGGAACCCGGGTGCTACAGGGAACGTTCAGGGCCACGGCCGAAGGCATCGGCGACGGGTCCACCCTGGGACAGATGATCGACATTATGGAAAAAACTCTGGAAAAAAAGATTCCCCTTGAAGCGAAAACCGATCGTATCCTCCGCTGGTTCGTGCCCCTGGTCGTGCTCCTTTCCATAGGAACCGGATGGGTCTGTCTTTTGTCGGGCCTCTCCCTTGAAACAGCCATGATCCGGTCGGTCACGGTCATGGTCATTTCGTGTCCCTGTGCCCTAGGCATTGCCATACCCATCACCCGTGTAGCGGGGATTTCTCTGGCAGGACATGCCGGGATTTTAGTCCGGGATTTTTCGGCCTTTGAACAGGCGGAGAGAACCGATACCATTGTCTTCGACAAAACCGGAACCCTGACCGAAGGTGAATGGATCTTACGGGATATCGTTGTTATGAAACCCTTTGTTGAAAAGCAGATCCTCTCGATGGCAGCCGCGCTCGAAAAAACGTCCGATCATTACATCGCCGGTGAAATCAGAAGAAAAGCGCAAGAAACCATGGCATTACCGGCGCCGGTCAAAGGCATACAGTGTTTTGAAAACGGGATGACCGGAAGACTCGGAGAAGACGAAGTCAGAATTGGATCCAAAGATTTTATTGCCGAAAGCCTGAAAGCGCCCTTGTCAATACCAACGGCCCGGCAAAAAGATGAGATAGTGCAGTCAGCGGTCTATATGAGTTATGGGAAACGGTTGTGTGCCGTTTTCGTTTTTGGAGACCGCCTCCGGAAAACAGCATCTAAAACCGTCGAAAAACTGCAGAACAAAGGGTACCATATGGTCCTGTTATCGGGCGACGGAGAGGATGCCACACGGGCCGTCGGAAATATGCTGGGCATTCAAAATGCATACGGCGGAAGACTTCCTGCAGATAAAGCCGATTTGGTTCGGGAGATGCAAAAAAAAGGGAAGATCGTCGCCATGGTGGGTGACGGCATCAATGACGCCCCGGCCCTTGTGCAGTCGGACCTGGCCGTGGCCGTCCACTCCGGAAGCCATTTGGGCGAAGAGGCCGCGGATATCACGCTGATGCAGGGAAATCCCCGTCAGATTCTGGATTATCTGAATCTGGCCAAACGGGTAAATAGAAAGATTCATCAGAATCTTATGTTTTCTTTGATGTACAACACCATCAGCATACCCATTGCCATGAGCGGACTGTTGACCCCCATCATCGCTGTCTGCGCCATGCTCTTGAGCAGCCTCAGCGTCACCGGAAATGCGTTGTTACTGAAACGCAAATACAAATTCTAATAAAATTCAGATAAAGTTTGATTTGCTATTGTGTCTGTTTTTTTGTATTAAACCTAATTTGAGCGATTGTCGAGTTTGCCGAATAAGCAAAGCATGAGACATGCAGCCGTAGTATGCTACTGCAAATGTCTCATAACGCAGCAGATTCGGTAAAATCGGCAATCCTGGAGGGTTTCAAATCGTGACTTTTTTCAAAGGCAAAATGACCCAACAGATGAGAAGCTATAAGGCTTTAACTGCTATAAACGGTTTAAAACAATAGATTTTATTCTACTCTGCCACTATTTGAAACGCTCAATTTAGGTTAAAATTAAGGTTTATCGATGACAAATTCCAACGATTCCAAACCTCGATCACTGCTGTTAATGATAGCAGGCGCCAAAGGCGCTGTGGCCTCCACGGTGGCGGTGGCCGCCGCTGCCATGGGCAAGAATCCCGATGCCGTCTTACCCAGCGTGACAACTCGCAACAGTTTTTCCTATATAGGGCCGCCCCAGGCCGTCCACATGACAGGCTGGGATACGGAACCTGGGAATTTGACCGAATGCATAAACAATCACGGGGTATTGCCGGAGAGTCTCTGGGAACCCCTTCAGACGGATCTCGACGAGATGACCCTATTCGAGGCCCCGTCCGCAGATCTCGATCTTAAAGGCCAAATCGAGCATCTCATGCAGGACATCCGGACCCTCAGACAACGGTACCCTGATGCTCAGCCCATCCTCATCGACCTCTTGCCGGCGTGTGTACCCAACGATCTTGAAAATACTACGAGCCTGGACCGCCTCTATGCTGAGGCTGATCCTGGGAGCCATCCGGACCTGGCCTATGTTCTGGCAGCCATTTTTTCCGGAGTCCCGGTGGTAAATTTTTCCCCAAACTCGTTGGAAATCCCGGTGGTCCTTCAGGAAGCGATTAAACATGAAGTGCCCATATCCGGGTGCGACGGTAAGACCGGCCAGACCTATTTCAAAGTCGTTTTGGCCTCGGCACTCAAAGCAAGAAATCTTTTTGTGGATGGGTGGTACAGCCTTAATATTCTGGGGAACGCCGACGGGAAGAACCTCATGGACCCCCATCGGGCGGCCGGAAAAGTGGCCAACAAGACCCAACTTCTGGATGATATTCTGGGCTACCCTGTTGGGGAGCAATACGGAGAACCGTCTCACAAAGTCCATATCGACTACTACCCGCCCCGGGGCGATGCCAAAGAAGCCTGGGACGCCATCGATTTTCAGGGGATGTTCGGCCTCCCCATGAGTATCCGTCTGAACTTTCAAGCCCGGGACTCGGTCCTGGCGGCCCCGCTGGTTCTGGATCTGGCCCGGTGGATGGCGGCACTGAAAATGGCGGGCCGCACCGGACCGATTCCGGAACTAGGGTTTTATTTTAAAAAACCTCTGGGCGAGAATCCGCCGCTGAGCTTTCAGGATCAGATTCAAAGTCTGAAGAAACTGGAAAAAGAATGTGATGAAAAGTGCCTAAAACTATAGTGAGCTAAAGTTTGAAGTGCCTTGTTGAGAAAGCACAAGCGCGCTGTCATTCTGAGGAATATTTATAGAACACATAAACTTTAGTCATTTTAGTCACTTTAGTTCACTTTGAACTTCTGAAAGGAAAAAACGTGATATTCGCCTACAGCACCAACGCATTTGTTAAGTTCTCTATCTTTGAATCCTTTGAAAAAATCGCAGATCTGGGGTTTCGAGGTGTCGAGATCATGGGCGACAGACCCCATCTCTACCCCCCCGACTTTCAAGGGGCTGATATGGCCCGGGTGAAAGAAACACTCGAAAAACATAACCTGAAACTCACCAACATCAACAGTTTTACCCTTTACGCCGTTGGGGATATGTATCTTCCTTCCTGGATCGAACCGGATAAAGAAAGACGCAACATTCGGATCCAACATACCACTGACTGTTTGAAAGCCGCCGCCGCACTGGATTGCAAAAACATTTCCATCCCCCCCGGCGGTCCGATGAACAACCTGTCGAGAAAGGACGCCATGGCTCTGTTTCACCAGGGGATGGAACAGGTGATTCCTCTGGCCGAAGAACTGGGCGTCAAAATACTGGTGGAACCCGAGCCGGACCTGTTGATGGAAAATACTGCAGAGTTCAAATCCTTTATCAAGGACGTCAAATCTCCGGCCGTGGGATTGAATTTTGATATCGGTCACTTTTTCTGCGCCGGCGAGGATCCGTCGGCCGCCTTCGAAGAACTTTTCGAATGGATAGGCCACATTCACATCGAAGACATTGCCGAGGACCGGTCACACAATCACCTGATTGCCGGCTACGGCGCCATTCAATTTCCGGACATCTTAAAAACCATCGCCCGGTTGGATTATCAGGACGACATCAGCCTGGAGCTGTATCCGTATGTGGACACTCCGGAAGCGGCCGGCCGGGAAAGCCTCGACTATCTGCAACCCATTTTCGAAGAAGCCGGGCTGAACATCTCCTGACCCGAACAACTCATGAAGAATCGATCCGGCAGCTATCAGATCGAAAGCGCAATCAAATCCGACACATCACATTATAACCTATATTTTAAACAATATAATTCATTCTTGCAATTAATGGAATTTTTACATAACCTATCCCAAATATGTTTTCTGCAGACCAATTGACTTTCATTACTGAGGTTATTCCATGGTAAAACCCCTCAAAATGTGCACGCATATCTCTTAAATGACGCTGCCTGTAATTTTAGAAAATAGAAAACTTGACATAAACCAATAACCACTGTCATACATAAAATTTGCCGACTCAGTTCTATGCATGGTTTCGGATAACCCACGTGTGGTTGGAATATATTGCCACCGTCGGGAACCCGGGTCGAAACACAGAATACAAACCTCAACTCGTTGTATAGAAGAAAACTCGACTAATTCAACTCAATAATAATTCAACCATATACTATGAAATCAGCCTTGACATTGATTCTGGTTGTGATTTTTTCGTGGCTCCCATTCGAATGGGCTCATGCTTCCAACTTAAGATATGTTAGAGCCGGGGAACATGGAGTTTTTACAAGGGTTGTCTTTGAGTTTCAAGCTACTATTCGATCTAAGGAACCCATAATTACAGGGAAAGGGACATTCTCTGTTGTTTTTCTCGACGTTACCACCCCTATTCCAATCCAGACATTTCATAAGATAACTAAAGGGGTCCACTCCGTTGAACTTGTTCGGGAGGAATCTCGTTTAACGGCCAATATAAAGCTTTCCTTTCCATATTTTAGGCTAAAAACCTCTATTTTTTCAAATCCTGACCGAGTTGTTATTGACGCATACCGGATGTCCTCACCACCAAAGATATCTAAGCCGAAGGAATCGTTGCATGCTAAGTCCAATTCAAGAGTATTGACAGAGCCTGCGGTAAGAGCGCGAATTGCAAGTACAAAAAAAACCTCAACTGAGATAGAAGACAGCCATTTTAAAATAGATAATTTGACCATTAAAAAACCGCTGTTGAATGAGACTCCTGAGCGAGCAGAAGAGATTTCTGGCGACCAAGTGCCATCCTTATCCAAAGAGATCCACGGCACATCGTCTCAAAGGGTTAGTCAAGTGTCTGCGAAACAAGATAAATCGCTCATTTCTTTTAACTTGAATTATAGTGTTCATACATATCTACTTGTTCTATTAAATATTTTCACATTCATTATTATTGTATTGCTGAGTTTCTATCTGTTAAAGAGTAGATCCATGGACGATTCTGAGCATCTCAACGAGATCTTGGAATCTCTAAAGACGACTGACGAAAGTATTGCTACGATAGAAACTATGATTAATAGAGAACTGAAAAAGATAGAACATTCTTGATTATTGGGGATATTATGACTGAAGAATCCCAGACAGAAATTATTATTGGCCTTTCAGAAGAGGAAAAAGAAGACCTCGAGGAATTGATAAAGACAATCAAAGAGGATCCGTCTTTAGAACTGCGCAGCTCAACTAACGAAGATGTTCAGAAACAGCTCCAGTCCATGGGTGCAAACCTTGCCCATTTAGGCGACATGTTGCTGAAAATCGACGATAAAATTAAGTCATTTTACGAAATAATATGCCTCTCTTGTAAAAAAGACGCGATGCTTAACAAACGCATAGACGCTATCATAGAAATCATTAGGGATCGAAAAAATATTTAATTAGAAAATTAGGAATAATCGATTGGATTGACAACCAGAACAGCATATCGTTAAAGATTGAAGAGGCGGGCTTGATAAAAAAAAATAAACTCCGAGCATAGGAATAATATGACTTCATTCCCAATAAAAAACATTTTGATTTTTTCTCTTTTTGGCGATTTCAAACACAATTAATATGCATTCATGGAGTTTAATCGAGTTAATGGACTGTTAATCGGTTTCTTGAAACCGCGTTGCACAAAATTTTTTGTGGATCTTAAGAAGTGAAGGATTATAATTCCTAATGCCGAAAATATATCCGATAGGTGGAGTAAAAGGAGGCGTTGGAAAAAGTTTTATCACCGCCAGCCTTGGAACACTATTTGCGAATCGGGGTAAAAAGGTTGTGCTGATTGATTTGGACCTGGGAGCCTCAAACCTCCATACCCTGCTGGGGATTAAAAACCCTCAAAACGGATTAGATAGCTTTTTAGATAAAACAGTGAAAAAGCTTGAAAGTGTAGCTTTTCCCACAGATACTCCGAATCTTTTTTTTATTAATTCGCTGCATTGCTCCATGGAAATTGCGAATCTGCTTTACGTCCAAAAGCTAAAAATAATAACCGCCATAAGAAAGCTTCCTTTCGATTATATTTTACTGGACCTGGGGCCAGGGACAAATTTTAACACCCTTGATCTTTTCTTAACTTCGAACGAAGGAATTTTAGTATGTACTCCTGAACCCACAGCAATCGAAAATTCCTTTCGCTTTATTAAGACCGTCCATTTTAGAAAATTGAAACAAATTTTAAAAAGGCACGCTTTTGAATCGGCGATCAAGAGCACTTCTATTAATTCAAACAATTCGGCATTTAAACCACCTGATATCATAGATAATATTTTAAAATATTATCCTGATAAAGAAAAGATTCTAAGAAAAAATTTAAGTGATTTTAAAATCAGGTTTATTTTCAATCAGTTTCGCCAAAATTTAGATTCAAGACTTGGTGATCAATTTGAAACCATCTGCAATAGGCATTTCTATTCACAATTTCAGTTCCTTGGAAATGTCAGCTATGATTGGCGAGTTTATGATTCGGTTCTTTCAAGAAAACTTTATGTCAATAAATATCCTTATACACAACCATCAATCGATCTGAAAAAAATTGCAGACAAGATAACTAACAAAAGACCATCGGCATCACTGACATCTCTCAAAGAGTTTTCAGAGTAATGGCTCTAAATCATCAACACAAGACCTGCGATTTCTGCTATATATCCAACATCTTAACGGTGGGTTCAGAACCTGTGATATCGTTTTTTAATAAGGGTGATTTTTTTACGGAATTTGCCCTATTCATTTTTTATAGTATATGTAATGAACAAAATTTAGTTTCAGCTTGTGCTTTTGGCAAGAAAACACAAAAGAGGTTCAAGGAGGTATATCATGAATGACGGCATTATTTTTTCGCCTTTCCAAATAAAGAGTTTTACACTTAAAAACCGAATCGGTGTTGCGCCTATGACACGCATGTCCTCCTCCGGAGACAGTATCCCTCGAGAGGATGTTTTTGACTTTTTAATTAGGAGAGCCAAAAATCGAGCTGCTATCGTTTATACCGAAGCGATTGTTACGGATTATGAAAGTGCTCAAGGCTATCCAGGACAGGCTCGAATGGTAACACAGCGACAGATTGAATCATGGAAACCAGTGGTGCGTGCAATCCAAAAAGAGGGATCTATCGCTATTATGCAAATTTTTCATTGTGGACGTATGGCATGGCCAGATATAAACCCGGCAAATCGGGTGATAGCTCCAAGCGCCATTACCCCTAAACAGATCAATCCAATGACTGGAGAACCTTATTCGGTGCCTGACGTCATGACACAGTTTGACATAGATCATGTAATCGTTGGCTTTGTGGAAACGGCTAAGGGAGCCATTGAGGCTGGTTTCGATGGTATAGAAATTCACGGAGCTCATGGTTATCTTATCAGTAATTTTTTATCTTCATACTCCAATGAACGTACAGATGCTTACGGAGGGTCCGTGGAAAATCGTTTCCGTTTTGCCCATGAAGTGATTCAGGCAGTAAAAAAGGTGATTCCTGATGATCGTCTGTTGGCCTTCAGAATTTCCAATTGGGGTGTTGCCGATATGGAAGTATCCCTTTTTAATAGCAAGGCTGAATATCAAGATGTTATTAAGATGTTATCAAAGGAACCTATCGATGTAATTTCTGTTTCAACTTATTGCTACAAGGATAACGCTTTTAGCACTGATCAGAATATGGCGGAAATTACTCGGGAAGTCACTGATTTGCCATTAATGAATTGTGGACAGATATATGATCGGACCAGTGCAGAGGATGCACTGAAGAATGCAGATATAGTATTAAGCGCAAAATCCCTTTTATTGAACCCTGAATGGGTGGAAAATGTTCAATCAGGAAAGCAGTTACCTCTTTATAAATCAGAGGAAGCTAACGTTGCATACACAGATGAACCTTTACCCTGATTGAGTTTTCTAATATCTGCAAATTGATAATACTTTGCCTTCTTCATCTCAATCATTGTTCGATATCGTTTTCTAATAAGGGCAAATCCATTTCACCGGTTTTGCCTTTTTTGCTTTTTTATGAAATCTACAAGATAGTTCATGTCGCTCGTGCGACTCATTCCGCCATAGCCTGAAATTGAGGGATAATTCCACCAACCAGGGATTCGTAGATCCGATACTGAGTTATTTCACCCAGTAAATCATCGACCTGTTTTTGAAGTGTCATGCGTTGTTCGCTTTGCAGCCAGCGGTTCCAGTCGTCAAGGCTGTTCCAGGTGCTGATAACCAGGTATTCACCGGGGCAGTCCAGACAGCGTAATGTCCTGCCGGTAATGTAACCAGGCTGGACTGTAGCCAGAGATCGAATCTCTACGATCAGTGGCGCCAGCTTGGCTGCTTTTTCCTTGTCGCTAAATGTGCGTTGGATCATAACCGAAATTGCCATAATGCCCTCCTTTTATCAGAATTCAGAATGTCATCTAATTATAACTCAATTTTTCCACAAAAGGTATGTTTATTCTTGTTTATAAGGGTGAACTTTTCCTATTACTCCAAGATACCACAAATATCATCTCCAACAAAATCGTGTGATATCGTTTTTCAATAAGGGCAAATCCTTTTTCGGGGGTTTGTTTTTTTTGCAATTTATTAAAAAATGGGATATATATACTGGGAATTGAGGTGCTTGAACCTGTGGTGATGCTAAGAAAGCACGGGTTTCAAGATAAATGTGCACACCATAATATCTTGCATTAACCTGAAATTTTGGTATGAGTACTATATATTCCTTGCCGATTTTGTGGTATGGATTCTGCTAAACCTTTCTACCTGATATTGCGAGAATATCCATCAAAGGCGGCCATCAATAAACGTGATTGGGAACCGGCGGTGGTGAGGCAGGTGAACTCACATGAAAGGAGAAGTCAACACTGAAAGACATACGCTTAAATGTAATACTCACTACATTGGTATTGATTCTGTTGGCAAGATGTTCTCAGTTGTCATCAGATCCTGTTTGCTATTGACTCATATGCGAAACCAAAAATGTAAAGAATCAGCCAAAGACACACGTAGATTTGTGCGGACGCAATCAAAATTTTCTATCCTTGTGATTGTTTTTGCATCCTGTTTTCTTATCTTAAGCGCCGCCGGTCGTGTGTTAGCTGATGCCCCGCAAACAAAAAGCATGGATTCCTATTACAAAGCAATGTCTGAAAGGGTAGAAACAGGCGTAAGGGGACCCCTTGCAAATTGGCACTACTATTTAAAAGACGGCTATTTTAGTATCGACAGCAGCAAGAAAAACATTAAATTTAGGATTAATGGACAAATTTTCGTTGACGGTGGTAATATTGATGCCGATGAAGAACTACAAAACTCGTTTCCTGATTTGGACGGCAGTAATATACTCCTTCGCAAACTAGACATTTCTACCTATGGAAATTTCTATGATACTGTAGACTTTAAGATTGGANTTGATTTTGCCAACGCAAGAGATATTCAGGACATCTGGATTCGCTATCTAAAAAACCCNTTTCTTAAGAAAATCAAATTTGGTAACCAGAAAGAGCCGTTTTCCCTGGAATATCTCACNAGCATCAGCCGTGTTACCTTTATGGAAAGGGCATTGCCCGATGCGGCTTTTAGTTCTGGTCGCAATATCGGCATCAGATACGACAGCTTAAACCCGGANAGGCGGATAAACTTGGGAGCGGGGGTTTTTTTAAATACGGGTTCTTTTTCGACGGTGGGAGAAGGTGGAAATCAGATCAGTGAGTCCAATGGATTTAATGTAACAGCTCGAGTTTTCGGCCTTCCGGTGTATGGGGAAGATGGTCGAACCCTGCTGCATCTCGGACTGGGTTGCAGATACGGATCACGCGATGAGGATGATTTAGATTCTTCGATACAATTTCGTACAAGGCCCGAGTCTCGCCTAACGGACGACACCCTTGTGGATACGGGACCTATCCCCGGAAATAGGCGGGATACGGTCAATGCCGAATTGGCGATGGTTTTTGGGCCATGGTCTTTTCAGGGACAGGGCTATTATGTTTCATTAGATGCGGACGCAGCAGGCGACCCGGATTTCTGGGGATACTACGCTTTTTTGAGCTATTTTATCACCGGAGAACATCGGAATTACAACCGATCCATCGGTGTTTTTACAGGGGTTGAGCCGCAACCTTCTTTTCATCCGATGAAAGGCGAGTGGGGTGCCTGGGAACTTGCGTTACGGCACTCCTATGTAGACTTGAATGACGGCGATATATATGGAGGCAAAGAAAGCAATTTCACCGCAGGGTTGAACTGGATTCACAATCGAAACGTTCGAGTGATGTTTAATTACATCCATGCATATGTTAAAGATCGGGCATCACCTCCTGTTGATAATGGAAGGGCAAATATCTATCAGGTACGTTTCCAACTTATCTGGTAACGGTATTGAGTTATATAAAATCAATATCTTGGGCTTCGGAAATATTAAATTGCCACAGGACGAGCTTGACTTGACACTTGAATAAAAATGGGCGGTTAGATACCTTCTAGATTAACCCGTATTAATTCAAAAAGGAGAGCTTATGTGATTATTAAGAATCCATTTCTCCTATAGGTTGGGTTTTGTGTTTTGTATTAACAACGATTAGGCATCCAAAAATATTAAAGCAGAGGATAGGGAGAAAATTGTGAAATCGAGAGTGCTTTACCTATTATTATGCTTTTGCTCGACAATAGCCATTTTTATTGTTGGCTGCATTTTTTATTCTTCCACAGGTGTATTTCCATCTGGAGAAGATACATATACAGTAGTCGTGTCGGGTAGGGGAAACCCTTGGCATGTGGATATGCTAAAGTTGGCTCAGGTAGAGGCTAATAATTTTTGTCAAAGTAAAGGAAAAGTGTTCCAACCTGTTGCCACCAAAACAGTTCCAGCAGCACACGGGGTTGATCCATTCGTCGAATTACAGTTCAGAGCGCTTAGTCCGGATGATCCAGATTATATTAAACCTGATTTGGAACCACTACCAGACCTTGGACGTTATATCAAAATTGAGGAAACAGAACAATGAAATTCACTTAAATTGTCATATCCAAGTTAATTGTCAAAGAATCCGAATGCCTTACCTGGAAACAGCCTAAAAATAACCTGTAACAAAGAGGTTGCTATGGACTGAATATTACAATCCCATTTCTTATAGTGGTGGGGCTTTGTGTTTTTAATATATTCAGATAGCTGTAAACAGTAAATGGTAGCGATGTGTGGAGAACAATATGGGCATCATAGATAAAATTAAGAGAATAATTCAGGGGTTCAATAAAGAGACCGATTTTATCATAGAAGAGAAACCATCGGAAGACGAATCGCCGGAATATGAGGACCAAATTAACGGATCCTAAATGATTATCAGTTTTATCGTCAAAAATGATTCAAGTCTATCATAACAGGAAACGCTATTGCATCAAAGTTACTTCCGTTAATTAGCTATCACAGGATCGAATTGACTATTTTAACAACCGTATTCATGGTCTTCTTTGTAGTGACGTTTGTGGCGTGGAGGCGGTACCTTTGGGTGGCGGAGAAGGTGTCGTACGGGCAGGCGGACACCTGCCTATACAGCTTGACGGATGTCTTTGGCGACCGCCACCTCGTGAACGTACCGCATCAGGAAGGAATCCAGTGGCTCACAGAGGTCTTCAGCCGCTCCGCCGAGAAGTACCCGGATCTCACGGCCTTACAGATTCCCCACACCGGAGAGTCCCTGACCTTCGCTGAGCTCGACGCTGCGGGCCGAAAACGTGGCCGCGGCCCTTTCTCCCTTCCTCACGGGCCCGGACCAGGTCGTGGCCGTGGCCATGTCGCAGGACAACTGGCAAATCGTGGCCTCTCACCTCGGCATTCTCAAGGCTGGCGGTACCATGATGTTCCTCGACACCGCTTTGCCCGAGGCCCTGATCACCCACATGCTCAAGGACGCACAGCCGGTGGTCATTCTCACGCGGGGCCAAGACAAGTTCCGCGACCTGCCGACGGTCGACATCCTGACGTTGCCGGAGAGGATGCCCCGAAGCGAGCCGCCGCCCTGGCTGGACGACCCCACGCAGCGCCTTGCGACCATCTTCTACACGAGCGGAACCACCGGGATGCCCAAGGGCGTGGAGTGCCCGCACGCAGGCTACGTGAACCTGGCCCTGAGCTACGCCGATTATTTTGATCTCATTCCGGGTATGGACGCGACCTCGCTCACTTCGTCGCTGGGATACGACGGCAGCATCTCCGAGATGTACAGCGCCTGGGTGTCAGGTTGCGCTGTGGTCATGCTGACCAAGGAGCAGATACGGTCCGGCCCAGAC
>JGI24024J18818_10000466_pt1 | contig 15208 bp, 10 predicted proteins | sample Cruoilmetagenom2_FD_18818 | JGI IMG/M metagenome (IMG submission 18818) | reverse complement strand
CGCGCACTCATTAGCGAAATGGAAACACGCCTAACCTCATGGAAAAACGGCAAGCTCCACTATCATCGCGGCATTATCAAAGAAGCCAACAACCAATACCTACGCTACGAAGACCCATACGGCATCCACCAACTACCACTTGATGAACTCGTCGGTGTTTTTGTTATTGCTTAACGTTTAGTGACTATAAAAACCTCTTTAGCCAAATTACTAAAGAGGTCATTATTAACGGGATATAATTTTCACGGATATTTTATCCTTCACGTACTTCCTCTAACACAAAAGCCACTAGGTAACGACTAAATCCAGCACAAAAGGAAAGAATCACTTCACAGAATGCACAATTGATATTTCATCAACCATAATACACGAATAAAAAACGGGAAGCTGCGCCAAGTTCCAGAGACACTTCGGACTTTAAATTGGTTCGAATTAGCCAGTTTAAAAGTACGGGAAAATAGGATGTCAGTGCTTCGCGCACTGACATCCTATTACTAACTAGCTTTATGAGTGGCAATAGCGATTCTATTTTTTGTCCATCGTGTCTCTTCCACTTGACCCAGTTTTCTCTTGTTCACACGAAGTAAACCGTTTTGGACCAAAAAAGAATCGTCACCTATTTTCCATATACGGAACGACCGAAGATACAATTTCGGTCGTTTTTTGCTTTCTTTTTTGGTAAGTACTTATCCTTTCTTTTCTATATCGTATTTTTTCACTAGACTCGGGATGAAATTTTTTAATACTTAATTAAGTACTATCTATACATTCTAGTTATAGAGTTTTTATCTGATCTATAAGACTTTGTTTAATATTTCCTGTTGTGTTTTGAACATAGCTTTGTAATGCCCAGTTAGCATTCAACTCAAAAGACCATACTTTTCCAAAATCCGTTTCTCTACCTCTGACTGAAGCAAATCCATGTTTTATTAGAGGCGACTTATCATCACCGTTTGGAGATGGAAAAACAAATACGTTATAAATATTTTTGATATCTGCAGCATCAATAGATTTTGCATAAAATAATTGCTTTACTATATCTTTCCATCCAGGTAAATGGGTTATTCCTTCATACGGACGAAAATATTTAGCATCAATAATGTAAAGATTATTTAAAGAATCAATGGTTAAAGTGTCAGGTATTTGTTTTGTTTCTTTTATCTCTATTCCTACACTCCAATAGGGTTTAGGTAGAAAATTTTGTAAATCGGAATTATCCTCAAACAAGTGTTTGCAAATATTTTCCCAAATAAACTGGAAATATTTTGTGTAAAGTAAAGTAAAGTTGTTACTTCCATTTGAATTTGTTTTTAGTTCAACATAATCTAATAGTTTTTTTAGAAGTTGAATATCCTTTTGATTAAACGTTACTCTAAGAGCAGATTTTAAAATATGTTTCATACGATCAAAAGTGAATTCAGTATTCAAATAAGGAGAAGGATAATCTAATTTATACTCAAGTAACCATCCATATTCTTCTTCTATTAATTCTAATATTTTATAATGAACAGCAGTAACTTCGTTATTTTTGTTTTTCAAGGTGGCTGAGTTAATTGTATTTATATAAACAATTCTTTGATTAATAATAAAGGGAGTTGTTTCTTTTATTGTTTTACCCCAATTTATTTTTGACTTTCCATTGAACTCCTTTTTTTTGTAGTTTATTTGGATTAATCCATTTCTTTTATAATCATCTACTATCCAATTAACTATATTTAATAAATTACCTCTACTTTTAGATTCTCCAAAGAAAATATGTTGTTCTTGAATGGAGTGTCTGTTGTATTTCAACAAAGTTTTTAACAAAATATGCGCAAAATGTTGATTATTAATTTTATCTTTTTTCTTCATAACTCCTTTTGGGAAAACAACAAACATTTCTTTTTCTGTAACAATAAAGCCCGTAATCTTAAAAGTAACTAGACCATTTTTCTCTTCACAAATTCCTTCCTTATAAAAAGAGATTGGAAGAGGGGAAAGAATATTTTCTTGTTTAAATTCAGTGAAAAAATTAATTTTCCTCGTCATTGTTTTCACTTAGTCCTAAATTATCAAGTGCTTCCGGTTCCGGTATAGAACTTTGTGCATTGTAGGTATCATTGTCTGCTTCAGCTGCTAAAATTAGATTTTGATCAGTTTCTATGATTGGATATATATCTTCTAAATATATAAGTAGTTCTTCGTGTAAAGCATCAACAAAAACTGCATCCCCACTTTCGAATGCACTACAAAGATGGGAGAATTGACGATATTTATCATCAAATACATAATTTCTATTTATTCTAGCTATGTCGTCCCAAAGATATAATAAAATCTTTTTGTAATACCCCTCAGTAAACCAGGAATTCGCTTCTTCTTCACGTAAAAAATATGGTCCAATAAGACGGTCTTCATTAATTTGAAGATCTCCATTATTAGAGAGAAATTTATTTGTTGTTTCTATGAAGTTCCTTACTGAAATTTTTTTATCAAAATACTGAATACTAACATTATCGTGCCAAGAATCAAATTCGATTGGAATATATTTTACGTTCCATCTTCTTTTAAATGCTGTATCCATTTGATAAACACCTTGGTCGGCGCTATTCATGGTAGCAACTAAACTTAGATTCGGTGGTAATTTAACTTCTGTAAAATAATTTTGATTGATACTTAAGTAATTTAATATTTCTTCGTTTTCAATACCATAATCACTAATACCATCTACATTTCTATCTAAAATTTGAAAAACGTCTCCAAACACTGCTGCAGTGTTTGCGCGATTTATCTCTTCTATTATCAAAGTGTAATTTTTTGAAGGATTAGAGAGGGCAAGGTTAAGAATTTTAGTGAAAGGTCCGGGAACAAAATTATACGAAAAGCCAGTCAGAGAATCATTTACTGGTCTTAAACTCCCAATAAATTCATTGTAAGAATATTCAGGGTGAAAAGTTACTCTTAAGATTTCCGAATTCCTTTCGTATTGATTTTTTATCCAATGACTCTTTCCAGTTCCAGGTGCACCAAAAACAATTAAGTTTTTGCCACCGACTTGTTGCAAATGAGTACTAGGTACAAGAGTCGTGGTAGAAAGATTAAATAATAAATTATTGTAAGCGTTAAGATTCTTGGATGTTCCTATTTGGCTAGGTATAAATAAAATTTGATATTTATGAGATTTTTTGTATTTTAGAAATATCATATAATCATATTCAAATAATAAATATTTTAATTCCATGAAAAACAATTTTTGTATTGGTTCTTTAATGTAATCTTTATTGGCAAACATTATACGATTTCCAGTTGATTTTCTAGCTGAAAGTTCTACTTCTGAGCTTTCAGCTAGAGGATAAGAAGTTTTTAAAAGGTCGATTTTTGATGTCGTATAATATCCTAACGGAATTTCGTCAAGCATTAAATGTAAAACACTATGTGGAATATTAAAAGGTAGAGTAAAAATGTACTTTAGCTCATTGGGACCATTATCAAGGAAGGGGGGTAAAATCTGTGAAGTTGCACTTGGAATAAAATAATGTGTAGCTGCATTGCTATTTTGTCTAGTAGGATCAACTCTTGAAAATAAATTATTATTAGATACCCCATTTTGATTCTCTCTTTGACCTCTTCTCAGAATCTCAGTCATGCTTATCTGTTTTACAAACACAGCATCGTAGTCATCAATATTTAGGGAAAAAGGCAAATTCTTTTCGGCAAATATTTCATTTACTTTTGTAATAATATCGTTCAACATTCTCTTGTGTCCTCATTTCAATTTTTAATTCCATAGATGGCATTAATTGTAATGTAAATAAGGGTATATGTACATGATTATTTATTTTACACCCTGATTAAAATGTGTTAAAATTCTATTTCAATACAAGAATTACAGAGGTGATTTTTCTTTGCATACAAAGAAACGTGGGAGACCAAGCGGGAAAATAAAAACTGCTAAAATAGAAATCTCTATCGAACCTTATATAAAAGATGATTTCATGCAAATTCTACAAAATGAGAATCTACATGCATCAGTTTTAATTAGAGACTGGATAATAGAGTATATAAAAGATCAAAAATAAGTTAATTACTTGTACAAATACAATTAAATATTGAGAGGTGAAAGAAAAATGTCAGTAGTATCTTTATTTAGCGGTTGTGGGGGAATGGATTTAGGATTTATTAATGCGGGATATAATATAGTTTGGGCCAATGACTTTGATAAATACGCAGTTAAATCCTATAAAGAAAATATTGGTAACCATATAATTGAGGGAGATATTGGTGATATTCCTTTAACTGAAATACCTAACCATCGTGTTTTAATTGGGGGGTTTCCTTGTCAACCTTTTTCTATGATGGGAAGTCAACATGGTTTCTTAGATAGAATGAGAGGAACACTGTTTTTTAACATTGCACAAATAATAGAAGAATTTCTGCCAGAAGTAGTGGTTTTAGAAAATGTTAGAAATCTTCGCACTCATGATAACGGCAATACACTTAGGGTTATCAAAGAGACACTCAACACTATAGGTTACACCGTTTATCAAGACGTACTTAATAGTTCTAATTTCGGTGTTCCACACACTAGGAATCGCTTGTTTTTAGTTTGTATTCGTAATGAAATTGTTGAAGAACTAGAACAAAAAGGAATTAAGTATAAATTCCCCGTTGGACAACCAATTGATCCAAATGAATCCAATTTGCAAAGTATGTTAGATTCAAACGTAGATCCCAAATATTATTTAAGTAAAAAAATATTACCAACAATTCTTGCTCATGGTACAGGCGGTTATTACTCACGCTCCGAGATTGACTTGAAAATTGCTAGACCCCTTACTGCAACCATGGCTAAAATGCATCGAGCAAACCAAGACAATTATGTTACACAACCCAATGAACTTGCAAGAGAGTTAGATAAAACAGACGTAAGAAGATTGACTCCAAAAGAATGTGCTAAACTTCAAGGGTTTCCTAAAGATTATAAAATTGTAGTTTCCGATACACAAGCCTATAAACAATTTGGAAATGCAGTTACAGTAAATGTTGCCGAGCAGATTGCAAAAAGTATACTGGATATTATTCCAAATATTTCGGATGCAAATCAAAAGAATTTAGGTGTTAATAATGTTCTTGAATTTCAGTCAAATAAGTAATAATAAAGGAAAAAAAGAGTTTATAAAGTATATAAATGAAGTTTATAAACATATAACAATTCTTAAAAATGAAATTAATATTACTGACTCTAATATTAAAAAAAATATGCAAGAAGTAAAAGAAATTCTTTTCAATTTTGGTGTATTGAGTGAGACGTGTAATATTAAGGACCTTACCTTATTTATTAATGAAAATTGTGATTTTTCTGGAATAGATTTTTATGAAAAAATAATTAGTATCGATCATAACTATAATGAAATTTGTATATTACCTCTTTATTGTAAAAAATGTAGAGATTTAATTAAAAATAAAGATGCGGAAATTAAAAAGCCAACTATCGTGGATTTGTTCTGCGGTGCTGGAGGGATGTCTTTGGGATTCAAACAATCTGGTTTTAAGATTGTTTTTGCAAATGATATCGAAGATGCATGTATAGATACATACAAATTCAACCATCCTGAAGTCAATTCAGAAAGTATTATACTAGGAGATATTCAAAATATAGCTGCCGAAATAAAAAAACATCTTAATAATGAAGTAGTAGATGTTGTAATAGGAGGGCCACCTTGTCAAGGTTTTAGTGAAGCTAATAGACAAAGGCTTATAGACGACCCAAGAAATCGATTATATAGAGAGTATGTAGAAGTAGTAGATAGACTTCAGCCTAAATTTTTCGTTATGGAAAATGTCACGGGAATGAAAAATATTGCAACTCAAATAATTGAAGACTTTAATAACATAGGTTATGAAGTTAAGTGTGAAATATTAAATTCTGTGGACTTTTCTGTACCCCAAAATCGAAAAAGAATAATTTTTATAGGTAACAGACTTAATATCAATAACAGTCTTATTTTTGAAGATATTTTATCGTCTTCAAAAAAAAATAAAGAGTTTAATTTAAAAGATGCAATAGAGGATTTGCCAAATTTACAACCTTTAAGAATTAAAAATGCCACTGGAACTGAATCTGAAGAAAGTGGGAGCCTTATAAGCTTATATTCAGAAAATAATAAACAGAATGAATATTTAAGGTTGGTAAATCAATTAGAACCACTAAATTTTCTGTATAATCATAAGTCGAGATTTAATAATGATAGGGATATTGAAATATTTAGCCGTTTGAACCAAGGCGATAAATCTGATGATCCTAAAATTGCAGATATAATGCCTTATCATAGTCGGAAACATATATTTAAAGATAAATATTTTAAGCTAATCTATAACCAACCATGTAAAACTATCACAGCACATATGAAGTTTGATTGTAATATGTATATCCATCCAGCACAGCCACGAGGATTAACTCCTAGAGAAGCAGCAAGGGTTCAATCGTTTCCGGATAATTATTTCTTTAGAGGTCCCTTTACTAAAACTTATATGCAGATCGGAAATTCTGTACCGCCTTTAATGAGTAGACAAATTGCTCAAGTAATACACAAATTCATTAATAAAACACAGAATGAAACTAATAATAGTAGACAGTTAAGTCTAAAAATATAAGTTAGAATAATCCGTCAATGATCCGTCTATATTTAGTGAGTTTAGAAAAGTTATTACACTTTGAAATTAACCATTATTAAAATGATATTGATAAATGAAAATGATATTTGGTGTTAATAGTGGGAGCACAATTAACACTGCTTGAAAAATACTTATCAAATAAGCATGGAATTATGTCTCTCTCAACTTTAGTTCTATTGAGCCCAAAAAGAAAGTGTAAGGAGAAATTAAGTTTCTCCTTACACTTTTTTGGAAATTAGAAAGGTACTTCATTAAGACTGCCATATACATATGAAAGCATATCTATTTCATAGTCTTCATATTTATCATCTAATTTAATTCCATTCCAGCGGGATCCAAAAACTTCTTCTATAATAATGTTTAAACCGCCTTGGGCATACTGTTCAAGTAGTTTTCTAGCCTGTGAAAAAAAATCTTTGTCAGTAAATCGGTCAATGTTTTTTCCAGTCATTTCATCATTCAGAATAATTGTATAGGCTAAATCTCTCTGATCCCGATTAAAGTAATTTGTTCTCATTTCTCTTCCTCTACCCTCAAAAGGAAGTGACTTTCCATTCTTTGCTCCGACTGAAGCAAAGAAAAGAAATAAGTCGTGAAATTTAATCTTATACTTATCATTAAAATGTATGTATATTTGTTCATATTCTTTACTTGTATATAATAGGGCTTGTTCACTTAAAAAATCCATCTTACATCCCCCTCGTAGCGATTGTATCAGAAAGACTTACTTCCTCGATAATTGTATGATATAGCTCTTGCTGATTTAATCTATACCATTTACCCAATCGATTTGTAGATTTGAAACTTCTTTCTTCATTTGTTGTTAATTCTGTATCAGTTAATAGTAATATCCATTGAGATGTTAAGCCTGGAATGTTTTCAATTAAATGATCACGATTCTTACCACTTATTCGCCCAAATGGGGTATCCATAAATAAAGGAAATGAAATTGTATTTGCTCCACCAGCAGCAACTTTTGCTAAAGCTGTGATAAAGGACAAGGCTACAATTTGTCTTTGACCTTGTGAAATATCTTGAGTAATTTCAGTGTTATCCCAACCGATTATCTCCAATTCAAACTTATTGTTGATTTCAATATTCTTCACTAAATTCCGATCTTTTGAATCTATTAATGTTTTAAATATCTCAGTGGTTGACTCCTTTAAACTTTCTCTCATCTCTGTGCTAAAGACTTCAGAAATCCCCTTAAGATCATCTTTAAGAGAACCTAAAATTTCAAGAACCTTTGCATCATATTTTAAATTCTCATTTTCAGTCATCATTTTTTCAAGGGTTTTTTCTAATAATCCAATTTTCTCTTCAGAATTATCAATTTCTACTTTTAACTTTGCAATTTGTAAATGCATTTGGTCAGAATCATATTTACTTTGTTGGATCATTGATTCTATTTTAGACATATCGATTTGTGATTTTGCTTTGTTTCCAATTTCAATTTTTGTCTGTTCCATTTGCGTAAGAATTAGATCTTTTGCTTTGTTTAATTCTCTAAAATCTTTAAGCAATAAGTTTATAAATTTATCATTTTCTTCGTAACTATTCGATTGATCAATAATCATATTCTTAATAGAACTAGTAAATGAGCCCATTAATGATCGTTTATAGTTATTTTTAAGAGATTCTATATAATTTAAATTATCCAAGTGTTGATTTAAATTATTATTACAACATGCGCAAACTTTAGTAGAGAGAGATTTATCAATGACTTCAATAGGAACTATATTTTCTTGTTGAGACAAAATTTGATCCAAATAGTTTGAAACATTTACAAAAGAACTTTTCAGTAATAAAAAAGGAGATTTTTGAAGTATTATTCGATAAACTTCCCTCTTCTTATCGCTTATTCTTCCTTCTAAAGTAATGAATTGATTTTCTTGTTCGTGCAATTTATCTTGTATAAGCTTTATTTCTGCATTCTGAGATAATTGGAGATTATATTTTTCAATTTGCATTTTACAATTACGAAGGTTTTCTTCAATTTGATCTTTAAGTTCTATATTACTTTCTCTTTTTATTTTTTCTGCGTATATTTCATTGTTTTTTGTAGATATATCAATATTTTTTGAATTAGAAACGATATTACTATTCTCTTTTGTGTATAATCTTTTTAATATTTCTTGAGCTTTATCAACATTGTCAATTTGAAGTAATCGTAAAATTGCCGATTTCACTTCTTTTTTAACTTGAGAATTTGTTTTAGCTAGAGTATCAATTTTCTCGGCATCAAATAAGAAAAAGTCTTTAATGTCTTCATTTAATACTGAAGACATTATTCTTTTCACTTCTTGAGGGTCATTAATGGGCGTTGGTGAATAATTTCCATTTTCGTCAGTGATGAAAAGTTCTACTCTATCAAATCTTTCTTGTATTTTTGAATTATTTTTTACTGCTTTTAATTGTCTGGAAATTTCATACTTTTTATTTTTATGACTAAACGTAACCTTAACAAAACCTGTTACGAGTGAACCATTATTCTCTTCTAGTCTTCTTAAGTTTACTAAATGAACAGTTTCTTCTGTATTGTCTTGTTGTATATGAGTACTTCCGTACAACGCAAACATTAGTGCACGAAAAATACCAGTTTTCCCTTGCCCATTAACACCAAAAATGATGGTGATATTTTTATCGCCTTGAGCAAATGTTAATTCTTGATCACCATAGTATTGTCGAAAGTTTTTCAGTTGGATTGATTGAAGTATCATAATTTAATCTCCTCAGCTACTAGTTCCCTAACTTCAGTACGAATTTTTTCTTCAATATAATTTTGATATGAACCATTTTCAATTTCAGTTAGTAAAAATTTTAATAAATCGCGATTTCGCGGATTTAATTCATCTAGTCTTGCTTCTAAATTTCTATTTATCTCCATGTTCTATCAAACTCTCCTTAAACTCTTTATAAACATCCCATGGCTTCATTTCCATCAAGTAATTAAGATTATAGATATCTAAATATGGGTGAACTACACTATGTGCTCTATATTTATTTACAGCTGATGAGGAAAACTCAGCAAAACGAGGTAATTCTTTCGTTACAATGGTCTTGAAAATTCTTTCATCTGCGCTGGAAGGTATTACAATAAAATCATAGATTTCAGCAAGTTTTTTTCCTGGCGATTTTCTTAATATTCTTCCTCTTCTTTGTACAAACTCTCTTGGATTTGAAGTGCTAGCTAAGAAATAAGCTGTTTTAGTGCTAGGCACATCAACACCTTCGTCAAGACATTTAATAGCTACTAAAATCTGAATAACACCTTTACTAAATGAATCAAGAATAGCTGGTCTTTTATTCGAATGAACATGGGAATCAAATTGATGAACACGTATTCCTAAGTCTGCAATTTTTTTTGTGATTTCATTAACTTGCCCCGGAGCACAATATACTAAAGTGTGAGATAGCTTTTCGATATTCGAGCTAGATAATATATTTATTAATTGATTAATTTTATTTTTTGCTTTTGCAATTACTAAACTTCTTCGGCGGTTCAATTGTTCAATTTGATCATGATCAATATCTTCTTGGCTATATAAGAAGGCTATGCTATTTGATAATTTTTCATAATATATTAGTTCCTCTTCTTGTAAATCAGCTATGCGAGGATGATAAAAATATTGCGTAAGTGCACCATTATTAATTGCTTCTTCTAGAGTATATTGATAAACCACACCTTCAAAGAAAATTTTAATAAAGTCAGTTCCAGACTCATCCCACCATCGGTCAGGTGTAGCAGATAATCCGATTTTAGCTGAAAAATTACCTAGCTGAATTTTTTTAAATGCACTCGAACCTAAATAATGACATTCATCTGCAATCAATACTGCTTGTCTTTTGATCGAACCTACTAGCTTTAAGAAATCTGGGGTTCCTGCTGTTTTATAGGTTGTGATTACTAAATGGAAGTCGCTAATGCCAATTTTAAAATCTCTAGTTTCTCTTTCTAATTCATTGAACCAACTTTTCTTTGAACCGAAACAAAGTGTCATTTGATCATACTTGAATTCTAAACATTCATTTTTCCATTGTTCAATTAAATGAGTGAAAGGAACGAATATAACTAGAAACATGCGACCATTTTTTTTATAAAATTCTCGTGTGGCTAATAAACTAGTAATCGTTTTACCTGTACCAGTAGCCATCTCAAGAATTCCATGCCAATTATTTTGTGATAGTGCAGTAATTGCATCAACTTGATAAGGTCTAGGGGAGATCTTGAAAATACTTGGAATACCAGGTTTTTCCTTTTTGAAATTTAGCAATTTCTTCTTAATTGAAAGGGGAATGTCTATTACAGTAAGTCCGTTTGTTTTATCAAACCATAAGTTTTCAAAATCAATAATCATATCATCAATTCTATTTTTATCACGATCATCATTAAATACATCTATTTTTTCAAAGTTATCCCTTACTCCTCCTGCAGTCTCATTGGAAGAGCCTGAGAAAGCAACACGACTCCCTTTGTCATCAGAAAACACACCGAATTTTTCATGATAAAGTGAGTTGTTGTCTGTAAATGCAATTTTAATTTCTAATTGATTATTATAAATTAACCAAGCTAGGACATTTAAAGTGTCATATTTTAAGGTGCTTTCAGAAATTTCTATTTCTCTTAACAAAGCTTTTTCAATTACATCAGTTTTTGCTAAGTGTCCTTTTTCAATAGCTTCAAAATCAACTTCTGATAAATGAGGATTCGCAACAATTCTAATGTTTCCACCGCGGTGCAAAAAATTTTCAAAACCTTGAGCCATAGTTTTTAAGCTATGACTTGAAAAATACCCTGCTGCACGATCATATTTAATGCTTTGAGATAAACAAGGATTGTAAAAGTCTTGAAATAAAATATTTTGATCAGAACGGTATTTAAAATTTAGATTTAAGTCACTTAAACTCATCATTTATTCCACCCATCAAAGTAATTCTTCCAAAATCATCAAAGGTAAACAGAGGGCTAGACTTTAACTCCATATAAACCCTATCACTATTGTGTGCAAGACCTAAGATTGCCAAATAGCTAGCTACAGCTGACTCGTGCATTGAACCTTGGTAATTATTTGTTAACAAATGATGAACTAACTCTTCATAATTACTAATGCTTGAATTAGGTTTAACAAGTACTAACTTGTCATAGCGGTAATCACTAGTAGTTTTAATTGGTTTGTATCCAAGTTCAATACTTAAGTTGTAGATAAGATGTTTCGTCCATATCCCGATGTTTATTGGTGCCAACTTTGATCTATAGCCAATTAGTGTATAAACAGAAAGGAATATCTCATTTTTGTATTCAAATTCTAGATATTCAGTTAAGGAGTTTCTAGTTGTTTCATTGAACTCAATAGCATCCCTGTTAACAATTGAATGGCTATCAATCTCGATATAAGTCCTAGTATCTAAAAGTTCACGTAAAGCTCCATCTGCCGTTTGTGCGGAATAGCCTTTTTCTAAAATGAAATTCTGTAGTTCTTTACGGGAAGTCTTTTGTGGGAATGTATGGATCAAAAGTTTTTCTAAAGTATCGATCGAGTTATTATAATTAAATAGAAAATTAGAATGACCTTTTAATGTGGGAATTAATATTTTAATTAAATTTGACAAGACTATAAAGTTGGTCACTTTGTATTTTGTTAATATATTATTTAATTGTTCGTCAAATTGCATGTTTGAAAAAATCTCATAGGGAAACATATAACCATTTTCTAAATGAGTATTTATATAATCTATGATTAATTTTTTTTCCGTTTCACTTATGTTTAAGCTAGAAACTAATAAGAAATTATTACTATCGATTGCCATGAATTTGCTCGAGCTACCAATTAATTGATCAAGTTTGTAGTCAGGCCAATGTAATTCTTTAATTGCATTTTTTTTATTCATGACATTGTTATTCTTCATAAGAAGTTTCTCTAAAACATCCTCAGAATTCATTTTTAAGGAATTAGATCTATAAATGTTGAGCGTATTTCCTTTTCCGATATCATAATTATCACTAAGATAGTATTGAATTAATGAATACAGATGTAATTTGCTTTCAATTTTATGTGTCTCCATTAAATTGAAATTAGCTTGATAGACTTTTTCAACATTAACCCATTCCATATTCTTTAAAAAATTATTAATGTAAACCTCAACATGGTTCATCAATGAAATATCAAAGTTATAGGGATCATGGTATTTAAATGTCAAACGATCGGTGAGAAGAATGTTTTCAGTATCTCGAATCCTTGCTTCGGCAGCTCTTCGGCCACTCGAAAAACCATCGTCAAAGATTTCCGACATCATGTTTTTTAGAATACAATATCCTTCATCATCTATTCTTATCGCAGATTTAATATGATATTTAAAAAGATATGTAATTTTTTCTGGTAAGCTAATGGAATTTTTATAGTAAATATCATTTTTTCGCTGATATTTATAAGATTTCATAATACTATCTAATGTTTTCTGATCTATCTCAAAAGAGATAGATTCAGCAGTCTTAAAGTTGAAAAGAATAGTTAATTCATTTACAGGAATAATTGCTTTGGAAAAATCAATAGTTGAAATTTGTTGTTCTATATTGAGAGCAGTATTTTTTTGTGTATATATTTTTAATTGGTCTAAATAATATATTTCTTCTTTATTTTTATTTAACATGTAGTGGAGAATAGTTTCATCCTCTTGATTTTCTATTCCAATCAAATTTGAAAGTTCATTAAACGATAAACCTAAACGATCTTTAAAATATATTTTTAATAGAAAACTAAAATCAGAATCATTAGTAAGGCCAATTATTTTATTTTCTGCTTTTTGAATAATTTGACGAACCCTCTCCCTTGTGACACCAATAATTGTCCCTATAGTCTCAAGAGTTTGGCCCTGCTCACTTTTTAAAGTGAGACATAATAATTCTCTTTCTACTAATTTTCCCTTAATTTCATTAATAGTTTGGGGAATTAGTTTTATGCGATTATTAAAGTTAGCAATATCGGTAATTAGCGAAATGTTATCAAAACTTAAAGGAACATCTTTTAGAAGGGTGTCATCATCGAAGATTGGCCATTCAGTTATTTTTACTTTAATTGAAACTAGTTTTTTAACCTCTGCGATACTCATGTGGGAGAGGTGAGAGTAATATAATGGACTAGTGTATTGGATAATAGTATTTTCTAGCAATATATTATTTTTATCTTGAATTTTAGTATTTACTACATCTTTAAAATATTCTTTAAATTCTTCAATTTTTTTATAATATAATTCGTCAAATGTTATTTCGTTAAAGAATTTTTCTACAACCTCAAGGTAATCAATACCAAATTCTTTACAGTATTTTTGGAAATCATTTGATATAAAATATTGTATATCATTATTTATAGGTTCTTTGAGGCCACCATCTTCATTTAAATTATTAACTTCCAAATAATTTATGTATTTATCTATTACTTTTTGTACTTTTCCTGCACCAACTTGGTCTTGATTAATAAATTTCTCTATCTTATTTATTGATAAATCTGATATATATATATAGTTATTATTTTTACAAAATTTGTGGAAAGCTAAAAAATCACTTTTAAAGACTTCACGTATTTTTCGAGATGATGATTTATTATTTATTTCGCTATCTAACGGTTCTTTAGCTGATTCATAATTAACATTAAATCCAACATTTTTAAAAACATTTGTAACAAACTCATTCGTATTGTTTTTTGTCTGGAATGTTATTCCTTCAATTGGTAAATTATTAAAAAACAAATCTGATTGTATGTCATATTTATCTATAAAATTGGGCAAGCCTAATAATTTGTAATCAATATTCAAGTAAATATTATTATTTGAATGCACAATGATTTTTGAATAATTACTAATCGATATAGGTGGAAAGAAATTGTTTTGATATTCTTCCTTAAAACTTATACCTCTTAATATAAGTTCATCTCTGGTCGAATAGAATTTATGTATGTCATCTTTAAATAAACCCCTTAAAAACTCTAATGGATCGGGACTATTGAATAACCTTTCCAAATTTACGCTGTAGATTCCACTTGGAAAATCAGTATAGAAATCGGGTATGATGAAGTAATTCGTGATTTTCACCTTCTTATTAAATAAATAATTTGTACACCTCTTTATTAGATCATAAAGCAAAGGCTATAATCAATGATTCCTGTGGTAATATTTTGTATTTCCGGTTCTTTTATGTATTTATTTTTTAGTTAGTCCATGCAATAACTCAAATGAGGTGATTAACATGTTGCTTTACAATTAATCATTACAGAATGACTCTAAAGTAAAACAAATGATGGAGGGGTTCTGAAAATGATTTATTCAACATTAATAGAGGATATAACGAGCGCTCAATTAAACGGTTTCTTTGTTGGTTGGCCTATTCCACCTTCGACTGAAGTTCATCTAAAGTTATTAGAAAAAAGCTCTCATATAGTTTTAGCCGTTGATGATGAATCAGGACAGGTTGTTGGATTCATTACGGCTATTAGTGATGGGGTATTGTCGGCGTATATTCCGTTCTTGGAGGTGCTCCCGCCTTTTCAAGGACAAGGTATTGGTC
>JGI24024J18818_10000465_pt1 | contig 15215 bp, 17 predicted proteins | sample Cruoilmetagenom2_FD_18818 | JGI IMG/M metagenome (IMG submission 18818) | reverse complement strand
TTCAACAGCCGTCGGTGAGCTGGAGACACAAGTAGTAAGGCTAAAAATAAGCAAGGCACCGAAGGATGCCAGAAGCAGGTTTTTCATGGTGCCATTTTATGCTTTTTATACAGCGATTTCACGCGACCGATCCGAAAGTAAGTGGTGTGTTGACCTGTTAAAAGAAAGGGGTTTCTTCATTGCCAGTCTTTGTGATGCCTACAGTTCAATCGGCATAGCGAGGTAGAAAAATACTGAATTTATCAAGCAAATTAGCAGGCTAGCGTCTATAATCATTATGCGTTCACAGAGCGCTATCAAATCGCCGGATTATTCAAAAAGTCTGCAAGAATATACTAATTGGCTCCCGACCCGATAGCGGCTCAGATGGTTCGTGGAGATATTGCATGCATAAACAAACCGCACACAAGGAATTGTACGACCCGTTTGCCCACTACACGCGCGGCGTCCTGTATTTTGACGAAGAGCGATACACATTCACCGCATACCGCACGCCCTACCAGGCGCTTGACAAGAAAACGTGGAAAACGGAACAGGCGTTCACAGCCGATTACAATCGTTTGATTGCAAGGAAATACTCAGCCTGAAAGTCAGCCAACGTTCGTCTGGTGATACAATGAGCCGAATGACGTTTCTCAAACACTACCTGCTCGCGTTGCTGGTTTTTAACCTGGCAGCCTGTTCATCATTGCAAACGGTGAGTGTGGAAAGCGCCATGAAAAACTCGCCACCAAGGGGTGTTGATTACGGCAGCCTGGTGCATGTAAAAACATTTGATAAACGTACAGCAAAATTCCGGGTCACAGTTATCAATGCGGATGGTTTGGGAGGTGGTGAAAGCTTTTATCGCTACGAAAACATGGCCAGTCTCAAGGTTGAACAAGCCAAAAGCAACGATACCGATGTTTTGGCTATTGTTCTTGGCGTACTGGGTGCTGCAGCACTTATTTACCTGGTCGCCAATGCTGATTCCGTTGCGGTTTGCTCCCCTTCACCTTGTGAAAGGCCGTAATGTAGTTGATAACTACCCGGTTCCGGTCATGCTTGTTGCCCACTCGGGGAAGCTGGCCACGTCGATTTTGAACACGAGCGTTCCCCAAAAGTAGGTCACCAGCGTGGTAATGACAATGCCTACCAGGTTCAACAGGAAGCCGGTTTTTACCATGTCTTTTATCTGTAACTTTCCGGTTCCGAAAACGATCGCGTTGGGTGGCGTTGCAACCGGCAACATAAATGCCAGTGAGGCCGCCAGTGTTGCAGGTATCATCAACAGCAGGGGGTTGATCTGGATGCTGACAGCCATACCGGCCAGGATCGGCAGAATCATCTCGGTGCTGGCGATATTGGATGTCAACTCGGTTAAAAATGACATCATTGCCACGATGACAGACGTGAGTACCATGGGATGCGTACCTGCCAGTCCGGATAGTTGCTCACCGAACCAGATAGATAAACCCGAATCCACAAAGCCCTTGGCCAATGCAAAACCACCGCCAAACAGGATCACGATATGCCAGGGAAGACGGTTGGCCATTTCCCAGTTCATCAGCCTTTCACCCTTTTGCGTTTTGGAAGGAATAATGAACAGGATGACGGCAATCATTATGGCTACTGTTCCGTCGTTGATATATCCCGGATTATCGAATAACTGTGACCAGCCTGGAATATTTACGAAGCCGATGTGAAAACCTGATCTGAAGACCCAAAGCAATGCCATTAAAACAAACAGGACGAAGATGATTTTCTCCTCCGGTTTTGCCTTGCCCAGCAGTTGGTATTCCTTCTTGAATTCTTCCCTGTTTACACCGTCCCATGGTTGCTTTGGTTTATACATAAAAAACAACAGTAGCCAGGCTGCAATGAAAACCAGCACGGTGATCCAGATAGCAAAAATAAGCCAGTCGGCAAATGATATTTCAGGCATGGCCGGGAAAATGATATTTGCGATTCGCGCAAAGGAGAGGTTGGGTGGCGTCCCAACCAATGTAGCAATACCTCCGATGGATGCTGAGTAGGCAATGCCCAGTAGCAGGCCGATGGAATAAGTCCCCAATTTTGCCTTGCCCAGTATTTCTTCAAGTTTGTAAATGATCGAAAGGGCAATGGGGATCATCATCATGGTAGTCGCCGTATTCGACATCCACATCGACAGAAAGGCGGTGGCAACCATAAAACCCATCAGTATTCTTCCGGGACTGATGCCAAAAAACATCAATACCTTGATCGCGATGCGCCTGTGCAAATCCCAGCGTTCCATGGCCAAAGCCATCAAAAAACCACCTATAAAAAGGAAAATCAGGTGGTTGAAATACATGGCCGAGATGGTTTTCCCATCTACAACCCCGAATAACGGAAAAAGCACAACGGGCAGTAATGCCGTTACTGCCAGTGGTATGGCTTCGGTAATCCACCAGATGGCCATTAATATTGCGATGGCCAGTGTGTAAGTGATTTTAGGGTTTTCGGGTGCCAGGTCGCCAAACAGGATAAGTGACAGGCTGATCAGCGGTGCAATAACAAGCGCAGCCAGCTTTATTTTTGGATTTCCGCGCTTTGCATGCATGGTAGTGTTAAGTTCAGACTTCCTGGTCAGCTTGCCTGCAACTTTAGCAGTAAGTCAGGGTTCACGAAATCACAAATCGAAAATTGGTTACTATCTCTACCCGTATAACGCAAGAATTCAAAACGGAGCCGGGAAATGAAACTTTTTAAAACACTGATGCTACTACTGCCGCTTGCCCTGATTGCATGCAAGCGGGGTGAAGAAGCAACACTTGCCACAAGTGACCAGTCAACAGAAAGCGAGACATCAGTAACAGCAAACGACACAAAAGCAGGGGAGACCCGGTTTCTCGAATCCAGTTTTGGAAAAGTGGCATTTATCGAGAAAGGCGAGGGGCCTGCCACGATATTATTTATCCACGGTAATTCGGCCAGTAAATCCATTTTCAGCAAACAGTTTGAAAGCAGTCTTGCGGACCACTATCGGCTTGTTGCATTTGATTTACCTGGTCACGGGCAATCTGATAACGCGGAAGACCCGCAAAACACCTACACCATTTCAGCTTATGCAAGGCTCGTCGGGGAACTGGCAAACACCCTGCAACCGAAGTCCCTGGTGCTGGTTGGCTGGTCACTTGGTGGGCATATCGCCATTGAGGCTGCCGCCCAGGGTCTGCCGCTTGCGGGTATCGTCATAAGCGGCACGCCACCTGTGGGTCCCGGGGTTGAGCATATGGGTGAGGCCTTCATACCCAGCGAATCAATGGGCTTGACCGGCAAGCCTGAATTTACAGATGAGGAAGTGGTGGCATTCGCAAATGAGGGAATGGGTGGTGCGAATTTTGTTAATGACGAGGTACTGAAGGCAGTAGCGAGGACAGACGGCATCGCACGACATACCATGCTCGTAGACTGGAGCGCGCCGGGTGCCGGCCATGAACACCGACCTTTTGTTGCCGGGTGGTCGCAACCTATCGCAGTGCTGCAAGGCCAACAGGATGCCTTTGTAAATGGAGAGTATCTGCAATCACTGGAGTGGAACAATCTGTGGCGTGGTGAAATCCAGTTCTTTGAAGGCATTGGGCATGCTCCGTTCTGGCAGGATCCTGAGCAGTTCAACGACTTGCTGGGAAGCTTTCTTGAGGACTTGGGCTATCACAATAAAGGTGGATCGGAATGAAGACAGCAAAATGAAGACACAGGCAATCAGGATTTATAAGTACGGTGGGCCTGAAGTTCTGCAGTATGAAGAGATTGAGCTTGCTGAACCCGGTTTGGGTGAAGCCCGTGTGCGGCACACGGCTATCGGCCTGAATTTCATCGATACGTATCACCGTACCGGTCTTTACCCGCAAGAACTACCAACTGGTCTTGGAACCGAGGCTGCCGGTATCGTTGAAGCGGTGGGTCCCGGCGTCACCGAGGTCAAGCCGGGCGATCGGGTTGTCTACCTGGATAAGCTTGCTAATGCCTATTCCGGGCATCGTAATTTTCCTGCCAGCCAGCTTGTGCCTGTTCCGGACGGATTGTCGGATGAGATGGCTGCAGCTGTTTTACTCAAGGGTTTGACTGCCTGGTACTTGCTGCGGAAAAGTTATCCTGTGAAAAATGGTGATGCGATTTTGCTGCACGCTGCCGCTGGTGGTGTTGGTTCACTGCTTAGCCAGTGGGCAAAACATCTGGGTGCCACCGTGATCGGTGTTGTCAGTACCGATGAGAAGGCAGAGCTGGCGCGCGCGCAAGGCTGTGACCACATCATCATGGCCGATAACAATGAGCTGGCAGTTGCTGTAAGAGAACTTACCAACGGGCAGGGCGTTGCTGCCGTTTACGATTCCATCGGGCAAAAAACGTTTTTTCCATCATTGGATTCGCTGCGACCCCATGGTGTGATGGTGACCTTTGGTAACGCTTCAGGACCAGTCAAACCCTTTGCGCCGTCCGAACTGGCAAAACGACATTCGCTGTATGTCACCCGGCCGGTATTGTTCGACTTTATCAATACCCGTGAACGCTTACTTGATAGCTGCAAGGCGTTGTTCGAGGTAATCGCCAAAGGCGTTCTCTCTATCAAAGTGAATCAACGTTATGCGTTAAAGGATGCAAAGCAGGCACATATCGATCTTGAAGCCAGGAAAACGACGGGCTCGACTGTTTTGATTCCAGCCATTAATCGGACATAGCAGGAAAACAGATTGACGTGTTTTTACAGCACTACCTGACTGCCAGTCGGAAAGTACTCCAGTTTTTCTGCCATTACCCCTTTCAATACCCGGTAAGCCTTCTTGCCCGTGCAGTGCCCTGTATAAACTCTTTCAATGGGATACTTCAGCAACTCCTGTCCTATGCCCTGTACTTCCCCCTTACTTCCTGCCATCGTATTCAATTTCGGCAAGCCTATCAGGTGAAAACCGCCAAACACTCCCTTTATCGGCACATCTGGAAATTGCCTTGTCACGGCGGCCACCATGTTCAATATCCCGCTATGCGCACATCCCGTGAAAACCACCAACTCTTCCTTCTCCTTCTCAACCATAATCAACTCATGCTCGAAACTGTCAAGGCTAAAGGTCTTGCCTCTTTTAACAAACAAATGCCTGTTCCCTTTAGGCAACGCATAGTGACGCGGTATCTCGGTAAGAATGTACACGCCGGGAAGAATCTCGGTGAAGCTATCTACAAACTCAAATCTATCTGCCTGCTTCTCGAGTAGTTCCTGGTCAAGCCCCACATACCTGCTCAAGATGCCCGGTATTCTGAAGTAAAAATCTTCTTCCTCACTTTTCCGGAGGTACACTTTCGCCTTGTGATTCACTTCCAGAAAACGGGCCAGGCCACCCCCATGATCGAAATGATGATGCGAAATAACGAGTGCATCCACTTCCTGAAGATCGACGCCCAGTGTTACTGCATTTTGATTAAATGCTTCCGTAGCGCCTGTATCAAACAGGATATGCTTGTCATCGCATTCGACATAGAGCGATAAACCGTGCTCATCAACAAGGTCTTCCCTGCCTTCCAGTTTTGTGTTCTCGATCAACGCGACTACTTTCATTCCATTCTCTCAAAAAATCTCTAACGGCCGGACAAGAAGTACAAAATCCATATTGCCAGAAAACCAAGCATATTGAAAAGTCAGTGAACTCAATTCTTCATCAGGATAATTGCACAATTTCAACAAACCAGGCCGTTGCCGGTTATTCGTAGTAACAGGCGTCGAGATTCCGCTTCCTGCCGGTAAGCTGCTACAAGATAAGTGCGAATTTCAATGATGCCTATAGCAACTCTCGGCCAACAGCGGCCGGTCAGTGAGCGATCCAACTGCGAAGGGATGCGGCCTCTCGCCAAGTGTAATTTTCAGTCCCGATGACCGCACCGCCCATCTCGTCATCTTCGAGCACTCGTTATTGGGAAACTCTCAATTCTCCTTTCTTAGTTGTTGCTAGTGGGCGTATATGGATCGGGCGTCCCAGCTGGTACGGGAGGTTCCTCTTTCAGGGAAGTCAGGTGATCGGTCAGCACCTGACCAGCTGGCCATCGCACCCAGAGGTTTCCAAGTGTTTCCGGTAGCAGCGGATACTCCTCCTTGGGGTCTGTGTACAGGTTATAGAAACGTGGCAACGGATAGTCAATCTTGGCATCGGTTCCACGATTCAATTCGCTGAACATCATCTTCCAGTTGCGCCATTTCACGCCGTAGATGTCATTGCCGACGTACACCACGATCCCTTCCCGGTCGGACTTTTCCTGCTTGCCGGCAAAGAACGTGGACTGGTCGATGCTATCCAGGACGCGATCCTTGGGAAGTTTTCCGCCGGCAACGTTGGCAAAAGTTGAGAACAGGTCCATTTCGTGCACGATCTCGTTACTCACTCTGCCCTTTTCGATCTTGCTTGGCCAGCGGATCAGGAACGGCACGCGCAGTGACCCTTCCAATCCGGTGAAATAAGAACCACGCCACGGACCGCTCCAGCCATGGTGGCCTGGCGTCATTTCCGGACCATTATCTGCCGTGAAAATAAAGATCGTATTGTCAGCCACGCCCAGTTCATCAATCGAGTCCAGCAACCGGCCGACATAGGCATCGGTCTGGGCCAAAACATCCGCCCAGGAGCCATTGCCTGTGTGACCCCTGAATTCTGCACCCGGCTTGACGGGACCATGAGTCTGGGTATAGGGCAGGAAGGCAAAGAACGGCTTGCCTTTCTCAACGCTGCGCTTCATGAAATCAATAGCCATTTCAGTAATTTCACCATCCATCTCCAGGCGCTCTTCAGGACCATAGATCTTGACCTTTTCCAGCTTGCCGTCCCTGCCGTGAAACACATGCTCCGGGACAGCATACGGATGTGAACCTTCCTGGAAGTCTTCATCGGTAACCCAGATTGACTCATCACTGGAGTTTGGTATTCCATACCACTCATCAAAACCCTGGTCGGTCGGGTAACGGCCGTCAGTGTGACCCAAGTGCCATTTGCCGAACATTCCGGTGACATAGCCCGCATCTCCGAGCATTTCCGGCATGGTGTATTCCCACTGGGTCAGGCCGTACAGCGGATTGCTCAGAGGCACTGAAGCATTACCCGTACGTACGGCATAACGGCCCGTCATGATGGCTGCACGGCTGGGTGTACACTGGGCTTCCACGTTGAAATTGGTCAGCCGCAAACCATCTGCCGCCAATGAATCAATCCTGGGCGTTGGCGCGCCACGCGTTATTCCGCCACCATAGACACCCAATTCCCCATATCCAAAATTATCCATGAACACGAGGACGATGTTGGGCTTATCCTGCGCAACCGAAAATGAACTTAACGATAAAAGTAACAGTGCGGATAGAACGGTCTTCATGCGGATCATTGGGCTTACCTCCGTTGTTGCAGGTATTAGAGAAATATACTCCTGCACACCATTAAAATCCAACTAACGACAGTCCGCTAATGGCCGATAGCGCCATGTCGCTTGATTGAAATTCGTGCCTAGTGGATGGCTGCTATGGGTCACGAAGCGGTCTATGGAACCCTTCTGCCGACACCCAATCAGAAGGCTCATAAAGCACGGTGCAGAGAGGTGCAGAGCCATTTCTCTAGCTGGGAATACCCCAACCCCACCTCTGCAAATAAACACGCTTGCCACTGCCCACATTCACTTACAGCCAGAACATGCCAGGTAGTCAATATGTTTATTTGCATCCAAAACTGCCCCCAGTGAACCAACCTGTCGGAGTGTTCTATTGAAAGAGCCGCCAGTGATTGACGGCTCTGTGAGTTGTGGTGCATAAAACTTGGTATGTCCTATTTCTTGCCGTACGAGATTACGCCTGTCATCTCCATCGTAAATACGCGATCAGCCATGTTAAGCGACCCGACATCAACGCCTCCACCGGAAGCGATACTAAATCTGCCATCCCCTCCGCTATCAAATGTGAAATAGTCCATAAAATAGAACATGGGTGGTTGAGGATTTGAAGTACCCCCGGTATATGTTCCTGTAAGTGCGTCTCCGTTATCAGCGATCAGGCGGAACTCACCCTCACCATACTCCCCAATCGGGGGACCAAATTCCGGTCGGTACGAGCAATGATCAAAATAACCGTAGGTCCACCCCATATGCGTAATGTCGCCCCAAGCTTCAAAGGATGCAATTGCCCACGCAACCTGACCAGCAGGTGGACTACATCGGTCTGTTATATCATTAGCATCTTCATTGAAAGCAATCAGGTGACCCGATAACGTACCGTGGAAAGGTAATGCCTTATCGTGTGGTTTAACTGCATATAAGTTTCCGGACAGCAATATAGCGATTCCGGCGATAATAATTAATCTCCAGTTCATAATAAATCTCCTCAATAGAACTAATGCGTCCCTACAGAATTGTCCCTTCAACTCAACAAAAACGTGAGCGGCTTGAACTGCTACTGGACCGGAAGGTTATTGGATTCTTATTTGCAGACTTATATGAATAATCTGGCGATGGAATAGCGGTTAATACCGCATGACTAAGTATAGTCGTTTTCAGAAAATTTGCTGTCTACCAAGGACTGCAATTGGCCGTTTCCGGTTATCCACTTTGCTGAAATTCACATCAGACAAATATCTGCTTTGCGATGAGAAGCGGTCATGGAACAAGTACGAATTTCAACGATTCTTATAGCAACAGTCGGCCAACAGAAGATATTGGTTAAGCACACTTCCGGCTACGTTAAACGCACAGTGATTGAACTCTGGATTTTTGAATTAAATGTGTCTAGTCTCCCTATTACTTAACATGCCCAAGGAGTGGATAATGATGAGTAATAGATACAGTTTCATTTTCGTGACGATAATTGCCATTGCTACCATCCTGGCACCCCGACCAGCTTCCGCACAAGCTGTGGTGGACCAGGCAGATTTGACTGGCAACATCAACTGGTCGATTCACGACAGCTCCGACATTGGACAGGTCTTTACGGTCGGCATCGCGGGGCAACTCTCAGGTATTGAGCTCGCGGTGGGACGTTGCTCGAGCCCGACCGATCCCATGATTCTCGAGATCCTGACCACCAGCGGGGGAGTGCCGTTACCAGCGCCGGTTCTGGCCTCGTTTGAGATTCCCAATGGTTCAATCCCCGTGAGCGCACCGCCCACAGACCTGGTGTTGGGTTCGATCACGGGAACTTACATCGATCTCACCGGCTTCGGGGTCACGGTGCAAGCTGGCATTCAGTATGCTTACCGCCTGAGCACCGCCGGGGGCAACTGCTACGCAGTCCGTGGTGACACTGCCGCAAACTATCCGGGTGGACAGCGATTTTCGTACTGGACTCTGCAGACAAGCGACCTCGTCTTCAAGACATTCAACCTCCCCGATACCATTTTTATGGATGGATTCGAGTCAGATTTCTAGCTCGACATTTGGGACTAGTTGATGTTCGATTTTGTACAGGGGTGCCAATGGGCCGCTCCTGTTAAGGATTATCTGACGCCTGCCCCAGGCGTCGATGTAATCCGCAAGCCTTTACTCGTTGGCAGGCATCTGATAATCCTTAACAATAGGAGACATTAGTGAATACAAAAAGGGCCACCAATGTGACCCTTTTCGCTTCATTGAGATTGCTGAATTTTTAGAATAGACGTCTTCTATTAGCAAATACCATCAAGCCAAGGAACATTGATAACAAAATCAACGCCCATTGAGACAAGGTAGGAACAGGTATCGCTGGCGTTGGCGGTATCACTACAACATCATCAACACAATCCACGGCAACATTGGTAACATCGGCAGTTGCAATCGCACCACTACCATTGGTGACAGTACATGTCTGGTCAGTGGGCTGAGTTGATACCGTCACTGCGTAAGCACTGCCATCCGGCAGGGCCGTGACGAAGGTGAATGGACCTTCTGCATCCACCGCCAAATCGTCACCACCGCTGTTCTGTAACGTGACCGTGCCATTGAGGCCTGAGATATTACCACCCACGGTATAGCTGGAAGCTAGTACACAATCGGTAAGGACAACATCAAAGGCGTGTGCGTCAATGTATGGGTTAAATTCGCGGTAGAACACGTCCGCCATCGTATCACCGGCAACAAAAGGGTTTGCCCCATGGGGAATAGACCCGGCAAACCGGCACTGTCCAACACCCAACGAGGTCAATGTGTAATTTGAGATAACACCATTTTGGAATCGGTCCAAAGCGGGAGTACCAGAATCAAAGACAGTTGGAGGGACGCCCCGTGTTACCTGGCAGTCGCGATCCATATTCAGGCCAAAATATTCTGTTGACCCCCCTAACCATCTGTCATCAGCATAGGCAGCCAAGCGTTCATCCCCGGTGTCCACATTTACTGATGTAATGTCTATTGAAAACTGCATTTCTGTATCGGTAACACAGAACTCAGCAGCATCAATTGTACCCGCCTGAGCTGCATGCGATGCAATTAGAAGTAATATACCAGTAGCAATATACCGGATCACTTTAGGTCGAAAACTGCCAATCAATTCCATAACTAATCCCTCTGGCTAGGTTGATATAGGTGCATTAGATGTTCGTGTGAAGACGAGCGTAGAGAATACTAGCATAACCTCTCAAAGTTTCTCAATTCAGGAATCTTATAAGAATGATTCCGTGTTCAGCTGAAGTGTCCGCATTTGGCCGGCTCCGGCCCGTTACATCGCGAAGAATTGCACTTGACGACAGTCTGCTCTGCGTCGAATAGCTGACCTTAGTGCCACAGAATGACGATAGGCGGAAAACGGTCAGTAGCGGTTTTCTTGACTTGCAGTGCCTTGCTGTATTTAAGATTCTCATTCCGTTTGACATATACATGGTTCATCATTACGTAGTGAACGACAACGACACGTATATTGGTGCAACAACTTATGGCAAATATAATCTGCGCAGCATGTAAAAGAGAAATCAAAACGCGACAGGATTTGGCTGTCGTTGGGCGTTCTTTCGTCACCTATCATCGCAAGTGTTTTAAAAGCTCCAATGGTATTTACGAGTTCTACTCCGGATACCCTATTAACAGTTTGGCAATGTGGGTGATTTTTGTCTTGTTAAACTCAGCACTATGGGCGACCTATATTTTATTTAGCCCACCGTTAAAGGAGACGTTATATTTCTCTCTATTTTTATTGGTTTTTTTTATTGGTTTCAGACTCATCGCCTTTTTTGGCTATGAGATAAAACTGCCCAAGAAGTAGTGAGAATGCGAGGATCCACTTTTAGCCAAGCGCTGCTTCAAATGCTATTTATTTTCCTTGATGACTTTATCCTGTTATAAGCAGTATTGATCTCATACACCCGTCTTTTTGCCATATCCATTATTTCATCGGGCAGGCCCTGCGAACTCAATTTGTCAGGATGATATTGGGAGACCAATTTGCGGTAAGCCCTTTTCACTTCCTCTGCACTTGCCTCGGCCTCCAAGCCTAATGCGGCATATGATTGTGACAAAGACTGAGGCTTGTTAACAGCCAGCCTGTGATTGCGGGAGTCGGGTTCAGCTTCACGTGCGTGCAACATCGCGATAAACACATTGATTGGAATTTTCAGCACGGTTCGTACGCGCTCCAGAATGGCATCTTCACCCACGCTCAATTTATCATCGGAAACTGCGACTTCGAGCAACAGTTCCATAAACATGATCCGCAACTCATAGTGAAGTTTGAAGTGTGTGGCAAACTCTTGCAATGTGCCATGAAGATCAAAATCCGGCTCTCTGCCCTTCTGGAAGAACAGAGTCGCTTGCCGCCTTTCCGGCTCGGTCAGTTGCAATCGTTGCATCAATGCTTTAGTTGCTTCAATTTCTTTCTTGGTAACCCGCCCGTCTGCCTTGCTGATTTGCGCGATGGTAGAAAACAACGCGCGGTAAAATGCATCGCGTGTACGGTTATCGCCGCGCATCACGTCAATGATGCCGCCAATCAACTTTTCCCACCAGTTGCCTGGGAACTTGAAGCCGGAGTAATTCATTAAAGCTGTATTTCCTTGTTCGAAGCCGGAAACCGGCAAGTATATGGTTTCAGTTTAGCCTGTCACAGTAAAAAATGAACAAATGCCTCTTCTGATTACCAGAAAAACTCGGGTTTTGATTAGGGTGCTTTTTTTCCGGATCATGTGAGCTTCCGTTGTTGGCCGTTTCCGGCTATACGCGACGCTGAAATTTGTCCTTATCCAATATCTGCTTCACGACACATAGCAGCCGGCATGAATTTCATTGGTGTGAATAGCTGCACCCGGCCTATTCTGTTGAAAAACAAGATCAGGATCAGGGCAAAGCGACGGTTGATCTAACACTTTACCCTGACCCCATTTACTACAAGAGTTTATTCTCCGGAAAGATCATCGCCGTATAATGGCAGTTGTCAGCCACGCAGACGTCAGCACTGCAGCCAATATGATGATCTCGGGGCCAAGCCTTTGACTGAATACTGCCGTCAACATGACGATGATCCCGGAAGTCAGTGCCATCAGCGAGGTTGAGAGTTTTTGAGCATCCACTGCAATGCCAAAGAACACGAAGCTTGCTGCCCAGGTGGTTGCCTGTAAATAGACAACCAGTGCAGGTTCAGCGATAGCTGTTGCTGAGGCGGTCAGCAGGGCTAATCCCGCTGCCAGGGCAGTTAACGCCTTTGAGCCTCGATACAGGTATTGCAACAGGGCCTTTGCCAGACTATTCAGTACGTTAAATGATGATTGGAAGCTTTGTTCCCAATAGGTCGATTGTGTGTTCATGTTTCTCTCCTTTATCCGTAGCATTTACATCAATGGCGCCAGTGCGGTCGTAATGCGCTTCATCTGGGTGTCGCTAGCCAGGTCTGCCAGGATGTCGGTGAAACGCGGATACTGGACACCCGAGACGATGTACTGCCAGCGATAGGCTTTCAGGATGCCATTGCCAATCACCTGTTCTTCGTCCGCACTGAAAGCCCGGTTGACGCATTTCAGAAAGTACTCGGTATCGGCCCTGGACTGGGCGATGAGAATTCCATCCACTGCCACGACCAGGTCGATCAGGTCATCTACGGCCATGTCACGCTCTTCACCGGTCAGCAGGGCATCTTCGGCTCTCCATTCTATTTCATCGATGATGGCGTGCTGGGATTCCTCCTTCCAGTGGTACAGAAATACGTCCTTGAACAGGTCGGACAGCCGTTCGTCGACCCGAATGCTTTGCTTGTAATGCAGTTGTGTAAATAGCTCGATGTGACACGTCAGGCCCAGCACGGACCATGTTGACTTGCCCAGCACCACCCGGGCCACCTCATCTGGGTCCACAGCAATGGTGTAGCCTTCGGGCATACCATCTGCACACATAAGGTTAATGCGGCGGAACATTTCCTGGTGCTTGAGCTCTTCATCACTGAAGCGGATTAGTGCCTCCAGAGCCAGCTGGTCGCCCAGCACATGCTTGTTGCAGACCTCCAATACCTTGGCGTTGATGAATCGTTCCACCAGGCCAAAAATATTGGCGTACGTACGCCCCTGTATTTGGCTAAGGAAACGCTGTTCAGCCGGGTTGAGCATTTCCAGTTCATGAACCAGCGACAGCCCATCGGGCAAGAACTTCTGGCTGTAGTCAAAATCCCGGTCACGGAAAACGTCCTTGTCGATGTCCCAGCGAATGCGCTTGGATGCTTCGATGCAGCGGGCGTAGCGTTCATGGCTGTCATCGGCTATTACTTTCGGTTGTGCATTTTCGATTGTGTGTTGTGGTGCGTGCATGATTGTCTCCTTGTTTATGTGTATTGAAAGATTGATTCAAAAGGAGAGTGATAAATATAGGAGGAATGTCCCGCTGTTGGTGTGGGTAGTCGAAGCGCGTGTGAATAATGTCCCGATTAGCTACACTGGGTGCATTATGGCTATTCAACAGACTATCCGGTACATGATGACCAGGGACCAGGTCCGACTGGCGTGGGCCTCATCGGGAACGGGCCCGGCAATGGTCAAGGCATCCAACTGGATCACCCACTTGGAATATGACTGGGAAAGTCCGGTGTTACATCACTGGGTCCGGTTTTTCAGTGAGCACTTCTCTCTTACACGGTACGATGAGCGGGGTTGCGGACTGACACAGCGGGATGTTGAGAGCGTTTCACGGGATCACTGGATCGATGATCTCGAGGATGTAATCGCCGCAGCACGACCTCCGCAACCGTTCGTATTGATCGGTATTTCACAGGGTGCTTGCGCCTGTATAGAATATGCAGTCAAGTATCCTGAACGGATTTCTCACCTGATTTTGTATGGTGGATACGCGCGTGGCTGGGCCAGGCATCGCAATCCAGACCACGTACGCGAAGGCATGGCCCTGGTCGAGCTAACCGAATTGGGTTGGGGTCGGCCGGATCCAATATACCGGCGTCTGCTGACCAAGAAGTTCTTACCTGAAGCCAACGAGGAACAATTGCGTTGGTTTGACGAGCTTTGCGCTCGAAGTGTCCGCCCGGAAATGGCCGCACGTTTGCTGGTTAGCCGGGGTGACGCGGATGTGAGCGGGCTTTTGCCCTTGCTGAAAGTGCCAACCCTCGTGGCCCATGCAAACGGCGACATGATTGCACCCATTGGCGAGGGACAGCGGTTGGCGGCAGGCATACCCGGTGCCGAGTTCATACTGCTGGATTCACCTAACCACATCATGCTGGAACACGAGCCGGCCTGGACGAGCTTTTGTGAAGCAGTGCTAGACTTTACCGGTGTCCGGTCCAAAGCTGAAGATGCTGTTTTCCAGAGCCTTTCCGACCGGGAACGTGAAGTTCTCGGTAAACTCATTCTTGGTTTGACAAACGTGGAGATAGGCCGGGAACTGTTTATCAGTGAAAAGACGGTACGTAACCAGTTGACCCGAATCTTTGAAAAGCTCGGCGTTGGTAATCGCAGCCAGGCAATAGTGTTCGCGAGAGATCATGGATTTCGGGAGCGACAAACCTGACCACCCGAGGAACCCCGACATAGCTGATGAACATCCCAATTTAATCAGCATTACTTTTTTATACAAAAGTCTACCGCCCTATTTGGGTAGCGTTACATTGAACTCGTTGTCTGCCGTTCCTAGAATCAATTGGCCTGTCGCCTGCACAACTGTATGAAATCAAGTTAGAGGTGACTGCGCCCCAGTAGGGCGGAAAGTAAGGCATATTGTTACTCGGTCTTTGGTCTGCTTTTGGCCGAGGGTTGCCACACGCTATTGCGGAACGTGAAGTTCTGTTCTGCGGCACGAAG
>JGI24024J18818_10000463_pt1 | contig 15232 bp, 9 predicted proteins | sample Cruoilmetagenom2_FD_18818 | JGI IMG/M metagenome (IMG submission 18818) | reverse complement strand
GACTTGTTGAAGGTAATGACGGTCACAATATCGACTGTAAAGTACCAGGTGTAGGCGCGATCAAGCTTAAACAGGAATTTGTAAAGAAGGCGTAAGCTTTCTTCTCTTATTGGAGATATATTATGTTTGATTTTATTATTTTTTTTATTGTGGCTTATGTACTCTATAGAGTATTTAAGAATTATGTAGCCTATAAAATATACTCTTCCGAAGCATTCAAAAACTTTGCTGTCTCACATGAAGCAGTGGCAAAGAGTGATCTGGGACTTTTTGTTGCACTTGTTGCAAAAGTTGCCAAAGCAGACGGACGGGTAGATGCACTGGAAGCACAACTTGTGGGTATGATGTTCGATGACATCTCAAAAGTATTTCCTGAACCGGCAAAAACAAGACAGATATTAAAAGACATTTTCAATGAAGAAAAACTCAGATCTGATAACACAGAACAAATTGCACTTTCTTTTGCACAAGCATTAAGAAGAAAAAAAGCACAACAGATACAATTTATGGGCTTTCTGATCCAACTTGCTTTTGTGGATGGTGAAGTATCTTCAAGTGAAGACAAAATTCTACAAACCATTGCAGAGGCATTAGAATTTGACTCTAAGATCTACCATGAGATCTTTGACAAGTTTGAGAGTATAATGCAAAATGTGCAGCCTAAGGCAAGTCTTGATGATGCCTATGAACTTTTGGGTGTGAGTGCAAGTGATGATATGAATACGATTAAAAATGTCTATAGAAAACTGGTACGAAAATATCACCCTGATATAATTATGTCACAAGGGAAAAGTGAAGACTACATGGAAGAAGCCACTGCTAAAATGCAAGAGTTGAANCANGCNTATGANATGATAAAAAAGGCAAGAAGTTAATTATTAGGCATCTACAAAGAATCTTTGTAGGTGGCAACTGACCCCTATGCTAGGTATACATCTAGTCAATATGAGATTTATAAAAAAGATGATACCTAGAATACGAAGATTTATTTAAAACTTTTTCCTCTGGCATCAGGATAGTAATTGTTATTGTTTTTACCTTTTCTTAAAAAAGCGCTGACTGTCTGTTTCTCTTTCAAAATAGGGAGTGAAGAGGGGCCTACCCATCCTCCGGGTCTCCAGAATGTTCTATTGTAAACAATGGTGATGGTGTCCCCTCTTTTTACTTTGTTTTCTGATCGTTTTACTCTTATGACCTTTGCAGTGACTGTTACACTTCTTTCACTGAAAGATATGAGAGATGTTTTTACTTTTTCAACTGAAATCGTTAAAGCTTCAGGTGCATTTTTTTGGTAATTTTCATACACATCAGGCGGTAGTTCAGCTTGCAAAGTGAGTATTAATACAGTGAATATTAATGCAATTTTAATAATGAATGACATGCGCTATTTCCTTTCTTCTGGAGTGCTGATCTTTACCCAGTTTTTCCCGCCATCTATACTTTTTATGGTAGATCCCAAAGTTTTAGCAATAAGCGTGTTTCCTTTGATCTGTTTTAACGACTCTATAATGGCTTCATCAAATCTTGTTTCCCAGGTTTTTCCGGCATCTTCAGAGAGAATGATGGAACCGCCAGCACCTTCTATGGAAGATGCTACCAGAATGCGTTTCTCATTCAGTACAATAACCGTATCATGCGGTACAGAAGACTCTTCCCCTTCACTTAGTTTACTCCAATGCTTACCACCATCTGTAGATCTTAACATTAGAGATTCATGATGTTCATCCATCGCTTGTAACTTTCTGGTTTCTTCAGAGGCATCTTCACCCACGGCGATCACAAGGTCATTGTAATAGTCAAGATCATAAATAATAACATCTTTAATGGTGATGGAGTTAAACAGTATTTTTTTTCGCTTTTCGCTTTTGATTAAAGTTTGAGGGTTTGAAGATGATGAAGTTTTTGGCACTAAATTGGGAGTGGAATCTTGACATCTCAGATATGCTTTGTAAGATTCATGATCATTAGTATACTTTCCAAAATGTTTTGTACTTATGTTTTTACAGACTTGATCATATCTTGTACATCCCCAGTATATACTCTTCTCTTTACCTTCAATGACTTTTTTCTCTTTCCAGGCATAACAGACAAAAGGTAAGTGTTTTTCTTGTTTATTGTTAAACTTATGAGGTTTTGGACAAACAGTTCTGTGTGCACTTGTAAATTTGTTTTGTTTGGATTTTATCTCATGCATAATGGGGTCATCAGGGGTATTGGTGATGGTGGCAAATTGTACATTTACCTCTAAAGTGTTCTCTTCCAGTCGAATTTTCATTTGTCCACTATCACAGTCTCCAGAACACTGATAAATGTTTGAATCTTTATCTTTTTTCCAACACCACCCACTGAAACTGTCATCGGCATAAGGGACAGGAAGGAGTGATGAAAAAGAGAGGTATATCCAATTTTTCTTTTTCAAGTCACTAAGATCAAAAATTATGTCATAAGAAGTGCCCAACGTCTGATTGAAGTCATTTCTATCGGCTTTGTAGCAGAGATCACCTGCCACTGCAGAACTAGTAGCAAATGTAAGTGAGATAAGTGCAAAGATCGCACTATGGAGTATTTTATGCATGTTGATTTCCTAATATTTAATGCTCTTTATGTGTGAAAATAGTTTGTGTCGGAAAGGCAAACTCTAACTTCTCCTGATTGAAACGTTTTAGTATTTCCATATTGACACTAGATTGACCTTCAAAGGTGCAAGAGCTTTTTTTAATAGTATAGATCAGTGCTATGTTAAGAGAGAAGTCACCAAATGAGATAAAGGCAGTGCTCACTTCATCTTCAAGCAGGTCATTATTTTTAACAATATCTTTAAGAATATCCATGGCTTGTTGCATTTTTTCTTCATTTGTATCATAGGTCAATCCAAGTGTGACCGAAATTTTCCTGCTGGGTTCAGATGAGACATTTTCTGTCGGGCTGTTGGTCATGCTGGAGTTGGACATGGTAATAATACGCCCATTGAGGAGGCGTAAACGTGTGCTTCGAAGTCCCACTTCTTCGACATAGCCATCATAACCGTTGATGATAATACGATCACCTATTTCAAAAGGTTCATCCAGGAAGATGGTTAAGCTTCCAAAGAGGTTTGCTACCGTGTCTTTTGCAGCCAATGCAAAAGCAAGACCACCAATACCGAGACTTGCCAGTATGGCACCCACATTATACCCGGCATTGTTAAGGGCTACAAGAATGGCGAGTATCCAGATGGAAGCTTTAATACCTTTACGCATAATGGGGAGTAACTGGTCATCAAGTTTCGTCTCTGTATTTTTTGCGAATGGGACAATATAGCGTTCTATCATGACATCAAATAGTCGTACGATGAACCATGCGATATCAAAGACGATCAAAACATAATACGCTTTACCAATAACGTCTTCTAGTCCCGTACTAAGATGAAGTGTTTGAAGTGAATACCAAATACTAATAATGATCAGTGCAAAAACTAAAGGTTCTTCCAGCATATCTACTAAAATATCATCAAGTTTACTTTGGGTTTTTGCTGTGTATTTTTTGAAAAATTTACCTATGAGTGTATATGCAATTCGTGCCAAGAGTACGGATGCCCCAATAAGTAAAAAAGCTATGATCCAGTCACCGATCGTATTGCTATAGTAGGTTTTTGTTAAAACATCATTGAACATAGTTTGGAACCTTTATTATATTTAGTTTACTAGTCTAATAGTATCAAAAATAACTTTTAGGAGAGAAGACATCATCACTAAGTGTTATTTGGATAAAATTTAAATATACAAAATAAATTCCTAATGAGTATGTCATGAAGATCTCTGTTTTTAGCCGTAATATTATAATGGGTGCGTTATGGAAATCACTCTTGGCTACGATACTTTTTATGGTCTTTTATCTTCTTTACTCTATTGAGATCGTACGTTCGAATGTTGAAGATATTGCCTTTGATACGGTCAATAAGTTTTCTATATACAAGCATCCAGTTGAAACCAATAGCTCTCAGGTACTTCTCTTTTCTTTTGATGATCTTTATATGAAAGAAAATCAGCTCTTTGATGAAGATAACCGGAGTAATTATGGTTATCTTTTCCCGCGTGACCGTATTGCCCGATTTATTGAAGACCTTGATGAACTTGTCTCAGAGTTAGATAAAGGGCAATACCCTAAAGCGCTTTTTATTGATTATGATATGAGTTTTACTGCGATGCCTTATGGTAAAATTTTGGCTGAAGAGGACCGTAAACTCTTAGATGTGCTAAAGCGCCCACGTCCTTATAGTATTTTACTTCCTAAAACAGAACAGGCAAATTTTATCGAGAAGAGTGATGATGAAGGTATCCAGCAGGCTATAAAAGAGCATCGTATCCAAATGGTTTCTGTTCCTTTACTGCAAAGTCGCGATGATGTGGTAAGACGATACCAAAGTTTCCAGTCTTTTGGAGAAATGCATCCTTCTGACCCATATATCGGTGTTTCTCCTGCCTTGTGGCAACTTCTCAGAGGAAAGAGTATAGATATCAATGCTATCACCGATAGGTTTGAAAAGAAAGATATCATCGGTAATCGTATCTTTCTTAAATCTTATGATAAAGGGATAAGTGATGAAGAAGGTTGTCTTGTCCAATACAGTCAGTGGCAACAACTTAGGAAATATTCTGCACTCTGTTCACTTTTTGAGATAGATTATGATGANTTTTCAGGATCCGTAATAATGTTGGGAGGGACGCATAGTCAAAATAATGATAAATTTTCAGTCTTATCCATTCTTCGCGCCCAAACTTTTTCAGGGATAGATATACATGCAAATACTTTGATGACTATGTTGCATTTGGATGCTTCCTTGAAACGATTTCCGTTGTGGTCAAGTATGATAGTGATCTTTATAAGTTTCTTTCTTCTGGACAGCTTAGTTACACTCTTGTTTCAAAAATTACACGTAAACAATGAAAAATTAGCCTTTATAACGCTTTTACTCTTCAGTACTCTTCTGCTTATCTCCCTTTCGGTTTATCTTTTAAGGGTGCATCATCTCTGGTTTAATTGGTTCGTACCGTTGATACTCTTTCAACTCTTGGAGCTACTATTGCTTTTTCGGAAACATAGCGCACTGGTAATCTTGAAACTCATACAAAAATTAAGGAAATAAAATGATAAAGTTAATATTCCCACTATTGATCTCTACGGTGTTTCTTTCAGCATTTAATGTAGAAGTGAAAAAGGATTCTGTTTCTCTTTTGATAAATGATCAAGCTAAAAGCTATGAAGCAGGTAAGACTTTTACTCTTAAAGCCGGTGATCTTGTCTGTTTTACTTCTGGAAAGGGTAGAGTAGTCATTAAAGGTGAAAAATACAGTAAACAACTTAGTAAACGTAGTAAGAGTTGTAAGCGTTTGCCTACAGGGAGTAAGGAGACTATGGATTATCTTGCCCTTAGTACCAAGAGAATCATAGCAAATTTTGAGAATGCTAATGAGACTGCAGTTGCAGGTGTCAGTACCCGATCAGTGACTACGGGAGAAACTATCACTACACCCCTTACTATCAAGAGTGGTATGAAATATCTGATCATTGAAAATGATACATGGGGTCCTTTGCCTGTAAGTATAGAAATAGTCAATACTGAAGGTGAAACAGTGACAACAGACAGTAATGAAGAAGAGTTGACCACTTCTTTTGTATTTCCTGTTTCAGTGGTCAAAGAGGGATATATGATCAAAATTGTGAATGCCTTTGATGAGCTTTTGGTTAAGTCTAAAGTCCATATATCCGGGAAATAGATAAACTACTCTGAATATAGAAAAAAGTTTGGAGTGAGTATATAAATAAGACAGAAGGGAAAAAATGATTGTTTTTAAGTATTTGTTCTTATCTTTATTTTTTATCTGTATCTCTATGGCAGAAGAGGTTGGTATACCTTATATACCTTTGGCACATGCAAAAGATGTTAATTTCATTGATAATAATAAAACGATATTAATTAGTGGAAGTGAAGACAGTACGGTAAAAATATGGGACATAGCACAAAAAAAGCTTATTAAAACATTTAAAAAACATAAATTTCCCATACAATATGTAAAATTGATACCTAAAGAAAATTTAGTTTTATCAATCGATAAAAAATCTCAACTTTACTTATGGAATATTAAAACAGAAAAAATCATAAAAGAGTATAAATTACCTCTAGAGAATTTTTCCTCTTTATCCTATATCCCTACAACTACTTTATTATTTATGTCAGGTGAAAAAACAATAATTTTAAATTTATTAACAGGGAAAGAATTTGATGCAACCTTTTTTTATAAAGGGTATTATTCTTTGTCTAAATTTAGTAAAACAGCGCAAGATGAAAAAAAGATATTGGTTCAAACACCAAATGAAATAATACTTTATGATATAAATGGAACTTTGGAGCAAAATATTCCCTATCAGGACCGTTTGTGTACAGCAGCATTGTCAAATGATTTAAAATATATTGCAGCTACATTTGATACTAAAGAAATGTTGATTTGGGATAGAGAAAATGGAAAATTACTCAAAACAATAAAAACAAAAAAAGGTTGTGGAAATGATTCGTTAGAGTTTTCACCATCAAGTAAGTATATAGGTTTGGGTAGTGGTTATGAAGTTTATGTCTGGGATGTAGAAGAATCAAAAGAGATACTTTATGCACACCATGATGGGCAGATACATGATAATACTTTTTCCTTTATTGATGATCATAGTTATCTTGTTGGTTTGTGGAATGGAAAGGTGAAATATTTTAATATAGATAAAAATAAAGAGATACCTTTTAACACTTACTCCAGACAAATATCTAAAGTTGCTTTTTCTAAAGATTCAAAACAAATGTATGCTAGTAATCATCCTTATTTTCAGGGAAGTAGTATTCCTAAAAAGTATTACTCTATTTTAAACTATAAAACAAAAGAAGAAACGAAACTGTTCCTTTCAAAACGTGAAGAGCTAATAACAGCTTTGTCTTTAAATAAAAAAAGGCTTACCCTGGGACATTTTAATGGCTTTATAACTATTTGGGATTTGAAAAAAAAGGTGAAGATAAAAGAGAAGAAGGTCTTTGATGATTCTATAGAATATATAGATATTAGTGAAGATAAAAATATGTTAGCACTTACAAATCACTCGGGGGAGGTGACGGTTTTGGATACTAACTCTTCAGAAATTCTGTTTAACATTAAAAACAATCAAGAGTATTCAAGAAATTTAAAATTCAGCCCCAATGGAGAGTATCTACTTTATGTAGATTCATACAGTTATAAAGTGTGGAAAACATCTAATTGGAAAAATCAGTTAGATGCAAACATTACTGTAAGTTCAAGCCTGGGTATTGAGTTTAAAGATAATAATACGCTATTGATGGTTGAAGATGATAGTATTGTGGAATATAGCTTATTGACAAAAGAGAAGAGAAATCTGTTTAATTTAAAAGCGTTCATTGTAACAAACAAGTTAGCTGATAATGATATGTATCAGCTAAATGACTATCAGTTTAGTCATGATCGTAACACACTATTATTCACTGTAAATAATAAAACCTATATCTTAAATCTTAAAACAAAAGTAAATATTCCAATAGAATTGCTATTTGAAAACAGTGGCTTTTTAAGTAAAACATTTGACTTTAACTTTAATGATACTATTGTAAGTACTGTATATAAATTTACATTGCATCAATGGGATGTTAATACAGGCAAAAAGATAGATACCTATAGTTTATATACTCAGCACATAGATAACTACAGTAAATTCTTTGAACCCAGAGGTGATATAGGCATTAGCTATTCAAAAAACAGCCATTTAGTTGCATCAGCTGTTTCTCAAACATTGATAGAACCTTCCATACTAGATAAGATAAATATATGGGATATTGAAAAAATAAAAGTAACTGACAGGCTTACCGCAGAACAGTACCAGTATATATCTGATTTTGTAGTATCGGATAAAAAGATAATTTATGCATCTGATAGTAAACTCACAGAAGTGAACTTGGAAGGAAATAAAACAACAGAGGTGAAAACATATGATATACACCATCAGAAAATTTTGCTCTGGAAGGATAAGTATTTATTGGACATGTTTAAAAATGAACTTTATTTAATAGATAAAGAGAAAAATAAAAGAGTCAAAACATTTAAGACTGAAGAGGGAGATTTTATCTCTGCTTTTATTTCACCAAACGGGAAAGAGATCATGTCTTTTACAAAAAAACCATCTCCCAATAGACAATATAATGATAAAAATCTTACGATGGTCATTTATGATATAGAAACAGGTAAAACACTCGGTAAAAACACTATTTATGCAGATGCTGTTGAAGTAAATGAAAATGCAGATATGTTTGCCCTTATCATCAATTCAATAGGAACTGCCCAAGATGCTCTTCTTGGGTCTTATCCTTCTATGGCTACGATCGTGAATATAAAAAATAATGAAGTTGCTATGCTTAAAGGGCATAAAGATACGATAAACAGTATTGCTTTTAGTAAAGATAACACTTCTGTTGTAACGGGAAGCAAAGATGGCACGATGAAGTTATGGAATACCTCTTCAGGAGAATTACTCCATACCTATAGCGGGCATGAGGGAAGTGTGAACAGTGTCATGTTTCACCCTGAAAAACCTTATATTGTTTCTGCAAGTAGTGATGGAACAATAAGATACTGGAATATAAAAAACAATCAATTAGTCGTGACCTTTATAAGTTTTGACAATGAATGGGTTGTCTTGACCCCTGAAGGATTTTTTAATGGAACGCAAAAAGGTATTAAGGCACTAAATATTTTGTATGATCCTGTGCATATTGGAGAGATGAGTAATGTTTTTGATATATTTTTCCGTCCTGACTTAGTTAAATTGAAACTAAATGGGACTGATATAAGTGTTTATACAAAAAATACAAATTTAAAACGGGCTTTGAAAAATAAACCGCCTATAGTTAAGCTAAGCAGTATAAATAAGATGCAAGTTGATAAAGAGATCTATTATACCAATCAAGAAAATGCAACCTTAACCTTCAATGTAAATGAACATGACGGAGGAAGCATAGGCTTAATTCGTATCTACCAAGAAGGTAAACTCATCCAAACTATAGGTGAAGGTAAAGTCAATAAACAATCAGCCAATATAGATACCATCATAGAACAAGAGAAACTAGACAGTACCGTAAAAGAAAATCAAAAGACTTATATAGCATCCCTGTCCAAATCTATACAAGGGGATATCTCTATAGAAGGTACCATAGCAAAAGTAAAACCAAAAAAGACCACTAACCGATCAGGAACCTACGAACTGGAAATAGAACTGAAGTCAGGCAAAAATGAGATCAGTATAGAAGCTTTCAATAAAACCAATACCGTAACCTCATACAGAGAAAACATAACCATTAATGCTAACATCCCCAAACAAAAACCAAAACTCTACGCCATTGTTGCCGGTGTCAATGAATTTGAAGCTCCCTCTGTCAATAATCTCAAGTATTCACAAAATGATGCACAAACCATCAAAAAAACTGCAGAACAACAAATGAAAACAGTTTTTGATGAGGTAGAAGTCATATACCTTACGGGTAAAGAAGTCACTAAAGAGAATATACTTAAAGCGGCACAAAATATAGCAAAGAAAGCAAAACTGGATGATACAGTACTCTTCTATATCTCAACCCATGGAAGAGCAGCAAGAGGTAAACTCTATCTTGTTCCATACAATAACAAGTCAGTTAAGAACTGGATAGACTTCGAACAAACCTTCCAGGCCGTACAATCCATTAAAGCACTTAATCAGATCTTCATAATTGATGCCTGTGAATCGGGTAAAGCTAATGATATTGTCTCTTCTGTGTATGATTCAAGAGCATCAGTTTTGGCAAAAAGTTCGGGAGTACACATGTTGCTGGCTACCACTAAAGGAACATTTGCCTTTGAACATCCAGATAAGAATATCAAAAATGGAGTCTTTACCTATAGAATACTAGAAGCCTTAAAAGACCATACAATAGATACAAATAAAGACAGCCTCATCTCTATACTGGAGCTCTCAAAGAAACTCAAAGAACCAGCAAACAATGTTGACTATCAGTATCCTGTCATTCGTAATGTGGGGAAAGATGTAGACTTGGAGAGAATTAATGAATAAAGTTGGAATATTTTTATTGCTTTTTTGCTTGACTACACTTAATCTTTTTGCTGCGGAAAAAGAGTGGAAAAGAGTAGTTCTAGATAAGGGGATCCCTGCATATGCAGATAAAACAAAATTAGAAGGTATCAAGTATGTGGGAGGTGAATATGAACCTTTTTATATAAGAAAAGTAGGAGAATTATGGGAGATTAAACGAGAAACTTACCCTGTTGTATATGGATTTATTGATTTTAATGATAAAAAACGAAATGAAAATAAAGAACCCTATCGTATTGACTACATACCTGAAGATGCTGACTATATAGATATTTTAATTTTACTTATGAAAAGGAATGGTATCAAGACACATGTAATGTCAATGAAGCCTTCAATAAAAACAATTAATTTTTTTGAAAAAATACTTAGAAAAAATCAGAAAAATACAAATTTAGTGATTGCAAATACTTTAGTGAAAAAAGATTTGATATTTCTTTCAGGGATTAAAATGAAATTAATGGACCTTTGTTCTATTTATGAAACAGAGCTTCGGTATACACGTAACCGTAAAGATGCATTAAAACTATTAACTTATGCAAAAAGTGCGATAGATATAAACGATATGATATATGAAGTATATCCGTCTTTAGCTGAAAAAAAATGTCTTCGCTGTTATTCTTATGCAGCAAGTGCATACAAATTTTTAGACGATCCTGTAAAAACCTTGAAGTATCTGAAATTAGCAGAAAGATACCAGCTAGTTGCCGATACTTACATAACTCTTGGGAATGAACGGGGTGCTGTAAAATATTTGAAAAAAGTACTTATAAATTATAAAAAAAGGCAAGTACCTCTTGTAAAAGGAGATCCTTTACATAAATTTAATGATTATTCTTCCTCTACGTATCACTATAAAAATTTAATTGAAGCTCTGATAAGGTACAGGGAATATGATGAAGCACTTATGTATGCAAAAGAATTTCATACACTCTATAAAGATACAATTAATCTCTATACGGGAGATAAAACATACCTAATGTTGGATGAAGACGAACCACTCTTTTTGCAGGTAAAAATATTAAATAAACAAGGGAAAGAGAAAGATGCTTTAGCTATCTTAAATAAGATATTAACACGCTATAAGTCTACTCATGTATCAAAAGATAAATATTTTGAACTCTTCCGTACTGCTGCAGGCATATACTCCAATAAAAATGCTTATGGAGAATCAATAAAATATAACCTTATGGCTCTGGATGCAAATAAAGAGAAAGAATATCTATATCTTGTTTTTACCATATATAATGAAATTATTGATGCAGCAATGAACTTGAATACGAAAGCATCTGATCAAGTGATAGAAAAAATCTCTAAAGCTATGTATATTTTAATATTAAAGCAGTCAAAATTAAAAAGACATGAAATGAGATTTTCAGCTTTAGAATTGGCTGGTGATATTTATAAAAAACTTAAAAAATATAAAGAGGCTACTTTTGCCTATATGATTGTAGAAAATAATATATGGGATAATGAGGGGGAAGGAAGGGCAGAACATAGTCCTGTTCTGTTAAAGTTGGCTTCTGTGAAAAATAAAGAAAATAATTATTCTAAGGCAATAATATATACAAAAAAAGCTTTAGAGGAAAAAGTGAATTTTTATGGGGAAAACCATACTTATACTAGTATGATCTATGATAACCTGAGTCAACTTTATTTAAATGTGGAGGATTATATTGAGGCGTATAGTTATGCTATACACTCTTTTAATATTTTTTTAACAAATAGGGATCAGATATTTACTCTGTTCAATCAGGAAGAAAAAGAAAAATATTTAAGATCAAACAAAAATAAGATCAATCTTTTGTTCAATAGTGCATATTATCATTATATGAGACAGATTAAAAGTAAAAAAAGTCTCGATACAAATGATATACTGCATACTACTTTTAATTCATGGTTAAATTATAAAGGAAGCATCTTCGAGAGTGAGAACACGATTGCAACCCTGCATGCCAATACCAAAGACCAAGCCCTAAAAGAGAAGATAGATAACCTCATATCAAATAAACGCTATTTGGCTAAACTCTACCAATCCCTCCCAAAACCCAAAGAGAGAGAGCAATGGAAGCAAAATATAAAACAAACCGAAGAGAAGATCAGTAGTCTAACAAGTAAAATTTCCTCTAAAGCTCAAAGCTTCAAAGAGTCCCAAGGTTTAAAGTCCATAAGCTACAAAGACATAGCAATCAATCTAAAAGATGATGAACTCTACATAGACTATGCCAAAGCAGGAGAGTACTACTATGTGTTTAGCTTAGATAGTAAAGAAAAGATAACCTTCAGCCAAATAGATAAAAATAATACTAAAAAGATAGACATTTTAGTAAAAACCTTCAGGGAAGATGTCAGTGCGATCCTTAATGACGGAAGTATCACAGATGAAAAACTTAAAGCACTTACCGTAGCATCCAAAGAGAAACTCTCACAACTCTATGAACTAGTACTAAGTAAACCACTAAGTAAAGAATTAAAAACTAAAACCAGTCTCATCCTCTCTCCAGACGGAGCACTAAGACTCTTGCCCTTTGAAGCAATGTTCGATAAGCAGAATAGTAAATATCTCATAGAACAAAAAGAGATAAGGTACATCCCAAGCGGTAAAGAACTGGTAAGACTCTATAAATATGGTCAAAGTAAGACAACAACAAAAGAAGAAATTACGAATACCGTGATCTTCTCTAACCCTGATTTTAATGCTAAAAATATTAACAAAATAGATGCTGTAGATAAAGAAGAAATAGCTATAACACCTAACACATCTAGAGCAGGGATCATCAAATCATTATTTAGAATGAGGTTTGCTCCATTGCCTGGAAGCAAAGCAGAAGCAGAATCTATAAAACAGACATTAAACAATAAGAACTTGATAGAGTATAAAAAAGAAGAGGCAAGTGAATCAAATCTTATGAATATAAAAGAACCAAAGATATTGCATATCGCAACTCATGGCTTCTTCATAAATGATAACATGATCCCTAACCCTATGCTAAAATCTGGAATTGCACTTTCCGGAGCGAATAAGTCAGTAATAAAAGGTAAAAGTGATGGGGTCGTGACTGCATTGAAGCTCTCTGGACTTGAACTCAAAAGAACAGACTTAGTAGTACTCTCTGCTTGTCAGACAGGAGTAGTAGATATAAACTCAACAGATAGTGTCTCTGGACTAAGTAAAGCATTTATACAAGCAGGGGCTAAAGATATTGTAATAAGCTTGTGGTCGGTAAATGATGAAGCAACAAAAGATCTAATGAGTTCTTTTTATCAGGAGATGCAAATTCATCCAAGTTATGCCAAGGCACTTAAAGAAGCCAAGTTGAAGATGATTGAGAAGGGTATGCATCCTTTTTATTGGGCTCCCTTTATTGTGAATGGACTATAATAGTTCAAGATTAAATTTTAGTAAATACAGGAGGGGATTACAATGAGAATATTATGGTTAATACTTTTTTCTATCAATATACTTTTCGCAAACAGTTTAATGGTCAAAGAGGGTGATGTTAAACTGTTAATCAATGGAGAGACCATTGAAGTGAAAAAAGATCAGAATCTTACTTTGGAAGAAGGGAGTATGATTTGTTTTCTTGAAGGTAAGGGTAAAGTAATTATTGACAATATCAAACAGTTAGACCATAAAACACCTGACTGTTATCAATTGCCAATTAAAGAGGATTTTGATATTGATGCATTTATGTCATCTAGTAAAAACAGTGTTGCAATCTTGTCTAAAGAAAAGGTAAGTGAATCAAGAGGTACAAAAGGAATAGTTGACTCTTCTTCTGAACTTGAAGAACTTGCTTTATCTAAATCAAATAAAGAGGTGATCATTTATAATGAAACCTATGGTCCGCTTCCTGTTACCTTGAATATAAAAAAACCTGATGGTACTACTGTAAAAGAGCTTGTTAATGAAGAGAATGACAAGACATTTTTTAGGGTACCGGCAAATTATTTAGAAAATAATTCAAAAATTGAAGTCACCAATGCTTTTGGTGATACACTGTTGCACAAACAAATAGCCATTAAATCATCTGCGGGATCAAATGAAAAACACAGTAAAGTTTTCTATGAAAAAGAGAATCATACTATTGTGGATATTTTATATGGAACAGATAGAAAAGTGAATCCAAAAGATGATTGGGAGGATTATTATACGGGAGAAAGAGCTAAACTTAAATTTGGAGTAGCACAGGTCAGTATTCCTAAAAAACATAAATTTGGAGAGATGGAGAGACCAAATAAATATCTGTTCTGGCAAAAAGAAAAAATAGGAGAACATGTTGTTATTGTAAAATTGGAAGACATCAATAAAAAATATTTTTCTAAATTTTTAGGTGCTAAACTAAATAATGTTGAAGAGAAAGATATCTTGCTCTTCATACATGGATTTAATGTTACTTTTGCATCTGCCATACGAAGAACAGCCCAACTCTCTTATGACTTAAAATTCAAGGGTGTTCCTATGACCTACTCCTGGCCAAGCGCAGGTGAAACATCTGAATACATGAAAGATGAATCTTCAGTCCAGTACACCACACCACACCTAGTTGCCTTTCTCAAAGAGGTCATAGATAATAAAGGTGAAGCCAATATACATATTATTGGGCATAGTATGGGGACCAGAGCATTGACCAATGCGATAAAAGAGATCTCTTTTATTTATCCGGACAGACATGTTTTTAAAAATATAATATTGGCAGCTCCGGATATAGATAAAGATGTGTTCGAAGTAAACTTATTCCCTTATATTAAAAAAACAACAGATCAGGTCACACTGTATGCAAGTTCTGATGATGCAGCTTTAAAATTATCAAGATCACTGCATGGTGGAAACAGGATTGGGCAGGGTGGTAATAGTATATTTGTTTTTGAAGGTTTGGTAACAATTGATGCAACGGGCATAGATACCAGTCTCCTAGGACACTCTTATTTTGCAGAAAAGGCACTTTTGGTTGGTGACTTGAAAGAAGTCATCATTAAGAGTCTTCCTCCTGCTAAACGAAATTCACTCATGGAAAAGATCAAAGCAAAATTAGTATATTGGAAATTTAGGATCGAAAAATAAAGT
>JGI24024J18818_10000461_pt1 | contig 15243 bp, 10 predicted proteins | sample Cruoilmetagenom2_FD_18818 | JGI IMG/M metagenome (IMG submission 18818) | reverse complement strand
GAAGGAGGTCAGTTACCTGGCCCAAAAGTAAACCCTGAAATAGCAAAAACAAGAAACTCAACACCATATGTTGGATTAATTTCGCCACCACCACATCACGATATTTATTCTATCGAAGATTTATCACAATTAATTTACGATTTAAAATCAGCGAATCGAGAAGCAAGAATTAATGTTAAATTAGTATCTGAAGTCGGTGTCGGTACTGTAGCAGCAGGTGTTGCTAAAGCAAAATCTGATGTAATATTAATTTCTGGACATGATGGAGGCACAGGTGCATCTCCTTTAACCTCATTAAAACATGCTGGATTACCGTGGGAACTTGGACTGTCTGAAGCTCAGCAAACCTTAGTAATGAATAATCTAAGAAATAGAGTAGTTTTAGAATGTGATGGACAATTAAAAACAGGGAGAGATGTTGCTATTGCCTGTTTATTGGGAGCCGAAGAATTTGGTTTTGCCACAGCACCTTTAGTTGCATCAGGTTGTGTCATGATGAGAGTATGTCATTTAAACACATGTCCTGTTGGCATTGCAACCCAAAACCCAGAGTTGCGAAAAAAATTCAAAGGCAACCCAGAACACGTTATTAATTTCATGCACTTTGTTGCTCAAGAGTTAAGAGAAATTATGGCAAAACTTGGTTTTAGAACTGTAGATGATATGGTTGGCCAAGTTCAAAAACTAAATCGAGATAAAACTATAGAGCATTATAAAGCACTTGGGATAGATTTATCACCAATTCTTTTTAAGGTTCCTGTAACAGACGATGTAAAATTATTCAATACAGAAAAACAAGACCATCATCTGGAACAATCATTAGATTTTAAAATTATAAGCCAAGCGCATCCTGCACTTTTCAGAAAAGAAAAAACAGTTTTAGATTTTAAAATCACTAACATGGATAGGGCTTTTGGAGCTATATTAAGTAATGAAATTTCAAAAATTTATGGAACTCAAGGACTTCCTGAAAACACTTTGAAAATTAATTTTACAGGTTCAGCTGGACAAAGTTTTGGAGCTTTTGCAACCAAAGGATTAACACTTGTGGTAAGTGGAAACACAAACGATTATATTGGGAAAGGATTATCTGGAGCAAAATTAATTGTTAGAGTACCTGAAGAGGCAACAATTATTCCAGAAGAAAATATCATCATTGGTAATGTAGCTTTATATGGAGCTACTTCAGGCCAAGCATACATTAACGGAAAAGCAGGTGAACGTTTTTGTGTAAGAAATTCTGGAGCTAAAGCTGTAGTTGAAGGTATTGGTGATCATGGTTGTGAATATATGACTGGAGGAACCGCTGTAATACTTGGAGAAGTTGGTAGAAATTTTGGTGCTGGAATGAGTGGAGGAATTGCTTTTATTTATGATAAAAATCACACCTTCAAACAGCATTGTAATACTGAAGGATTAAGTCTTGATCCTGTAACCGAAAAAGAAGATATTGAAGAATTAAAACAACTCATTGAAAACCATTATAATGCAACATTAAGTCCTTTAGCCCAGCGAATTATAGAAAAGTGGGAAAATGAGTTGTCAAAATTCATAAAAGTGCTTCCTGAAGAATATAAGCAAGCATTAATTCGATTAGAAAAAGAAAACCTAATAACAACATAGTCATGGGAAAAAGCACAGGATTTTTAGAATTTAAAAGAGAGGTCGAAACTTATGATACAGTAGAAAATAGACTTAAAAACTACAAAGAGTTTACAGTGTCTATGGGAGAAAATGCTTTGAAAAATCAAGGCGCAAGATGTATGGACTGTGGCATTCCTTTTTGTCATAGTGGTTGCCCACTTGGAAATCTCATTCCAGATTTTAATGATAATGTTTATAAAGGTAAATGGAAAGAAGCTGCTAAGATCTTACATGCAACAAATAATTTTCCAGAATTTACAGGTAGGTTATGTCCTGCTCCATGTGAAGAAGCATGTGTGTTAGGTATAAATGAAGATCCAGTAACTATCGAGAATATAGAAAAAAGCATTGTTGAAATTGCTTTTAAAGAAGGCTGGATTATAGCTCAAATTCCAGAATATAGAACAGATAAATCTGTGGCAATTATTGGCTCTGGACCATCAGGATTAGCAGCAGCTCAACAATTAAACAGAGCAGGTCATAATGTGACTGTTTTTGAAAGAGACAGTAAACTTGGAGGATTATTACGATATGGCATTCCTGACTTTAAACTCGAAAAGCATATTATTGATAGACGCATTTCTGTTTTAGAAGAAGAAGGAATTACTTTTAAAACTAATGCTCATGTAGGAAATAATGTGAGTATAGAAACTTTAAAAAATAAGTTTGATACTATTTTATTATGTGGAGGCTCAACAACAAGAAGACCAATTCCTATTAAAGGAGCACATTTAAAAGGAGTGTATCAGGCAATGGATTTTTTAAAGCAAAGTAATCAACGTGTTGATGGACAAACTAAGTTTGACGAGGATATTTCAGCTAACAACAAAAATGTAATTGTAATTGGTGGTGGAGACACAGGATCTGATTGTATAGGGACTTCTAATAGACAAGGAGCAAAATCAGTTACAAATTTTGAAATTTTAAGTAAACCAACTACCGGAAGACCTGCCAATCAACCCTGGCCATATTGGCCAATGAGACTTCATACAAGTACATCTCATAAAGAAGGAGCAGAACGGTTTTTTAGTATTTCTACCAAAGAGTTTATTGGAGATAAAAATGAAGATTTGAGTGGATTAGTAACTGTAGAAGTAGAATGGATTTTCAAGAAAGGAGAACGGCCAGAATTAATAGAAATACCAAATACCAAAAAACATTGGGATTGTGATTTAGTATTGTTAGCCTTAGGATTTACAGGACCTGAAACAACATTAATAGAACAATTAGGATTAGAAACTGATTTTAGAACAAACATTAAGGCTTCTACAAATAATTATATGACTAATATTCCTGGAATCTTTACAGCTGGTGATATGCGAAGAGGACAGTCGCTTATTGTTTGGGCAATATCAGAAGGGAGACAAGCAGCCCATTATATTGACGCTTATTTAACGGGGCAATCTTACTTGCCTTTAAAAGATAAAAACGATTTGCCAAGAGTCTAAACAATTCTTTTATCATTCCTTAGAATAAAAGAATCTACAATAACTTTCCAGAGACTTCTGAAATGGTAGAGTTTTTTATGAAAAATTTCAACAATTGAACATCATATAAATAGTAACATAAAACATTGATATTCAAATATTTGACATATTAACATCTTAATTGAATTTAAACATATTTACTAATATAAAAACAGTGAAAAACCCTAAAAATCTAATTTCGAATATATAAAGATTAATACCATTGAAAAAACTCAATAAACATAGTAAAACAGTTACTCAAGACCCAACACAGCCAGCAGCACAAGCAATGCTTCATGCCATTGGTTTAACCAACGAAGATTTTTATAAACCTATTGTTGGAATTGCAAGTACAGGTTACGAAGGAAATCCTTGTAATATGCATCTTAACGATTTGGCTAAACTTGTTAAACAAGGAACAGCAAATACAGATATTGTTGGACTTATTTTTAATACAATTGGTGTAAGCGATGGTATTTCTATGGGTACTCCAGGAATGCGTTATTCTTTACCATCTCGCGATATTATTGCAGACTCTATGGAAACTGTCGTACAAGCGATGAGTTACGACGGTTTGATAACTGTGGTTGGTTGTGATAAGAATATGCCAGGTGCTTTAATGGCAATGATTCGTTTAGATAGACCATCCATATTAGTTTATGGAGGCACCATAGAATCGGGTTGTCATAACGGAAAAAAACTAGATGTGGTTTCAGCTTTTGAAGCTTGGGGGAGTAAGGTTGCTGGCAAAATGACCGAAAATGAGTTTAAAAGTATTGTTAAAAAAGCATGCCCAGGAGCTGGAGCATGTGGAGGTATGTATACAGCAAATACAATGGCTTCGGCGATTGAAGCTTTAGGAATGGCATTACCTTACAATTCCTCTAATCCAGCAAAAGGAGAAGAAAAAAAACAGGAATCTATAAAAGCTGGAGAAGCTATGAGAAATCTGTTAGAGAACGATATTAAACCTTCAGATATAATTACAAAAAAGTCATTAGAGAATGCTATTAGATTAGTTACAATTCTAGGAGGCTCAACCAATGCAGTATTACACTTTTTAGCAATAGCCAGAGCTGCTAATATTGATTTCACTCTTAAAGACTTTCAAAACTTAAGTGATACAACACCTTTTTTAGCCGATTTAAAACCAAGCGGAAAACACTTAATGGAAGATGTACACCAAGTTGGAGGTATTCCAGCGGTTATGAAATATCTATTGAAAAAAGGATTGCTTTATGGGGATTGTTTAACGGTTACTGGAAAAACATTAGCCGAAAATTTNTTGGATGTTAAAGACTTAGCTGAAGGCCAAGATGTCATTAAACCTATAGAGAAACCTATTAAAATTTCTGGTCATTTACGTATGTTATATGGCAATTTAGCAACTGATGGCAGTGTTGCAAAAATCACAGGAAAAGAAGGTTTAAGTTTTAGTGGGAAAGCAAAAGTATTTGAAGGTGAGTATGATGCTAATGACGGCATTAGAGATGGTAAAGTAGAAAAAGGAGATGTTATTGTTATTCGTTATGAAGGTCCAAAAGGAGGTCCAGGAATGCCAGAAATGCTAAAACCAACTGCAGCAATTATGGGAGCAGGTCTTGGTAAAGATGTTGCATTAATTACCGATGGTCGTTTCTCAGGAGGAACTCATGGTTTTGTTGTTGGTCATATAACGCCAGAAGCTCAAGAAGGAGGAGTTATTGCTTTAGTGAAAGATGGAGACATAATTACTATTGATGCTGAAACTAATTCTATAACACTTGAGGTCTCAGAAGAAGAATTGAAACAAAGAAAACAAACTTGGATCGCGCCAAAACTAAAAGTTGAACGTGGTGTACTTTATAAATATGCAAAAACAGTATCATCTGCATCAAAAGGATGTGTTACAGATGAATTTTAAATGTTTAATATGAATACAGAAACAGTAAAATCTAAGCAAGGAACAATAAAAGCAACAGAGTGTATTTCAGGAAGCGAAGCCGTTGTTAAATGTTTATTAGAAGAAGGCGTTGATGTACTTTATGGCTATCCTGGAGGAGCTATTATGCCTGTTTATGACGAATTATACAAGTATCAGGATCAATTACATCATATACTTACACGACATGAACAAGGAGCTATTCATGCAGCTCAGGGTTATGCACGAGTTTCTGGTAAAGTTGGTGTTGCTATTGCAACTTCTGGTCCAGGTGCAACAAATTTAATTACAGGGATTGCCGATGCCCAAATCGATTCAACTCCAATAGTTTGTATAACTGGACAAGTTGGCTCCCATCTTTTGGGGAGTGATGCGTTTCAGGAAACAGATATAGTAAGTATATCAACACCTGTCACTAAATGGAATTATCAAATAACTAAAACTTCAGAAATCCCTGAAATTTTAGCAAAAGCATTTTACATTGCAAAATCTGGTCGTCCAGGTCCTGTTTTAATAGATATTACAAAAGATGCTCAATTTGGCGAATTTGATTTTGAGTATAAAAAATGTGAAAAAATTAGGAGTTATAATCCTGTTCCAAAAATGGAGATGGCTCAAGTAAATGCAGCAGCAGAATTGATTAATAAATCAAGAAAACCGTTTATTGTTTTGGGACAAGGAGTAATTTTAGCTAATGCTGAAGAAGAATTGAAACACTTAATTGAAAAAGCAGATATACCTGCAGCATCAACTTTATTAGGTTTATCAGCACTACCAACAGAACATGAATTAAATATGGGAATGGTGGGAATGCACGGACATTATGCACCTAATGTGTTAACCAATGATTGTGATGTTTTAATTGCAATCGGAATGCGTTTTGACGATCGTGTAACAGGAAATTTAGAAACCTATGCTAAACAGGCAAAAATAATTCATTTTGATATAGATCCTTCAGAAATTGATAAAAATGTAAAAACAGATGTCGCAGTTTTAGGAACAGTAAAAGAAACTTTATCAGCTTTAATCCCATTAATCAATCCAAATAAAAATGAAGAATGGCATAAGGAATTTAAGGATTTACATCAAATTGAACACGAAGAAATTATTCATCCAGAAATTAATCCTACTAAAGAAAAGTTAACTATGGGTGAGGTTATTAATGCTATTAATAACGAAACAAATGGTGAAGCTATAATTGTTTCTGATGTAGGTCAGAACCAAATGTATGCGAGTAGGTATGCTAATTTTAAACAATCAAAAAGTGTTGTTACTTCTGGAGGGTTAGGAACAATGGGCTTTAGTCTACCAGCTTCAATAGGCGCTAAAATGGGCGCTCCTGAAAGAGAAGTTGTAGCTATAATTGGAGATGGAGGTTTTCAAATGACTATTCAGGAATTAGGGACTATTTTACAAACAAAAGTACCAGTAAAGATTGTAGTTTTGAATAATGAATTTTTAGGAATGGTTAGACAATGGCAAGAGTTGTTTTTCGATAAACGTTATGCTTCAACAGTGATGACCAATCCCAATTTTATAAAGATTGTAGAGGGTTATGGTATCCAAGCTAATAGAGTTACAAAACGTGAAGATTTATCAAGTTCAGTTGCAAAAATGATTGCTTCAAAGGAGTCATACTTTTTAGAAGTAATTGTAGAAAAGGAAGGCAATGTTTTCCCAATGATACCTTCAGGAGCAACAGTTTCAGATGTAAGATTAAAATAAATTAATAATGAAAAAAGAGATTTATACGATATCAGTTTATACCGAAAATAATTTAGGATTATTAAACAGGATTGCAACATTGTTCCTAAAAAGGCATGTTAATATCGAAAGTTTGACGGTTTCAAGTACTGAAATTGATAATGTTTCGAGATTTATTATTGTAGCCTTTATAACAGAAGATAGGGTGAAGAAAATTATTGGACAAATAGAAAAACAGGTTGAAGTGATTAAAGCGTATTATCATACTAATGAAGAATCTATTTATATTCAATCAGCATTGTTTAAAGTAAAATCAAGCTTACTTTTTGATGAACGTCAAATTCAAAATATTATCAAAAAAAGTAATTCACAAATTGTTACTGTTTCCAGAGAGTTTTTTGTAATAGAAAAATCGGGTAGAAAAGAAGAAATAGACAAACTTTATAATGAAATAGCACCTTTCGGTATTATGCAATTTGTACGATCAGGAAGGATATCAGTTACAAAGGAAGAAATGAAAATTTCAGAGATATTAAAAAAACAATTAAACTAAATAATTAATAAAAGTATAATGGCAAATTATTTTAACACACTTTCATTAGGACAGAAGTTAGACCAGCTAGCAAAGTGTCGATTTATGGAGTCTTCAGAGTTTGAAGATGGTGTAAATGCATTAGAAGGCAAAAAAATTGTGATTGTTGGTTGTGGTGCACAAGGCTTAAATCAAGGCTTAAATATGAGAGATTCTGGATTAGATATTTCTTATGCTCTTCGTGAAGAAGCAATTGCAGAACAACGCCAATCATATAAAAATGCAACTTCTAATAATTTTAATGTTGGTACTTACAAACAATTAATTCCAACAGCCGATTTAGTATTAAACTTAACTCCAGATAAACAACATACATCTGTCGTGAATGCAGTAATGCCTTTAATGAAGCAAGGTGCAACTTTGTCGTATTCTCATGGATTTAATATTGTAGAAGAAGGTACACAAATACGTAAAGATATTACAGTTATTATGGTTGCTCCAAAGTGTCCTGGAACCGAAGTAAGGGAAGAATATAAACGAGGATTTGGAGTGCCAACACTTATTGCTGTGCATCCAGAAAATGATCCAGAAAACAAAGGTTGGGCACAAGCAAAAGCTTATGCTGTAGCAACTGGAGGACATAAAGCAGGTGTTTTAGAATCGTCTTTTGTTGCCGAAGTAAAGAGTGATTTAATGGGAGAGCAAACTATTTTATGTGGTGTGTTACAAACAGCTTCTATTTTATCTTTTGATAAAATGGTAGAAGAAGGGATTGATGTAAATTATGCTTCTAAATTAATTCAATATGGTTGGGAAACCATTACAGAAGCATTGAAACATGGAGGTATAACCAATATGATGGATCGTTTATCTAATCCAGCAAAAATTAAGGCTTTTGAGTTATCAGAAGAGTTAAAAGTCTTAATGAAACCTTTGTATCAAAAGCATATGGATGATATTATGTCTGGGCATTTTTCACAGACTATGATGGAAGATTGGGCAAATGATGATGTTAATTTATTAAAATGGAGAGCCGAAACTGGTGAAACAGCATTTGAAAAAACGGCTGTAACTTCAACTCATATTACAGAACAAGAATATTTTGATAATGGAGTTTTAATGGTGGCTTTTGTAAGGGCTGGAGTTGAATTAGCTTTCGAAACAATGGTAGCTTCTGGTATCATTGATGAATCAGCATATTACGAATCGCTTCACGAGTTGCCACTAATCGCAAATACGGTTGCTAGAAAAAAACTATTCGAAATGAATAGGATTATATCAGACACAGCCGAATATGGCTGCTATTTATTCGACCATGCATGTAAGCCGTTATTGGTAGATTTCATGAAAACTATAAATACCAATGTTATTGGTAAACCATTTAGCACTTCTAATATGGTTGATAATGTAGAGCTTATAAAAGTGAATGAAGTCATAAGGCAACACCCTGTAGAAAGCATTGGTAAAACCTTACGAAGTGCAATGACTGCAATGAAAGTAATTAAAACCGAAAACAAGCAAGAAGCAGTTTTATCGTAAACCATTTATGCAAACTAAAACAACATATTATCCAAGTATTAAAGCTATCGAAGTTGCTGCCAAAAAGTTAAAAGGTGTAGCTTCAAAAACACCTTTAATTGCAAATTTTCAATATTCAAAAAAGTTTCAAAGTAATATTTTATTTAAAAGAGAAGATTTACAACAAGTCCGTTCTTATAAGATTAGAGGTGCTTATAATAAAATGTCTTCCTTAACAGAAACCGAAATTGAAAATGGGATTGTATGTGCAAGTGCTGGAAATCATGCTCAAGGTATTGCATTATCATGTAAGTTGTTAAATATACAAGGCACTATTTATATGCCTTCACCAACTCCAAATCAAAAAATTGAACAAGTAAAAATGTTTGGAGAAGAATATATTACTATCATTTTAGAAGGCGATACTTTTGATGATTCTTATCATGCAGCTATGATGGAGTGTGAACGACTAAACAAAACATTTATTCATCCTTTTAATGATGAAAAAGTGATTGAAGGACAAGCCACTGTAGGTTTAGAAATTTTAAATCAAACAGAGAAGCCTATAGATTATATTTTTGTTCCAGTAGGAGGCGGAGGTTTGGCGTCAGGGCTATCAACTATTTTTAAACAACTTTCCCCCAACACTAAAATTATTGGAGTAGAACCAGAAGGGGCACCTTCAATGTTATCCTCTATACAACAAGATAAAATCGTAGAACTAAAAAAGATCGAAAGATTTGTAGATGGAGCCGCAGTTAGAAAAGTAGGCGAAAAAACCTTTGCTATTTGTAGAGAGAATTTAGATGACATGATTACGGTTCCAGAAGGAAAAATATGTCAGACTATTTTAGATCTTTATAATAAAGATGCTATTGTAGTTGAACCAGCAGGTGCATTAAGTATTACCGCATTAGATTTTTATGCTGAAGAAATTAAAGGCAAAAATGTAGTTTGTGTAGTAAGTGGTAGCAATAATGATATTACACGAACTCCAGAAATAAAAGAACGCGCTCTTGTTTATGCGAGTTTAAAGCATTATTTTATTATTAAATTTCCGCAACGTCCTGGAGCATTAAGAGAGTTTGTAGCTGAAATTTTAGGTCCAAATGATGACATTACACATTTTCAATATACAAAAAAAGCAAATCGTGAAAATGATGTTGCAGTTGTAGGAGTTCAATTAAAGTCTCCAGAAGATTTAAAGCCATTAATTACTAAGTTAAAATTACACAACTTTTATGGCGATTATTTAAATGATAAACCAGATTTGTTTCAATTCTTAGTTTAAGAATAACCATTATTTAATATTTAATACTAGAAGAGGAGTTATATTTATGTAGTATAATTTTACCTTCATTATTTAATTTAAAACAATAAATTATGTCTTTTTCAGAAATTCCTAATGATTATAAAATAACATCTTTAATTAATCAAAACACATACTTAGTTAATGGTGAATTAAAACAATGGTCTGGAAAAACTTCAGAAGTATATTCAACTATATCTTCAGCAGAGAGTTATAAGCCTACATTATTAGGAACAATTCCAACGTTAGGAGAGAGAGAAGCAATTGAATCTTTAGAATCGGCTTGTTTAGCCTATGGAAAAGGACAAGGCTTATGGCCAACAATGAAAGTAGTGGACAGAATTGCATGTATGGAGAAATTTGTAGAGCAGATGAAAACCAAACGAAACGAAGTTGTAAAACTGCTCATGTGGGAAATAGGTAAAAGTTTGTCAGACTCTCAAAAGGAATTCGATAGAACAGTAGATTATATTTATGATACTATTGAAGAATATAAAAAAATAGATAGAGATGCAGCTAAATTTGAAAAACAAAGTGGCATTTATGCTCATATTAGAAGAGGACCTTTAGGCGTTGTATTGTGTTTAGGGCCTTATAATTATCCATTAAATGAAACTTTTGCTTTATTGATTCCGGCATTATTAATGGGAAACACAACCATTTTTAAACCTGCAAAGTTCGGAGTATTATTAATTTCACCATTATTGGATGCCTTTCAAAACAGTTTCCCTAAAGGCGTTGTAAATGTTATTTATGGAAGAGGAAGGACATTAGCAACACCAATTATGCAATCTGGAAGAATTGATGTGTTAGCATTAATAGGAAACAGCACCTCGGCAAATGCGCTTCAAAATAATCACCCAAAGAAAAACAGATTGCGTATAGTTTTGGGTTTAGAAGCTAAAAACCCAGCAATTGTATTACCTGATGCAGATTTAGATGTTACAATAAACGAATGTATTGCAGGAACTCTGTCGTTTAACGGACAACGTTGTACAGCTTTAAAAGTGCTATATGTACATAAAGATATTATTGAAGCATTTAACTCGCGTTTTTCGGCAAGAGTAGATGCTCTTAAATTTGGAAATCCTTGGGATGAAGGTGTTAAATTGACACCACTTCCTGAGCCTGGAAAATCAGCTTATATTCAAGAATTAATAGATGATGCAAATGAAAAAGGAGCAAAAATAATAAACGCTAAAGGTGGGGAAACATCAGATAATTTTATTTTTCCAGCTGTGTTGTATCCTGTAACTAAAGATATGCGAGTGTTTCAAGAAGAACAGTTTGGACCAGTAGTTCCCATTGTGCCTTTTACAGATATAGAAGAACCTTTAGATGATATGGCCAATTCTAATTATGGCCAACAAGTGAGTGTCTTTGGAAAAGATATTAAAACCCTATCGCCATTAATTGATACGCTTGTAAATTTAGTGTGTCGTGTAAATTTAAATAGTTCTTGTCAACGTGGTCCAGATGTTTATCCTTTTACAGGAAGAAAAGATTCGGCATTTAGTACTTTAAGTGTATATGATGCTTTACGTTCGTTTTCTATTAGAACCTTTGTTGCTTCAAAAGATAACGACTATAATAATGCTATTTTAAATGAATTGCTAGAAAAGAAAACATCTAATTTTATTAGTACTGATTATATTTTATAAAATTTAAAGTGTTTGAACATTTCAAGTATGAATTATTTACAATTTTATAGTATCATTTTAATGATATCAATAATTTTCATCAAAAAATGAGAATCTTTTGATTGTTATGTAAAATAAATTAATAGATTTACACCAATGAATTCTCAAGAAAATAAAATACGTACTTCAATTCCCAGTTTGCGCTTGCGCAATCGCCGTCGCTAATTCTTCAATTTAGCACCAAACCATTTACGTAATTTTATTTTTTTACTTTGAACAAATCACCAAACATAATATGTTTTCAAAATTTAATTATTTTCAATAATAATAAATTTTCTACACGCTATTCTTTTCTTCGTCGCCCTTAGGGTGTACTTCTATTTTTGGAACTAAGGTGAGTCCTGTTCTACTTTTCAAATCATATATTTTTAAAACAGTTTAAATCAAAATCAAGATAATGAACATCATTATTGCCGATAAATCACACACTATTTACGCAGATATTATTTGCGAAACCATATCTGATGCTGCACAGGTTAGAGGAACAGGTATTGCTAAACGTAAACCAGAATATATAATTACCAAAATGGAAAATAGCAATGCTGTAATTGCTTTAGACGGAAATAAATTTGCTGGCTTTTGTTATATCGAAAAATGGGGTCATGGAAAATTTGTAGCAAATTCTGGATTGATAGTTCATTCAGATTATCGAGGACAAGGCTTAGCAAAGCAAATTAAGAAAGTTGTTTTTGAGCATTCTAGGACTAAGTTTCCAAATGCTAAAGTGTTCAGCATTACTACAGGTTTGGCTGTTATGAAGCTCAATAGTGATTTAGGCTATAAACCAGTTACATTTTCTGAATTAACAGATGATCAATCTTTTTGGAACGGTTGTCAGACTTGTAAAAATTACGATGTCTTGCAGCGTACAGAGCAAAGCATGTGCTTATGTACAGGAATGTTATTCGATTCTAATTCTAAAGAGCCCAATAAGAATAAAAGAATAAAGGAAAAGGTTTTTAAAAGATTAAAACATATTAAAGAAACCTTGTATTTAAAAAATAATAAAAAGTAATATGGAAAAATTAGTCATAGCTTATAGTGGAGGTCTAGACACCTCATATTGTGCAGTTCATTTATCAAAAGATAAAGGTTACGAAGTGCATGCTGTAAGTGTAAATACAGGTGGATTTACATCTAAAGAGGTTGATATAATAGAAAAAAACGCCTATAAAATGGGTGTTGCCACTTATAAAAATATTAATGCTGTAGCAGCATTTTATCAAAAGGTAGTAAAGTATTTAGTATTTGGTAATGTGCTTAAAAACAATACATATCCATTGTCTGTAAGTGCAGAGCGTATTATTCAAGCTATAGAAATTGTAGAATATGCAAAAAGTATTGAAGCAAAATATATTGCTCATGGTAGCACAGGAGCAGGAAATGACCAAGTGCGATTCGATATGATTTTTCAAACTTTAGCCCCAGAAATTAAAATCATCACACCAATTAGAGATGAAAAATTGACTAGACAGTTCGAGATAGATTATTTAAAAAGTAATGGCATTGATATGTCTTGGGAAAAAGCGAAATATTCTATTAACAAAGGACTTTGGGGAACAAGTGTTGGGGGTGAAGAAACCTTAATTTCAAAAACCCCACTACCTAATCATGCCTATCCTTCTCAATTAAAAAAAGAAAGAGAAGAAAAAGCAATATTAACTTTTAATAAAGGCGAATTAATCGCTGTAAATGGAAAGAATAATAGCGCTGAAAAGAATATTGAATTATTAAATGAAATAGCATCTGCTTATGCGATAGGTAGAGATATCCATGTAGGAGATACGATTGTTGGCATTAAAGGGCGTGTTGGTTTTGAAGCAGCAGCAGCATTAATTATCATTAAAGCACATCATTTATTAGAGAAACACACACTCACCAAATGGCAATTACAACATAAAGAATATTTAGCAAGTTTTTATGGAATGCATTTACATGAAGGACAATATTTAGAACCAGTGATGAGAAATATCGAAGCTTTTTTACAAAGTAGTCAAGAGCAAGTTACTGGAGATGTTTTGTTGACTTTAAAGCCTTATCATTTCACATTAGATGGAATTATATCTGACCATGATTTAATGAGTGCTAAGTTTGGAAGTTATGGTGAAGAAAATAAAGTCTGGACAGCAGATGATGCTAAAGGTTTTATTAAAATACTTGGTAATCAAAACAAAATTTATCATCAAATAAATAAAGGAATATGATACAAGTAGGAATAATTGGAGGAGCAGGTTATACTGCTGGAGAATTGGTTAGATTATTAATATCTCACCCAAAAACGAACATTAATTTTGTGTATAGTACATCAAATGCTGGAAATAAAGTCAGTCATATTCATCAAGATTTAGTAGGGAGTCTAGATTTGAATTTTACAGACATCATTAATCCAGATGTTGACGTATTATTTTTGTGTTTGGATCATGGCAATTCTGTAAAATTTTTAGATAATAATGCATTTTCTGAAAACACAAAAATCATTGATTTAGGTAATGATTTTAGATTGGAAAAAGATAAAATTTTTCACAATAAAAATTTCATTTACGGCTTACCAGAATTGCAAAAAGAAGACATTAAAAAAGCTAATTATATTGCAAATCCTGGTTGCTTTGCTACTGCAATTCAATTGGCTATTTTGCCTTTAGCGAAAAACAAACAATTAGAGGAAGATGTGCATGTTAATGCAGTAACAGGAGCAACTGGAGCTGGAACGTCCTTATCTAAAACAACTCATTTTACATGGAGAGATAATAACTTTTCCTATTACAAACCTTTTATACATCAGCATTTAGGAGAGATTAATCAATCAGTAAAACAATTGCAAAGTAGTTTTGATTCAGAAATTAATTTTATGCCAAATAGAGGAAACTTTTCAAGAGGTATTTTCGCAACTGTTTATACCAAATTTGAATGGAGTTTAGATAATGCAAAATCTCTTTATAATGAATTTTATAAAGATGCTCCATTTACATTTGTTTCAGATGAAGAGTTACATTTAAAACAAGTAGTAAACACTAATAAGTGCTTGATTCATTTACATAAACACAACGATAAATTATTAGTTACAAGCATTATAGATAATTTATTGAAAGGTGCTTCAGGACAGGCTATCCAAAATATGAATTTAATGTTTGGATTTGAGGAAACCGAAGGAATACAACTTAAAGCTAACTTTTTTTAAAAACATAACTATGAAAATAGCAATAATAGGAACAGGAAATTTAGGATGCTCAATCGCAAAAGGATTAATTACAACAAATGCGATTACAACTTTGTATTTAACCAAACGGAATTTAAGTTCAATTCAAGATTTTGAAGGTTATAAAAATGTAACCCTAACTTCAGATAATGCTGAAGCAGTTAAACATTCAGATATTATAATTTTCGCAGTTCAGCCAGCACATTTAGAACCTATATTATACGACATAAAGCCATTGTTAAATGAAAATCAT
>JGI24024J18818_10000460_pt1 | contig 15247 bp, 13 predicted proteins | sample Cruoilmetagenom2_FD_18818 | JGI IMG/M metagenome (IMG submission 18818) | reverse complement strand
TGGCCAGACTGCATGTCTGGCCCAGGATATGAAACAGGGGCGCACTGCCCATGATCACATTCTCTTCCGCCGGAAACAGCGGTTCGCTCACTCGGATCTGTTCGTCCGCGGAGACCAGGAACAGGTCGTGGGTGATAGGGACACCTTTGGGATGTTTTGTGGTGCCGCCGGTGTAAAGAATTTGCGCAAGGTCGCTTCCGGTACGGGGTATATCCGGCAGGGTTACGGAGCGATTTGCATACGTGGTCAGCAGCTTTCCCATTTCGTAGGTATGGTCGTCGAGAACAGTTTTCCCGGTCGGAATAATATCGAAAAGATAGCCGTAGAGCCGTTTCCACGCCGGCAGCAGCTCGGCCATTTTGGTGATCACGACCCGCTTCATCCGGGTGTCTGGCAGCACCTTTTTCACGTATCCGAAATTGGTGTCGGCACAAACGATGGCTTCGGCTTCGCTATCGTTAGCGATGTATTCTAGATCACTTGGGGTGTAGATCGGGGTAATGGGCACGCAAACGCCCCCAGCCCGCTGAATCCCCAGCCAGGCGACGATCCACTGGATACTATTGGGCACATAGATGATCACACGCTGGCCGGGTTCAAACCCGTTGTCCAGCAGGGCGGCGGCAAAGCTTTCTGCCATGGCCCTGACCTTCTGGTAACTGTAACGGGTGCCCAGGTAGATGACGGCGGTATGGTCGTCCCTACTGTCGGCAACCAACGCGAAAGTCATGGGTATGGTGGGGTTTCCAGTCATTCATCAGACCCCAAAATAAGCGGCTTTGATTTCAGGATTGTTCATCAGCTCGGCCCCGGTGCCGGAAAGGGTAAGCATGCCGTTTTCCACCACATAGGCCCGGTCCACCATGGGCAGTATCGGTCTGGCAAACTGTTCGCTCAACAGAACGGTAATGCCCGATTCCCTGTTGAGGGCCACGATGGCATCGACAACGGCTTTTTGCATCATAGGGCTCAGCCCCAGCAGCGGTTCGTCCAGCAGCAGCAATTTCGGTCGGACCACCAGGGCCATACTGATGGCCAGCATCTGCTGTTCGCCGCCGCTCAAGAAGCCGGCCTTCCGGTTTTTCAGATTTGACAGGGATGGAAACAGTGTGAAAACGAAATCCATGGTTTCCCTGATTTCGGATTTGGAGCGCAGGTAGCCGGCGATTTTGAGGTTTTCCACCACGCTGCTTTCCGGGAAAACCGGATGCCGCTCCCTTGACAGGACGATCCCTTTTTTAACCCGCTCGCTGGGCGACGTTTCGGTGATCTCCTCTCCGGCATACGTGACGCTGCCGTATATGCTGATGCGTTCGCCGCCTTTGCGCTTCTCCTTGATCCGCATATCAATTATCAGCCCGGACACCGTATTCATAAAGGTTGTTTTCCCGGCACTGTTGGAGCCGATCAGCCCGACGATTTCACCTTCGCGTACCTCCAGGCTCAGTCCGTTGAGGGCCAGGGCATTTTCAAAAAAGACCATCAAGTTGCTGACTTCTAGCATGACACTTCCTGCGTGAACTCAATGCCCGTCTTTGAAAGCTCAAAGCTGAGCGGGTTAAAGTCAAAAACACAGAATATTTTCGACCACGGGTGTCGTCGATCCTGCATTGAGGATCGAAAATATCCGGGGACACCGAATTGGGGCACAAGGTGTCCTTTCCGGGTCCTCCACCAGAAGGCTGAAGGTGGATGGTTTAGAGCAGTACTAATCGGCTTCCGTACCCAGATACGCACTTTTGACCGTCTCGTTTTCCATCACTGCTTCCGCCAGACCGTCGGCGATTTTCTCTCCATAGTTCATCACTATGATCCGGTCGGCGATGCGGAAAAGCTCTTTGAGCCGATGCTCGATCATGATGATCGTTTTGCCGGCCATGCGAATCTTTTCGATGATCGGAACGATGCTGGCCACTTCAGCCAGGCTCAACCCCGAAAATAGCTCGTCGAGTATGAACAAATCCGGCTGCAGGGCAATGGACTTGGCCAGTTCCAGGCGTTTAAGGTACCCCTGAGGTAGGGCACCGGCCACTTTATAGGCAACGAATGCATCCCGCTCAAATCCGACCTCTTCCAACAGGTCCAGGGCCATCGCATTCCGATCGCCGTAACTGCCGCCGGCCAGCTGTTTCATTCTCGGTGAGTAGAGGGGAATAATCATGTTTTTATAGGCCGGTAATTGATAGAATGGTTTGACCATCTGAAAGGTCCTCGCAATTCCCAGCCGAACGATCTTGTGGGGTGGCAGATGGCTGATTTTTTCTCCCTTGAACGATACCGTTCCGGATGTTGGCTTCACGAACCGGGTGATCAGATTCACCAATGTGGTTTTTCCCGACCCGTTGGGGCCGATCACCCCTAAAAGCTCACCCGGCATGAGGTTGAAGCTCACCTGTTTCAAGGCCCGGACCCCCCCGAAATTTTTGCTCAGGCCGGCGACTGTGAGAATCGGTGCAGCGGTCATTTTTCCACCTCCACCCAGCGCTCGAACTGGTGGTATTTTCTTTGGATAAAATGGAAAATCCCCTCGGGAAGGACCACGATAAAGACCACCAGAAACACGCCGTACAAGACGATTCGCAGCCCGCCGAACCCGCGCAGGGCCTCGGACATGGGAACCAGGATGAAGGCGCCGAGCGTAGCGCCTGCCAGGGTCCCCGGTCCGCCCACAACTGCTGCGGCAATCGGCAGGATGGAATAGTCCAGGGCAAAAACCGGCATGCCGACGAACATGTAGACATGGGTCATGAAAGCCCCGCAGAACGATCCGATGGCGCCGGCGATAAAAAGCGATTGGGCTTTGAACCAGTAGATGTTGATGCCGGCGCTGATAACCGACCGGTCGTTATCGTTGATGCCCTTGAGCACCAGCCCGTAGTCCGAATCCATCATCCTTCTGAATCCGAAAAGGGCGGTGAGCAGTACCGCCATGACCAGGTACAGTTCGATCCATTTGGATGGCAGCGGCGTCATGCCGCTCAACCCCTCGGTGCCGCCGAAGATTCTGGTAGCTTCGATTATCCTGACGAGTACCAGTGGAATAATCAGCGTCACCATGGAAAAATAGATGCCACGAAGCCGCAACACGGGAAGCAGCAGCAGAGTGCAGATCAATCCGCCCATGACGGCTGCAACCGGTATGGTGATCAACGGATTCAGGCCCCAATAATGGTTCATCACACCGGAGCAATAGGCGCCCACGCCGAAGAACAGAGCCTGGCCGAGGGACACCATGCCGGTCTGGGCAAGTATGTCCCAACTGATGGCCAGCAGGGCGAATACGGCAACCGACAAGAGCACTTTCTGCCAGTATGCGCCAAGTATCAGGGGCAGGACCAGACAGCCGACAACGGGCAACAACCGGGGGGCAGCCAGGTAGAGCATCTCCCGCCAGGACAACAGCGCGAAGATGTCCGATGAACGCACCTTTATGCCGCGGTCAATTCGTTCTTTTCTTTTTTTCAACTGCCGCTATATCCTTTCTTCCAGTTCTTTTTGTTTGCCGAACAGCCCCGAAGGCTTGACGGTCAGTACCAGCAGGATGGCGGCCAGGCTGACGATCATCGTCCAGTGGGAGCCGATGTAGGTGTCGGTGAATCTTTCGGCAAATCCTACGATGAAGCTGGCTGCGATCACACCGCCCGTGCTGCCCAATCCCCCGATGATGCACACCGCAAGGGCTCGGATTAGCACGTCATAGCCTTCCCCGGGGGAGATGCTACCCAGGGGAATGATAAACAGCGCGGCCACGGCAGCCAGCCCGGCGCCGAAAGAGACACTCAGGGTGGCGATCCAGTCCGAATCGATTCCGAAGGTCAGGGCCGTTCGTTCGTCCTGGGCAATGCCTCTGAATGCCAGGCCCGTAGCGGTATGATGAGCAAACCACCATAAACCGAATATCAGAATGGCGCTAAATCCCACGATGGCGATGCGCTGGAAATCGACATAGGTCCCGGCGATGATAAAGCTTCGATCCAGGAAAACCGGGAGGTTATACTCGAAACCCACCCATCCGAAGTAGCTGAACAATTCCAGGATCGCCAAACCGATGCCAAAGGTGGCGATCACTTCGGAAAGGGCCTGTCCCCTGACGCGAAGCAGGACAAACCGGTAGATCAGCGCTCCGAGGATCACGTTCGCAAAAACGGCGATGATGACGGCGATCAGGTAGTGAAAATGCAGCAGATTCAACATTCCCCAGATACCGTAGGCCGACAGGACGTAAAAAGCACCGTATGCAAAATTGGCTACACCGCTGATGCCGAAAGTCAGGTTGAAACCGATGGCCATCAGTGCCAGGATGGCCGCATTGATTAGAGCGTATAGGGTCGTGCCGATAAGCATGGATTGGTTATCTCCGGTCTTTGAAAAATCTGTTGAGTCTCGGCAAGAATAAAATACACAGAGATGACGCCGGATTTTTTTCGTGTTCAAGGCGCATTAGAGGGTGCAACCTTGTTGGTTGTAGCCTCTGATGCAACGCGGAACACGGGCAAAAAAACAAGTCAGATTGTGTATTTTTTTCTTGCCGAGACCCTCAAGCCATCAATTGGTCAAACCGGTACTGAACCAGCATTTGAGGGAACGAAAGACGTTTGGCAGAAGGCCCAAGGGTTCGCGCATTGCCAGACGGGCGCCCCAGCAACTAAAATAGCAAATTTATTTTTACGCGGAACCTATTGGGCCGGCTTCAGACCGGCGGGCAGTTTGATCGTTCCGGATGCAATGGCCGCCGGGAAAACGATGGTGCGCCCCCCGTCGTCGTTCCACTGGATCACTGCCGCCACTGCAGACGTTTCGGGATTCATGTCATAGATAACCTGATGTCCCTCGTCGAATTTAATGCGGCCCATGACGCCCACACGATCGGTTTTCTTCAACTCGGCAACGATGGCATCCGCATCCACACTGCCGGCCCGTTCGATGGCTTCGGCCAGAAGATACACCGACTCATAAGACGGACTGATACCGTGGCCGGCTTCGATGGGAACACCCCATTTTTTCTGGTAGGCTTCGGCGAACGCCACGGATTCGGGCATTTTGTCCGATGAGATCGCGCTGCCCATCTCGAAGTTGCAGTTGATCGCGCCGCTGATCTTCTGGTCAAATGTTTTCCAGGCGCCGGGGCCGGCCAGCGGCGAGATGAACCCGGCCATCAGGGCGGGCACCTTCATGGCGTTCCACTGCTTGACCAGAACGCCGCTCTGGGGCATGTCGAATATGGGCAGAATCACCTGGGCCCCCTTGGCCCGGACTTTCATCAGTGCGGATGAGAAATCGGAGGTTCCCGTCGGATACGCCTCATGTCCGACGATCTCCCAGCCGGCTTTTCCAAAGTACACCTTGGTAATGATCTCGGCGGTCTTTCGTGCCCAGGCCACATCCTGGTTCATGATGTAAACTTTATTGAAGCCGAACTGCTTATTAATAAAGGCCATGGTGCCGGCCAGATATTTCACCAGATACTTGGCATTCAGGCAGGTTCTAAAAATGTACTTGTACTTTTCCGGCTCTTTTTTGATTTTTGCCTCGGAGGCCGGTGACATGGCAATGGTGCCCAGCAATGGCACTTTGTATTTAGCAATGATGTCCATCCCCGCCATCAGGGCTTCGGATCGAAAAGGCCCCACCACCAGCGCCGCTGGTTTTTTCTCAAGGATGATCTTTTCCAATCCCAAAAGCGCCTCGGGCACGGGTACACCGGGAGCCGCATCACGGATATCCACGGATTCGACCGCAAACGGTCGTTTCGTTCCACCGACATCGACGCCGCCCTTGGCGTTGATTTCCTCAACAGCCAGGTTCACGGCTTTCAGTGCTTCTTTGCCTTCCAGAAATCCGGTTGACGTGGGGATACCGATAACAACGGGCTCCGCGGCATCAGCCGCGAAGGTCGGAATAAATCCGATGCACATTACCAAAACGATCATACCGAATTTCCCGATTTTTCTTTTCATGGTTTGCCTCCTTTGGGGTGAGAATTGATTCGCGAGGTAACTATCATACCGGAGTTTTGTGATTTCTCCAAGGATAGAAATTTTCATCCGCTCAATGGGTGCTTGTCAATTGATTTTTCCAAAAAGCGCAGGTCTTGTAAATTCAAATCGAATCCAGTAAATCTTGCAGACAGAAACGAAAACCAAATCAATACTTCTGCCGTCAAGCAATCGTCTTGAACGCCAGATTGGAAAAAGCACTATGCGACTTGGTATTATCGGGCTGCCCGGCGCTGGAAAGCCGGCTATTTTTGAAGCATTGACCGGAATAGCCATTGCACCGGGCGATAAAAACGAAGATCATGTGGGTACGATTCATGTGCCGGATGAGCGCGTCGACCATCTGAGCCGATTGTACAGCCCCCGTAAGACCACCTATGCCCAGGTAGAATACTTTCTGCCCGGTTTTGCAAAACATGAAGATGCCGGCCGAAAAGAGACCGATGCACCGGGGGGGTGGACCCGGATACGAAATTGTGATGCGCTGATTCACGTTTTGCGCAATTTCACACTTTACGGAATGGACGATCCTGCGCCGGGCAGTGATTTCAGCGCCATGGAAGAGGAAATGATCCTGGCCGATCTCCTGGTGGTTGAAAAACGCCTGGACCGATTAGAGAAAGATCAAAAAAGGGGGAAAAAGCCGAATTCTGAGGAATATGATTTGCTCTCACGCTGCCGAGACGCTTTGGAACGGGAGACCCCTTTGCGGAAAGAGCCGGAGCTGGCTTCATCTTCTCTTTTGAAAGGGTTTGCTTTGTTATCGGCCAAACCGGTCCTGGCGCTTTTAAACAACCCTGACGATGATCCGGAAATGCCGGAAGTGCCGGAGCAAATGGCCATAGAAACCTGTATCAGTATCCGGGGCCAGTTGGAACGGGAGCTTTCCCAAATGGATAAAGAGGAAGCGGCGCTGTTTTTCGAGGAATACCAGATCGAAAATACGGCCGCCGATCGGGTGATCCGGCATTCATATGCAATTCTGGGCCTGATTTCATTTTTCACCGTCGGCGAAGACGAGGTTAAAGCCTGGACCATTAAAAAAGACACCCTGGCCGTTGACGCGGCCGGCGCGATTCATTCGGATATGAAAAAAGGATTTATTCGCGCCGAAGTCCTAGCTTACAATGATTTAAAGGACGCCGGGTCCTATAAGGAAGCCCGGAAAAAGGGGACGGTTCGTCTCGAAGGAAAAACCTATCCGGTGGAGGATGGCGATATTATTAATTTCAGGTTTAACGTGTAGGCATTGATGATTTGTGATTGACGATTGATGATTGAAAGGATTCGGGTAATTTAATAAAAATGGCAGAGCGTAGCGATTCCACCAATCACAAATCATCAATCTTCAATTTGTCCTAACTTGTCCGGATTAGGATTGTAAAATTATGAAACAACCAATCACCGGTATCATCCTGGCCGGCGGTCTGAACAAGCGTTTCAACGGACAAAACAAAGCGTTCATCCGGCTGGATGGCGAGGCCATTATCGATCGGCTATACCGGTTGTACAAAGACCTGTTTGGCGAAATTATTATTGTATCCAACAATCCCGTTTTATTTTCAGGATTCGATTGCTTGATTGCAACCGATCTTTTCTCGATCCGGGGTTCCTTGACGGGAATCCATACGGGCCTGTTTTACTCGTCGTGCGACCATATATTCGTCTGTGCCTGTGATACGCCGTTTATTAAGGCCTCGCTCGTTGGAACGATCCTTGAAGCCGCCCATCCGTCGGCCGGGGCTAGCATACCGTCCACTTCGGCCGGGCTGGAGCCGCTGTGTGCCGTCTATGCAAAAAAAAGCTTGCCCCTGGTGGAAAGACATATCTTCCAGAATCAAATGAAAATCCAACGGGTTTTCGGTAAAAAACGAATCCACGAAATTTCCGAAAAGAAACTGCGCCGGGCAGATCCCGACCTGGTCTCTTTTTTCAATATCAATCGGCCTGAAGATCTGGATCTGGCCAAGCAGATGGTTGTCAATCATGAAGCATGAATTCGAGGTAAACATGAACCTGGAAAAAATGATTGAAAAAATAAAACACCACCCGAAGGCCGATGGAATTGGGATGATTCTTTGTCACAACGGCATTGTGCGGGGCACCGCCCGGGATGGCCGCAGGGTTTCCGGACTGCGGGTCAGCGTTGATCATGAAAAACTCCGGGCGGTAATCGCTGAGAATAAAAAAAAGCCCGGTATTGTGGACATTCTGGTGGAAATCGCTGAAGACCGGGATCTGGCAGTGGGTGACGACGTGATGTACTTGTTGGTGGCCGGCGACATCCGGGAGCATGTGATTGCTGCCTTGACCGAAACGCTAAACGCTGTTAAATCAACTGTTACCCGAAAACAGCAGTGTTATGTTTGAATCTCGTCAGGCAATGAGACTTTTCAAAAACGTTCAATTTCGTTCAGGTTAAAGGAAGGCGAAAAGGAGCATTTTTCAAAGGTCTCGCAATTACCCGATCGCCCGGATAACCGGTCCGACTGGTAAACCGACTGATCTGATGATTTTCGGCGCATGACGAGATAAAAAAAATCATTTTAGGAAAAAGGGGGCAAACAATTATGAATGATCTCAAAAGATTGAGTGGCTGGTTACTAAAAGGCAGTGTCGTTTTATTCATTGGATTTTTAATTGGGAGCGGCCTGTCAGGATGCGGCGGCGATAAGAATGAACCACCGGACTATAAATCAATTCTCAAAGATGCCAGCCGATATGTTGCCGAAATAGAACAAAAAAATGAAAAACTGGTAACCAAGTTGGAAGACACGGCAAAGAAAGTCAAGGAAGAGACGAAAGGTGATGCCGATGAGAACGGCAATGAAACTCTCGACGAGCTGATGGCGGAAAATCAGGCCTTGATGGAAGAGAAAGAAGCACTGGCCGCTGAAATTGCCGAACTTACATCCGGAGAGGAACAAGCGGTAACCAAAAAGATAGCCAGCCTGGAAGCAAAAAACCGGTCCCTGTCCGGGAAGAAAACGGTTTATGAAGAGGAAATCGCGAAACTGCGCAAGACGGTGAAGAAAAACGAGGGTTTCGCCGAAACGGTCGAAACATTAGAACTAACCAACGAAAAGCTGACCGAACAGAGAGCGTCGCTTGAGAAGGAGATTGCCGACTTACGGGCGGAATTGGGAAAAGNTGAAAAAATNGCCGAAAAACTTGAAACATTAGAAGCCGAGAATAAAAAGCTTGCCGATTTGAATAAGGNCATCAAGTCCAGGATGGAAGAGATCCAGAAAATAATGTCGGACGATCAAAAATCAAAAACAGATCAAAAACATAAAAAATAACTATTAACGGTAAAGGAGGTACGGCATGCGTTTGATTTTGTTGGGCGGCCCGGGTGCTGGTAAGGGAACACAGGCAAATAATGTCAAGGAGAAATACCAGATTCCCCAGATTTCCACCGGGGACATGCTAAGGGCAGCGGTTAAAGCGGGGACGGATCTGGGCAAGGAAGCAAAGAAATTCATGGATGCCGGCCAGCTCGTAACCGATGATGTGATCATCGGGCTGGTCAAAGAAAGAATTAAAGAACCGGATTGCGAGAAAGGTTTTCTCTTTGACGGATTTCCCCGGACGATTCCCCAGGCCGATGCCATGAAAGCGGCCGGGGTTCAAATCGATGCCGTCGTGGATATTGATGTGCCCGACGATGAAATAATCAAAAGAATGGGCGGACGTCGGGCGCACCTGGCCAGCGGTCGAACCTATCACATCGTTTTCAATCCGCCCAAGGAAGAGGGCAAGGACGATGTCACCGGTGAACCGCTTGTCCAGCGAGATGATGACAAGGAAGAGACGGTTAGAAAACGCCTGGAAGTCTATCATGACCAAACCGAACCGCTGATCGGCTATTACAAGGACTGGAAGGAATCCAGCGATGCCGCGGCACCGACGTATATTCAAATCAATGGCGTCGGAAAAGTTGATGAAATCCGTGACAACATCTATGGCGCCCTGAGTTCCTTATAATAATCGGCAAATCCGATAAAAAAGGCCGCCTGTTGATCGGGCGGCCTTTTTTTAATCCGGTTTCGTCACTGGATTCTGTCCGGTTGAGATTTCTAACGCCACATTATTCGTCATTTCCGGAGTTTCGTGCCCTTCGCCCAGATGCTTGGCCATATGCCCCAGTTCGGGAAAAATAAGGGCTTTGCATGCCAGTTTGCATGCCTTCAGGCTACCGGGCATGCAGAAAACCACGGCCCGGTTGTCCACGACCCCGGCCACGGCCCGGGACATGATGGCCGCCGAGTCGATCTGCTCATAGCTGAGCTGGGCAAACAGCGGACCGAAAGCGGTCAGTTCCTTGGTAAATAATGGTGTAACGGCTTCGATGGAAACATCCTTGGCGGTAATCCCGGTACCGCCTGTGACCAGAATCACCTGGGCCCCATGAGCGTCCATCGCATCCTGTACGGCTCCGGCGATGGATTCCGCCACATCCGGAACAACCCGATGATAGACGACATTCTGACGTTCTTTCTTGGCCCGTTTGGCCATCCATATACCGCTCTCATCCGCTTTCAATGAACGTGTGGAAGAGGCGGTCACGATCCCGATTGAGATTTTTTTCGGCGCTGTTTTTTTATGTCCTCTGACACCCATAGTATTCTCCTGTGGTTGTGTTATCCTAAATCAGGATGTTAGACAGTAAGCCTTTCTTGTGTCCAAAGCCTATCTTTAGTATATTATCGTATGGTTATTTTTTCTTACCATTGTCATTTGACGTTGAACCAATCGATTCTTACATGAAAACGATAGGGAAATAACAGCCGATATGCAAATGATATTTTGAGAAATAAATCAGGGATCAATTCTTGTAATACCCATAACCCCTTACCGTTCGATTTCTGGAGAATCAGCAATGAAAATAGAACTATCCGGAGTTTTTGCACCGATTACAACGCCGTTTATCGATGAAGCCCTCGCCAGTGATCAGCTGAAAAAGAATATGCAGGTCTATAAACAAACGGCTTTGTCCGGCTATTTTGCCCTCGGCAGCAACGGCGAAAATAAAAGTCTGGATGATAGTGAGAAGATGAAGATCCTGGAGGTGATCGTCCAGGAAAAAGAAAAAAAACAACTAGTCATGGCCGGTGGAGGATACGAATCCACCATACGGACGATTGCTTTTTGCCGTAAACTCGCGGATGCGGGTGCCGATTTGGTCTCGGTCTTAACACCGTGCTATTTTAAGAAAGCAATGACCGACGAGGCTCTGATCGGTTATTATACCGACGTGGCGGACGCCCTTTCCATTCCGGTGGTTGTCTATAACGCCCCCGGTTTCACCGGTATGGAGATTTCTCCCAAAGCACTGGGCACCATCTCGCAACATCCCAATATCATCGGGATGAAAGACAGTTCACCCTATAAATACAGCCGATATCTTGAAGTCTGTGATACGAATTTTCAGCTTCTCTCCGGATCCATCAGTGCCTTGTTTCCCGCCCTTACCCTTGGGGCAGTGGGCGGAGTCGCCGCACTGGCCAATGCGTTTCCACGAATGTGCTGTCAGTTGTTTGAGAAATTTAAAACCGGCGATCTAACGGAAGCGCGCCGGCTGCACTTTATGCTCAGTCGAATGAATAATGCGGTGTCGGGCCGTTTTGGCGTCGCGGGGCTGAAGTTTGCTCTGGATGTGGCCGGATTATATGGTGGGATCCCACGGCGTCCGTTATTACCGCTTAAAAAAGAGGAAATCAAATTGATCCGGGAAGACATCGATGCTTCCAATATTTTAGATCTGGAGTCAAACGGTATCTGACTATTTGTCCTGGCCAATAATTGAATTGACAGAATCGTAAAACGAGTCACAGGATACTTTGACAGCCAGTTGGTTCTTGATATCCAAAAAGTACAACCTTAAAATTTTCACGCCCCCTGAAGATAAAATAGCAGCTATCTGCAATCTGGTATAAGCTCGGATACGTAATTAGTGTTTTATCGATCGTCCCGCAGCAGGATAATGGAGGGTATCGATATTCCAGCTTGGTTGCAGGATAAATTTAAGAAGAAGTTCTAAAGGGCGGGATGATTGATAAAACAACCATGGACGAAGCCGCCGTGAGGAGATATTGGCACGATATTTTTATATGGGTATTGTAACCACGATACTTTTGCTTATGCGTTTTTAAGTTGGCACTTTGAGGGCTGGATAAAAGGCGGATTGGATTACTATTTAAGGGATTAAACGCCATAAAGAGGTCATTCCTATTCCATTCCGCCTGATGCGACTTTTATCAAGAACCTTTTTCTTAATCATGGCCGCCTCCTTTCGAGTTTTTCAATTTCCGGCCAGGTTATCACCCCCTTTTTTGATCTGTCATAAAGTCCATCTTTGCAATTATCACCAAGTATCCGTAATCGTGTAAATATTGATCTTCGTCGCATCCATCTTGGCAATCATGGGCACCAGCCAAAAACGGCCAAGGGGCTCAACATGCTGGCTTTTTCTCGCGTCCGACTTTGCAATTTTGTTTTCTAAACACTTTTGGCGCTTTGCCCGGCGCACGTCACAAATGATCTGAAGTATCTGGTTTCGTTCGATTTTTTCGGGGTTATTACTTCGATAATCTTTCCAGTAACCGGGATTATTTTGCGCCCACTTTTTCTGGCTAAGCCGCTTTTGGGCCCTGTAGTCCGGATCGGTTTTGATGTTAAAAAATACACCTTCCGTTCGCTAATTCTAAATTTTTTGTCCACAATCAACGATTCGATTGAGGCACGCTGTCGGTAGAATTCGGCCGGCCCTGAGAAAGCCGAAATTTAGAATTAACCGAAAAATTTATTTTCCAGATACCGTTCAAGATCGTCGAGTACTTTTTTCTGAATTTTTTCTAAAGCCCCTTCCTCTCGCAATGATTTAATCTCTTTCAAGGCGACAGTGGGTGTCAGTCGTCGTTGGCCGCGGTAGTCGACCAGGGCGTCTTCATCGGAGGCCGGGTGGACATGTTTTAAAAACCGGCTAAACTGACGGGCCAATTTTCCAGATACGCCCTTCGGGAAATTACGAACCATCAGCCGGCGGGCGAGTTCCTGATGGGTGGGCGTCGTCAAACGTTCGATGAGACGACCCTTTTCCCTGATGTCGGCGGCGTGAAATTGCCGGCAGATCTCTTCATCCTTTTTGGACATAAATCCGATATCGTATAAGGCGGCGTCTGCATCCACATTCGGTACTTCGGGATAGCGATATTCCCGATGGTAACGGATCATCTCAAGCATCAAACTCTCGTTGGTCTGGAGCCATTTTCTATTTTCCTCGACCAGGGACCGCCGCTCGGCATCGATTCGTTGCCAATACCGTTCAAGGGGCGGCAGGATGATTCCCGGTTCGCCGAGTTTTTTTCGAACGACCCAGGTCGTTTCGCCAAACGTGTCAGGATCGGCCTCCTGAATTTCCGGCCGGTCGAGTCGCAACCAGAGGGTTTGATTGGTATACGGAATCGATTGGCCGATGGAGATCACCGGAGCGAAAAAAAGCGACTCGGAGCCGAACTCGCCATTTGCCATCAGCCCCAGTCGATGCGGTCCGGCCGCGCTTTGGAACCAGACCGGCAGGGCGTCGATTCGTTCACCATCAATGGCCTTGTCGAAATATCCGGTGACGTATTGCCACATTTTTTCCTGCCGGAACAGGCGTTGTGCCAGGGCCAGGCAGGCAATGGTGTCCACCATGGCATCGTGGGCCGGGCCCTGGGACAGATCATTGCGCGCGCTTAAATTTTCCAGCTTGAAGGATGGTTTGCCGTTTTTTTCCGGCCACTTCAGTATGTCGGGCTTAAATAAATAGTAGAGAATGGTGATGGGAAAAAGATCCATCCGGCCGCAGCCGTGATGATATTGGTGGGTGTAGGGGGGCAGCAGGTTGCGATAAAAGGAAAACCGCAAGAATTCATCGTCGAATCCGAGGGTGTTGTACCCGAGGCCGATGGTCCCCGGCCGGTTGAACAAACGATGAATTTCGGTAATGGCTTCCAGCTCATATCGCCCGTCGAGTGCCCTGAATATGTCGATTCGGTTGACAATCATGGCCCCGGGAGAAGGGATGATATCCGGCCTGAGCCGAACGTCGATGGTGTGCCGTTCCAATTCGTTCAGCGACAGATCGGTTCGGATGGAGGAAAACTGGAGGACCTGATCAAAGGCCCGGTTCAGGCCGGTGGTCTCGATGTCGTAGAATAGGTAGGTGTTCATGTCCGTTCACAGGGTGCATTTATGCTATACAGGGTTGTTTTGAAAGATGAACGTCCAACATCGAAGGTTCAACATCGAATGAAAAAAACAAACACCCAACACCGAATACTCGATCAATCTTTCTTCCAGATCACATGTCTGTTTCTTCATTTTTTCATTCAACGTTCGATGTTGGACGTTCGATGTTCAATGGTCACTTTTTTCAGTTGCCATCAGGTTGTTTTGGACGATAAACATCAACCGCAATTCGGCAAGATCGGAATAATCGATTTCGCCGGCCAGTGCATCAAACACCGGTTTCAGGCGCCGGATGCCATGCTTTTCAAAAAACGTGAATGCCGAGTCCGTTTGTTGCCTGGACAGGTTGAGATGGATACCCAGATTGTCGGATTCCAACGGATTGCCTTCGCACCAGTAGTGGTACAGGTGATCAAGTACTGTTTTCCGCTTGATGGCGAGCATTTCCATGATTTCCACCACAGTGCGGCCGGCGCTAAACGTCTCCCCGATGACCTCATGACGCTTCTTTTTGCCGGGGGCGGATGGTTTTCGGACCGGTTTTGCCGCCGGTTTCAGTTTTTCCGATATCCCTTGCTTCCGGCAATATTTTTGAATGACATCCAGGAATTCGGGGCCGTAAACGGAGAGCTTGGTTTCTCCTACACCGTGAATCTGGTACAGTCCCGCTTCTGTTTGGGGAAAATAGGCCGCCATTTCAATCAACGTTTTATCGGCAAAAACAACATAAGGCGGTATATTATCTCGGTCGGCGATTTCCTTGCGCTTTTCTTTCAGCAGTTGGAAAAAATCCCGATCGTAATCGGGAACATCCTCCTTTTTCGGGTCTGCCGGTGCCGCCACATCGATTTTATCGGTATGGTCGTCATCCAGCCATCCCCATATCTTTTTTTTGTTTTTCAGCACATCCCGGGCATTGGGTCCGAGCCGGAATCCCCCGTAGTCCATGTCTTCGATCAGCAGTCCCTGGTGGAGAAACTGGCGGGAAAGCGCCTGCCATTGTTTTTTGGATAAAT
>JGI24024J18818_10000459_pt1 | contig 15293 bp, 10 predicted proteins | sample Cruoilmetagenom2_FD_18818 | JGI IMG/M metagenome (IMG submission 18818) | reverse complement strand
TTCAATGTCTTTGAGCGTCGCTGGACCATTTCGTATGCCCCTCGTCCGGTTACGGCTTCGATGCGGCGGATACCGGCTGCCGTGCTGCCTTCGCTGGTGATCAGGAACAGGCCAATGTCCCCTGTTTCTTCAACATGGGTGCCTCCGCACAGCTCGTATGAGAACGGTTCATCGTCGCCGATAGTGATGGTGCGCACGTTCTCGGCGTACTTCTCGCCGAACAGGGCTGTGGCGCCTTCTTCCATGGCCAGCTGTAAAGGCTTGACTCGAATATTGAGCTGATAGTTATCCAGCACCCTGACGTTGACACCCGCTTCTATGCGTTCAAGTTGCTCACTGGTGAGTGCTTGGGGGTGTGTGAAATCGAAACGCAGCCGGTCGGGTGCCACGAGCGATCCTGCCTGGCGGGCATGCTCACCGAGGACAGCGCGCAGTTCGGCATGCAAGAGATGCGTAGCAGTATGGTTTCTCATGATGTCCNGNCGGTACCGGGTATCTACCTGGGCGATTGCCAGGTCTCCTACGCGGGGAGTTCCGATTTCAACTTCGCCTATGTGCACAATCATTCCGGCTGCAGGTTTACGCATGTCCGTCACTCGTATCTGCCAGGCTTCACTTCGCGCATTGGACGAGTCGTTAACTGAACGAATAATTCCGTTGTCGGCAACCTGTCCGCCCGCTTCCACGTAGAAACCAGTCCTGGGCAGCAGCACTTCGACCTTGTCGCCTGGTTCTGCTTCGCTGATCGGTTTACCATCCTTTAGCATGGCGAGCAGATGCCCTTCCATCTCCAGCCATTCGTAGGGATTGTAGGCAACGCCTTCTATCCCCAGCGTACCTTGTGCTTGTAGATTTTCGAGCAGGTGGCGATACACTTCGACGCCTTCGTCTATCAGTTTTCCGAAGTCACCACCAGCGCCGGAAGCCGTGCGGTGCTCCTGCATGGATTGATTGAAACCGGATTCGTCGACTTCCATGTTCTGCTCCCGAGCGATATCGCGCGTGATCTCCAGCGGCAGGCCGTAAGTAGCATACAGGTCGAAGGATTGCTTACCTGGCAGCACCATGTCTCCATTATCTTGGAGCTTCGTTAACAGCACCTCGAGCCGGGATAGGCCGCCTACCAGCGTCCTCTGGAAACGCTGCTCCTCGCTGGTGATATTGCTGAGAATGGCGGATCGGTTGCGGGACAGTTCTGGATAAAATTCCCCGTATTCGTTGATGACCACCTCGGCTACGCGAGCCAGGAAAGGATCGTCAAGTCCAATCTTACCGCCGAAGCGGGCTGCGCGTCGGATGATCATGCGGCATATGTAGTTGCGACCCATATTACCCGGTACCACGCCGTCGGCGATCAGGAATGTCGCTGCTCGGGCGTGATCGGCGATCACCCGGTAGGGGGTTAAGTTGGCCGCCCTTTCGGAGTCACTATGACCGGTGAGATCCTGAATCGTATCCATTATTGGGGCGAAGAGGTCGGTCTTGTAGTTGGAATCGACGTCCTGCAGGATCGATACGATGCGTTCGAAGCCCATACCTGTGTCCACGTGGGTGGCAGGCAGCGGCTCCAGGTGTGTGGCGTCCGTGCGGTTATATTGAATGAAGACCAGGTTCCAAAGCTCCAGGAAGCGCTGGCAGTCGCCGTTCACCTGGCACACGTGCCCTGGGACGTCTTGCAGGTCGCAATATTTCTCTCCCCGGTCGTAGTGTATTTCGCTGCAAGGACCACTGGGGCCGGTCTCTGCCATCTCCCAGAAATTGTCTTTACGACCGAAGAACATGATATGGGTGGGGTCTATACCGGGTTGCTTCCGCCACTCCTCTGCTGCTTCCTCGTCGGTGGGAATCTCTCGCTTCTCATCTTTAAAACAAGTTGCATAAAGGCGCTCTTTTTGCAAACCCCATACCTCGGTGAGCAGCTCCCAGGCCCACTGGATAGCTTCCTTCTTGTAATAATCGCCGAACGACCAGTTGCCCAGCATTTCGAAAAAGGTATGGTGGGTGTCGTCCTGGCCGACATCATCCAGGTCGTTGTGCTTCCCGGCCACGCGCATGCATTTCTGCGAGTTGGTGGCGCGGGTGTAGGGTCGTGAGTCAGTACCCAAGAAGATGTCCTTGAACTGTACCATACCGGCGTTGGTGAACAGGAGTGTCTGGTCGCCACCCGGAACGAGTGAAGAAGATGGAACCATTGTGTGTCCACGATCAAGGAAGTAATCAATATAGACCTGGCGGATCTTCGCACCGCTGAGGGATTTAACTGTCATTACAACTCCAAATCAGAATAGATTTTTGGGGGTAAGGGATAGCAGTCAATCACCATCTAGCCACTATCCTCCACCCCGTACTCTATTGAATTATACCAAGGTCGGTAGGATCAACGCGTATTGAGCGACCGGTAATTTTCCTGCCATGCATCAACCTCACGTAGATGGATAACCAACCCGCAGGCAGCAATTATCTTTCAAGCATGTCCCAGCTTTCTAAGATATAATCCATCTATTCGTAAAACGAACACCTGGTCAATTTGCCTTTCAATTGTAAATAAAAGTCCTCGTGCTACCTGACTGATCTGTACATTTCACTGATACCTGATCACCGAATAACTTCCCCTATGAAACGCTATCTATACCTGACTGTCTTCTTTACCGGCATGATCACCCTGGCGCTTGAGTTATCCGCCTCGCGCTTGTTGGGCAACGTGTTCGGCACCAGCAACCTGGTCTGGGCCAGCATAATCGGTTTGATACTTTTGTACTTGACCGTGGGGTACTTCCTGGGGGGATGGTGGGCAGACCGCTCACCGCACTACAAGACGATGTACTCCATCCTCGCCTGGGGCGCTTTTGCCGCAGGAATCATTCCCCTGATTGCCAGCCCTGTTCTGCTGCTGGCTTCGGACGCGTTCGATGGCCTTCAGATCGGTATATTGTTGGGGTCCTTTCTGGCAGTTTTAATCCTGTTCAGCCTACCGGTGATCCTGCTGGGCACCATCTCGCCTTTTGCAATCAGGCTGGCAATGCATGATCCAACCGAAGCGGGAAGGGTTTCAGGCAGCGTGTACGCCACATCGACTCTAGGCTCGTTTATCGGCACTTTTCTGCCGGTGCTGGTAACTATACCTCTCATCGGTACGAATTTGACTTTCTTGGGTTTCAGTAGTTTGTTGCTGCTGGTGGCGCTGATAGGTCTGTGGCTTTCTGACGGATGGCGGAGCGCCCTGAAATTAATCTGGATGCCCCTCCTTCTGTTGGCGGTCTTCCTCCTGGTTCGCGGTCGACCGATCAAGGCCTCAGAAGGCCAGATCTATGAGACAGAGTCGGCTTACAACTACATTCAAGTGCTGGAAGTCGACGGCTACCGGCTTTTGCGTTTGAACGAAGGGCAGGGCATTCATTCAATCTGGCATCCCAGCCAGATGAATTATTACGGCCCCTGGGAGCAGTTCCTGGCAGCGCCGTTCTTTAACCGCGACCCTTATAATAAAGAACGGGTGCAGAACATGGCAATCGTCGGTCTGGCAGCGGGTACCGTGGCGCGGCAGGCTACGAAAGTTTACGGATCGATTCCCATAGACGGTTACGAAATAGACCCCCGCATCATAGAGATAGGGCGGGAATATTTCGACATGAACATGCCCAACCTGAATGCCATCCCCCTGGATGGACGCTGGGGGCTTGAAAACAGCGCGGGACGTTATTCGCTGATTGTTCTGGATGCCTATCGCCCCCCATACATCCCCTGGCATTTGACAACGATTGAGTTCTTCCAGATCGTTCACGATCACCTGACCGAGGACGGCGTGGTGGCGGTGAATGTAGGTCGATCGCCGACTGATCGACGCCTGGTAGATAGCCTGGCGGTGACCATGGGAGAGGTATTCCCCTCGGTTTATGTTGTGGATATTCCAGAGACTTTTAACTCGATGGTGTATGCTACCACCCAGCCTACGAGCGTTGAAAATTTATACCGCAACTACCTGTATCTTGAAGCCAGCGAGGATGTCGATCCGCTGCTAATGGATGCCTTGAAGCGCGTTATCGTCTACCAGCAGCCCACGCCCGAGATCGGTTTTGTCCTTACGGATGATCGGGCACCGGTGGAGTGGATCACGAACAACATGGTTTTGAATTTCCTGTTGTATGGTGGAATGGAGTCGATCAAACAATGAAGAATTCAGAGACAATCTCAAAATTATCCCCTCGTTTTCGCAAGGTCTTATCCTGGATCACTACCCTGCTGGTGCCCGTTGTGCTGGTGTTGACCGCTATACGCTTGTTGATGACACCTGCTTACGTCATTATCGAGTACAACACTCCGGCGTTCCCAGAAGACCCTTACGGTTTTACAAAAGAGGATCGCTTATTGTGGTCTAAGATTGCCATTGAATACCTGCTGAATGACGAGAGCATTTCATTTCTGGCCGAGTTGCGCTTCCCCGAAGGGCAGTTCATTCCGGCAGAATCGTGTCGTTTCATGGACGATTGTACGGTTCTGTACAACGATCGAGAATTGGGACACATGCAGGACGTTAAGCATGTTGTCGGGATTGCACTGTCGGTATGGTACGGCAGCCTGATCGCGCTGGTGGTGCTGGCGATCTGGGCATGGTTGGGTAATTGGGTGCTCGATTATCGCAGGGGGTTAGCGCTCGGCGGCTGGTTGACGGCAATCCTGATTGGATCTTTGCTCCTGTTCGTGCTGATCGCCTTCGGAGTTCTTTTTGTTGCTTTCCACAATGTGTTCTTCGATCCAGGCACCTGGAGATTCTATTTCTCAGATACACTGATTCGCCTATTCCCGCAGCGCTTCTGGCGGGACACATTCATCGCAGTTGGGCTGCTGGCGGGTGCCACCGGCCTGGCGATGGGTTATTTCTTGCGCGACCGCACTTCAACGCAAAGATAAGGGAGTGCCCCATTCTTTGCGAGAAAAATCAGCTGGTACAGCCTCCCTGGCGTTCCCAGCAGCGTAAATGTGGTTTTCTAAGCGCCGTATTTGTTCAGACGCAAAGCATGTGCCAGGGCCAGCGGCATGCTGTCCAAAGCGGAGAAGCTGCCCAAAGCGCCTTTCGCACAGGCGCGCTCACCAAATTGCGTCTGGTCGTCGGGTAAGCCGGTGGCAGGTGCCCATAAAAGAAATGGGACGGGGTGCCAGGAGTGAGTACGCAGGCTGGCGGGGGTGGAATGGTCGCCGGTGATGATCAGTACATCCGGTTTGAGCTCCAGCAGCGCAGGAATTGCCGCATCAACTGACTCGATCACTTTTACCTTTCCTGCGAAGTCACCATCTTCACCTTTGCTGTCCGTCTTCTTGATGTGTACGAAGAAAAAGTCGTAATCGTTCCAGTTTCGCTCCACTGCTCTAAATTCATCTATAGGGCTCTCACCATCGAATTCGATCACTTCCATGCCCACCAGGCGTGAGACCCCACGATACATTGGATAAACGGCCACACATGCCGCGCGCAGCCCGTATGCTTCCTGGTAGGAGGGCAAACCCGGGTGCGTGGCGAAACCGCGCAGCGTAAGTGCGTTGGCCTTGGGTTGGTCAGCCAGGACATTTCGGGTCTCGGAAATCCACTGGTTGAATAGAGCTGCCGTAGGTTCGGCTTCTGGTGTTTCGGCTATGACTGCGAGCGGTGGGACGCCGGTGCGCTGCGGGTCGCTGTCTTCTAAGTCAGCATGCAGACCATCGCTTCGCATCACAATTGTGAAGCGGTATTCTTTTACCTGGCGGACTTCGATTTCTACTCCAGGCACTTCGATATGGTTCAGGCGTTCCACCAGGGGGAGGGCCTCCTCACTGGAGATGCGACCGGCGCGGCGGTCGACAATATTCCCCTGGTCGTCCAGCGTGCAGAAATTTCCCCGCGCGGCTATGTCACCTTTCTTAATCTCCATACCCACTCCAGAGGCACTCAAGGCTCCACGACCGATGTCGTAGACAAGCGGGTCGTAGCCGAATAAAGCCAGGTGTGCTGGTCCGGAGCCTGGTGTGATCCCACTTCGAATAGGGATTGTCTGTCCTAACGTTCCCTCAACAGCCAGGCGATCCATATTGGGTGTGCTGGCTGCTTCCAGCTCGGTAGGACCACCGGGTTCGATGGGCAGGCCTCCCAGGCCATCCATTACCAGGAGCACAATTTTGTTCGTTGAGGTTTGGAGCAGTGGTTTTAGATAATCGAATGGCATAAGATAAACTTTCCTTTACATTAATCGTCTCCCCGCCAGTGTTGTGCCCTGGGGGGAGACGTTGTGTTTTTTGGATGATCTAAAAATTTATCGGATGGCTTCTTCTGTCTCTCGATCGAAGATTTGCATGTTTTCCATGTTGAACACAACCTGTACTTTATCGAACATCTTGTATTTTGAGCGCGGGTCAACCCGGGCTACGAAATTGTGTTCTCCGTTTTTTAAGAAGACCATGATCTCGTTACCCATCAGCTCCGTGACGTCTACCGTCGCTTCGACTGGTTGGGCAGTGATGCCTGGCGATGCGAACTCGGGATTGTGGATGTCCTCCGGGCGGATTCCAAAGACGATCGTTTTCCCCTCGTACGGCATGTACAGCTCAACTTTATCATCGGGTACCTGAACATTAAACGTCTCTGCATCTGCATATAATTTTCCATCCACCTTATTTAACGTGGCAGGGAAGAAGTTCATCGAAGGTGAACCGATAAAGCCGGCGACGAACAGGTTATCTGGCTTGTCGTATAGTACCTGTGGGGAATCTAATTGCTGTAGAATACCCTGGTTGATCACCGCAATTCGCGAGGCCATCGTCATGGCTTCTATCTGGTCGTGGGTCACATAAATAAACGTGGTCTGCAGTTGTGAGTGCAGTTTGCTGATGTTAGCCCGCGTCTCCACGCGCAATTTGGCGTCCAGGTTGGAGAGCGGCTCGTCAAGGAGGAAAACCTTCGGCTCGCGTACGATTGCTCGACCAACGGCAACCCGTTGGCGCTGACCGCCGGATAGCTGGCGCGGTTTGCGATCCAGCAAGCTTTCGATGCCCAGGATTTCAGCAGCATCTCGAACTCTCTTTTTGATTTCATCCTTGGGAGTCTTACGAAGTTTTAGGCCAAATGCCATATTGTCGTAGACAGACATATGAGGATACAGGGCGTAAGACTGGAACACCATAGCGATATCCCTATCCTTGGGCGCCATGTCATTGACGACGGTTGTGTCGATCAATATTTGTCCTTCGGTGATGTCTTCCAGTCCAGCCAGACAGCGCAGCGCAGTGGTCTTGCCGCAGCCAGACGGCCCAACCAGGACTAGAAATTCTTTGTCTTCGACTTCAATATCTAAGTCGTTGACCGCGATAACGTCGCCGAACTTCTTCCATACGTGGTCATAAGTTACACTAGCCATTAGATTTGTTCTCCTTTTTCGGTTTACGGGAATATAGTGGTTTAATTATATTCCTACTTTCGAAAATATGCAATCGTTTTTGTAATTGCCGCATCAATTTCATCAAAATCCTGGTCGTTTACTTTCATTCGCCCGTCGCATCGGGTATACACTCCATTGGCTGCCTTACTGCACGAGTTCTACTGATCGTTGCATAAGTTACTAAACGTCTCTTGCGTTGTTTGATCGCTGATTAGGTTTAGCCTTCAATGCAAGGATCAGTAACTCGCTGTTCTTATCATCATCCCGGTACCCAACAGCTTTTTGCTTGGTATTCTGTGCCCAATATTCAACGGCTCTCTTGCAATTTTTTGATCATCACTTTAGAATGATGTTATGGCAAAAAATGAAGTCACCCCTATCCGTAAGCAGTATCTTGAGATCAAGCGCCAATACCCGGATGCAATATTATTCTTTCGGCTGGGCGATTTCTACGAGACATTTGATCAGGATGCCGAAATCACCTCGCGCGAGCTTGATATCGTNCTCACCTCTCGCAACGTGGCCAAAGGNACCCGCATACCGATGGCGGGCATCCCGCACCATGCNGCTGAAAATTACCTGGCCCGTTTAATCGAGCGCGGCTATCACGTTGCGATCTGTGAACAGGTAGGAGAACAACCGGTCAAAGGGATTTTTCCTCGCAAAGTTATGCGAGTGGTCACACCAGGTACGGTTGTTGAACCAGGACTGCTGCCCGGGGATGGCAACAATTACCTGGTGAGCGTGGTCTTGGATGCAGGTGCGAGCAGGGCGCCGGTAGAGCAGATCGAGCTGGAGTGGCTTACGTAGACATCACAACCGGCGAGTTTGCCGTCACCGAGCTGGCTGCCAAGGACATTCATGCCGCTTGGCGAGGTGAGATCTTTCGTCTGAACCCGGCTGAGATTTTATACCCGGACACGATTACCCTGGGAGACGGGTTGCCGGGGCACCCGACGCCCTGGCCAGCCTGGCGTTTTGAATCGGGTCGCTGCCAGGAGGAGCTGCTTGGGCACTTTGGGGTAGCTTCCCTGGATGGTTTCGGAATGCGGGATTTATCGCTGGGGGTCCAGGCAGCTGGCGCAATCGTGCAGTATCTGACCGAAACCCAGCCCGCGGCACTTACATTGCTGACACGCTTTCGTGTGTACAGCCTCTCTGAGTTCATGACGCTGGATGCAGCCACGCGTCGCAACCTGGAACTGACCGAAACGTTGCGCGGCGCCTCCACTTCAGGATCACTGCTTGGTGTATTGGATCACACGCTTACACCCATGGGCAAGCGTTTGCTCGCACAATGGGTGAGCAAGCCTCTCTTGGATTTAGATCAAATCCGGCAAAGGCAGGCAGGGGTGGCAACCTTTTTTAATGATGGACTATTACGAGCCGAGATCAGGCAGATGCTCAAGCCGTATGGCGACCTGGAGCGTCTGGCGAACAGGGTGATAGGGAGCATGGCGTTACCCCGCGATCTTGTCTCCATACGCCATGCGCTGGCCCGTTTGCCAGATCTAGGGGATGTGTTATCCGGGGAAGGGCTATCCCTGGAGCCGGTGATGAGCGATTTCAACCTTTGCACTGAGGAGCTGGCTTTGCTGGAGTCAGCCCTGGAGGAAGAGCCTCCTGCTACTCTGCAGCATATCGGTGTGATCCGTCCGGGTTTTTCTTCGGAGCTGGACGGCGTAGTGGAGCGCTCCCGCCACGCTCGCGAGTGGATTGCCAACCTGGAGCAAGTGGAGCGTGAACGTGCAGGGATCAAGTCCTTGAAGGTGGGTTATAACAAAGTCTTTGGCTACTATATCGAGGTCACCAAGGCAAACACCGATAGGGTCCCTGAAGAGTACATACGTAAGCAGACCCTGGTCAATTCTGAGCGTTATATTACACCCGAGTTGAAAGAATATGAGACCCTGGTCCTCAATGCCGAAGAACGCATTCGGGAAATCGAAAGCCGCCTGTTCCGGGAAGTCTGTACTCGCTTGGCTGGTTCAGCACACCGCATTCTTGCCACTGGACGTGTGCTGGCTCAATTGGACGTGCTGGCCTCTTTGGCGGAGGTGGCCGTTATTGGCGGCTATGTTTGCCCAGAGGTGATTCAGGAGGACGTGCTGGAGATCAGGGAAGGACGGCACCCAGTGGTGGAGAAAACGCTGCTTGCCAAGCGATTCGTGCCCAATGATGTGCATTTTGAGGAGGGTGAACGTATTCGGATTATCACCGGGCCGAATATGTCTGGTAAATCCACGCTAATCCGCCAGGTGGCATTGATTGTGTTAATGGCACAGATAGGCAGTTACGTGCCCGCTGATGCCGCCACAATCGGACTGGTGGACCGAATATTTACTCGCATCGGAGCTCAGGATGAGATCCATGCCGGGCAGTCTACGTTCATGGTCGAGATGGTGGAGACGGCCAATATCCTTCACCATGCCTCCCCGCGCAGCCTGCTTATCCTGGATGAGATCGGTAGAGGCACCAGTACTTATGACGGTGTGTCGATAGCTTGGGCGGTTGTGGAGTACATCCATAATCACCCTGGTTTGCGTTCAAAGACTCTCTTCGCCACGCACTACCACGAGTTGACCCAGTTAGCGGAACTTCTACCTGGTGTGCGTAATTACAACGTGGCAGTCAGTGAAGCGGACAAGCAGGTGGTTTTTTTGCATAAAGTGGTGCCCGGTGGTGCCGATAGGTCTTACGGTATCCATGTAGGTCAATTGGCCGGCCTCCCTTCACCGGTTGTCCAGCGCGCTGGCGAAATCCTGCACCAGTTGGAGGCTTCTTCAGGCAAAGCGGTTAGCATTGACCCTCGTGCGCCGCAGCAGCTCGCCCTTTTCCCGGACAGCAACCCCTTAGTGGATGAGCTGGATGCAATGGATATCAACACCCTCTCGCCCATCGAGGCTCTCAATAAACTCTACGAGTGGAAAAAACGCTTCGTCTCAGATGATCACGCAACAGAATAAATAAGAGGTGTTTGGCTTGCGTCAGCGTCGGCAAACACCTCTTGAATTATATTTCCTGAATAGTTCGCATGTGTGATGGGCTGACTATAACGATTACTCTTCTTGTGGTAATCCTTTATACAAACCGACCTGGTTGCCGGTTGGGTCGGTGAAGAAGGCAAACCATCCCTGCCCTGGAATTTCCGTCTTCGGTACGATAATCTTCCCGCCTAGTTCTTCGGCCTTTTTGAGTGTGGCTTCGATATTTTCAGCGCCAACGTACACAGCGATCGTGCCTGCGGGATAATCCTCCTGTACGGGGTTTAAGCCACCTCCGACATACTCTCCGGTATCGAAGGTGGCATAATTCATCTCTGGTAATTGGGTAATTTTCCAACCGAACAGGTCAGAATAAAATTTACCGGCTTCTTCGCGGTCAATGGCGGAAAATTCTATGTGGACAATGGGGTGCTTGGACATCGTGGTACCTCCTTGGTAGTATTAGGCTGCGGAAAATAATATAGAACAAATATTCTAGTTTGTCAACCGGTTCCGTCGAAATTTTTAGAGGATTGGCCGGAGATGACGGATCATGTGATGGGGAAAAAATGAATCCGGGGAGATGAGTGTTTTTTATGGATCCGTAACCAATCTCGCTGCTTCGATCTCGTCCCCTTTGGGGGCGCGTAACTCGAAGTTGTCAAATTCCCAGGTTCCTTGCTCGCCGGCGTAGGACAACCCGATGATCAGTCCCGCTTCTCCCGCATGCAGCCGCGTGTCATTCCATTCAACCAGGAAATGATCGTTGCTAAAAAACAGCAGGCGATCGCCTTGGGCAATCACAGCCAGGCGGTTGGTCTCGCTGGAAATCACGTGATTTGATGGCACCCAATCAATTAGCGCTTCCCATCCCTCAGGGCTGTGGAAATAAAGGCTGTAATTACCTTCATTGTTTATGGCGAAGTTATAATAGCTGCGGTCAGCGTCGCTGCGAAACACCAGCCCGGCCTCGCCATCTGGTGGGCCGTCGATTTGCTGTACATCCGCTGCCAGGTAGAAATTACCCACGCTGTCTGCTTCTGGCAGTGTCCACCATACGAACCCGCTGTTCGCATTCGCCTTCCATTGATATTTGCCGTCCCTGATGTGCCACTCGATTTTCGCCAGTTCACCTTCTTCTACACCAACTGGCCAGTCACCGCGCTCCTCGTCGAAAGTATCCTCGTAGGCAACCGGCCACAGTCGTGTGGCGTCCAGCAGGGTCTGGAACGCTTCGGCAGTTGCCGTGACGTAAGCAAAGCGTACTTCGTTGGTAGTCTGTAATTTATTCGCCATCTGGGTCGCCAGTTGAACGCTCCGTTCCGCCTGTGCCGTTGCGGTAGCCGGATTATTGTTGTCGGTTGCGGTTGTGCATGAGCTCATACTCGCAGCCAGCAGCAAGATGCCTAAGATGACGGCTAGATACGCTCCTCTTACCATATCCTTCTCCGTTGAATCACAAGATCAGCAAACCAGGGAACCACATAAGCAGATCGACCTTTCTGGGCAGGATTTTTATGCACCTTTACCAGCTACCAACTTGCGTGTCAACGTGCTGCCCAATATAGCGCATACATCTGTGGGCAGGTAATGGATGACCGATGCCTCGAAAAGCACCTGGTATGTGGATGCGAAGTCCTCGTCCCCCTGCCAGTACACCAACAGGAGCGGTATACGCGGCAGTGCCTGGAAAGAGAAGCTGCGATCGCCAATATTTGTTTTCAATTGGGGTTCTGTAAAGGGCAGCTCTGCCCTGGGTAGTGTTTCGGCTACCTGCGCCAGTTCATCAACATCATCTTTAAATGTGCGCGCGATGACCTGCCCGCTGTATCCCTGGTAGGCCTGGCTGTAGAATCGTCCGTCTGGCAGTTCGGAGAAGGATATCCAGCGACCGGCTGGCGACGCGCCGTCGGCCGTGTGAAAATAATACGCCAGCAGCGCCTGGGTTACCGTCGGGAGCTGCGCTCCGCTCTCCCGGTCGACGGCCACAAATTCCGGGAAGGATAGCTTGACATCTTCTCCCCAGACGGAGAGGTAAAAATCTCCAGACTCAGGATCGATATCTTCATACCGCGAACCGGTCAGAGAGGCGAGGGCGGCTGAATCCGCGCCACGCAGTTCCTTCCGCAGTTCGTTTACATGCTTGGCTAGCTGACTTTCTTCTGGTGTTGACAGAAATTGAAGTCTGGACAATATCTCTCCCTTTAGATATTTATTGGTTTTTTACCAGTGCGTCGAAATTATACTATCAGTTGCATTGAATGATAATATCCGAATATGCCCTCGGGAAGGACGCCAAGTGTGCAAAAAATTTATAGTCGCCCAAAGACTAAAGTATCCCGTCCAAGATCTATTCTTATACGGCATTCGGGTTTGATAGAACGCCAGCCTTCTTCACGAGAGATAAGCTCAACTCTCCCTCTTAAATCTTATAAGAGCTTTGTGGTTAAAATAAACGGCACCCGTTTATTAATTTGCCGGGTGCCGGGATCGGTCTTGGGTTGGAACTACTAGGAGGCCACTCTATTTTCCAGCGTGCGGGACAGCATATCTTCAACTTCGTCCTCTTGTACTTTAACTTTCTTCTTTTCTTGAACAGGTTCTGCTGACTGGTCCTTGTTACGTTCCATCGCTTCGCGCAGCGCCATTTCCATCGCCGTGGGAACCGGTTCCTCCTCTGGTTCAGCCTCCACCTTCTTAGCCTTCTTCTTCGCTGCCGGTTTCGGCTTCTCACCGGGGGCTTCTTCCAACGCCTTCATACTCAACTTTATCTGCTTCCGACGCCGGTTTACGCTCAGAACCTTGACTTCCACTTCTTCACCCTCGTGGATCACCTCGTCCGGGCTTTTGATGTAGCCGTGGGTGATTTCGCTGATGTGCACTAATCCAGGCCTTTCTGCACCAATGTCCACGAACACGCCGAATTTCTCCAATCGTGTTACCTTTCCGTTGAACACCATGTCTTGGTTGATCTCGCGCCATTCCAGTGCCAGTGGTTCGATCATCGTCAATTCTACGCGTTTTTTGCTCGGTACTACGCGCCGAACCCACACGACAACCTCCTGTCCGGGTTGCACCACATCCTCCACGCGATTGACGGGTTCCTCTTGCAATTGCGAGATGTGAATAACGCCCGGTACCTCCATGTCGATGTCTACCAGCGCGCCGGCAAGGCTGGTGCTAACCACCGTTCCGGTCAGCTGCATCTTGCGTTCCAGGCTGCGCAGGTCGCCAATTCCGTCTTCAGTTACGGTCTCTTCTTCCTGTATTGCTATATTCTCTTCCATAGCACAACTCTCCAATAATTACGTTATTTAATATCCACCACATCCGGTGGTAAAATTCCAGGTTGGTTACGGGCGTACCCGCGACCTTGGATTATACTCGCTGCCTGGGTAGTTGTCAAAGAAAATGGCATTAATTAGTCATGAAAATACTCGGGTTCGACACAAATTATAAACGACCGGGCCAATATTCGTTATTATTCGGCCCTCCTTCTGTACTTCCTTCCCAGTCTTTCACATTCCGCCATTCATTCTTGATCGACGATTGTGTTCTGAAATGTGTATAATTTTATGTGTGCGTTGCAGACGCACACATAAAATTATACAAGAAAACCTACATAATCTGATCGACTTTTACCTGCGTCCAGGCCTCTTACCAATAGGTAATGTCGATTAACCCAAGGTGAGGTGATAAAAGACACGTGACAATTAGCCAAAAATTTGTAATAATAGTGAGTGGGAACGAACGCTTGATTCTTGGGTGGTAAAACCTTACGGGTAAATTATCTATTACACTATTTATATTTTTCTGGCGTCTCGTGAGCTTTAATATCGAAACCAAACATTTCCAAAATTATTGGCTGTATCGATCTGTTGTATCTTGACCGACGAATTGGCGACTTGAATAAGATTTTTTTTGTGAAACTCGAAAAATGTATCGTTTCTCTGAACGGCCGTGTCAACGTGATCGACTTCGTATAATCGTCGCTTGCCTGGTTTTATTTTTTGTATTTCTACCCTCTGGATTTCGCTCGCAGACTGCTGTCACTCCTATTTGTGTAATCCAGGGAAGTGGCTTCCATTCCCCTCGTGAAGGCCAGACCCTCCGCACACAGGGCGTGGTACACGGCGACCTGGATGATAAAAGCAGACGAGGTTTCTTTCTGCAGGCACAGAACTGCGACGGTGATCAGAACACCTCCGACGGGATCTTCGTATACCTGGGAGAGCGTCTCAATGTGGTCAGCCTAGGCGATCATGTTGAAGTGGTTGGCAAGGTGAAGGAGTACTTCGGGCTGACGGAATTGGAAACCAACCCGGCGGATGTGAACGTGCTCTCCTCTGGAAATGCTCTACCCATCCCGGTAGAACTGAACCCTCCCTTTGATGATCACCAGTCCAGCGAATACTACGAGCGCCTGGAAGGTATGCGCGTAAGCATGGATGAATCTTGGACAGTAGGTCCAACGGATTACGACGACCGCACCTGGGTAGTACACGCTGGCCTGGGTATCGAGCGTGTCTTCCATGACGACCCACGCGGTGTTGGGGAGATCGTATGCGTTGACGATGATGGGGAGTACGAGATAGCCCCAGAAGTTAAGGTGGGCGACCGCGTTCTTGGCCTCCTGGGTGTGCAGGACTACAGAGCAGGTGAATTTTGCCTGCAGTTGTTCTCCCAGCCCAGTGTGGACACTCAGAGCCAGGTAGTCCAATCTTTGAAGGCCGGTGCAGCGGCTTCGGATGCGGGTTTATCAGGGTACCCCGAGTTTCGCATTGCCACCTTCAACCTGGCTAACCTGTTCGACACTTTCGACGATCCGAATACCGAAGACACTGTTTTGTCGGCGTCGGAGTACCAGCGGCGGCTTGGTAAGCGTGCTTCGGCTATTCACGATGCG
>JGI24024J18818_10000458_pt1 | contig 15294 bp, 18 predicted proteins | sample Cruoilmetagenom2_FD_18818 | JGI IMG/M metagenome (IMG submission 18818) | reverse complement strand
AATAGATTATTTACTCTTTCATCCCCTTTTACAAAGGTTTCGAATAGCACACCACCAGCATCAAAGAAAATCACTTTGACTTCATTGTTTAATTGATCCATGTTTAATCCTCCTAATATTAATCATGTGATTTAATTAACTTTTAAATCTGCGACTTAGATAAAAAATTGCTTACTCGTATAAAAGTAAAGCCCCAGGTTATTTGAAGTTCATGATTAAGGTACCTTGTTGAAACCCTTATAAACAATTTTAACATAAATATCCAATTAACTATGTTGAATTATTATTGTTTAAATTATTTCATCGAAAGAATTATGTGGAGGTGTCATATATTCTTGTTTCATTAGCTAACTTGGTTCATGAGACAATTTTTTGGTGCTTTTTTCGACTTTGGCTGATTTATCAATCAAAATGACGACTTTATCAATCAAACTGAAGATTTATCAATCAAACTAAGAGTTTTATCAATCAAACCCGTCTCTCAACCAAGTAAACTCGTTGAAATTTAAATCATCCAAATCTGAATTTTAAACAAAAGAAAAGAGCGACCGAAGATATCCTCGGTCGCTCTTTACGATGTTCATTTTTTCTACGCTTACATCACTGTAGCTTCAGGCTCATAACTAATAATTTCTCGGATACTATTATTATCGTTCATAATTGCTACTGTTGGCTTATGATCTTTTGCTTCTTCGTTCATCACGTAAGCATAAGACAAGATAATGACGATGTCTCCTCGTTGAACGAGTCGAGCTGCAGCACCATTTACACAGATGACACCGCTACCTCTTTCACCTGCAATGATATAGGTTTCGAAACGAGCACCATTATTATTGTTTACAATGTGTACTTTTTCATTAGGCAACATGCCAACTGCATCTAAAAGGTTTTCATCAATTGTGATACTTCCTACGTAATTTAAATCTGCTTCTGTTACCACAGCACGGTGGATTTTTGAATTTAGCATCATGCGTAACATGCTTTTATTCCCCTTTACTAGTCAAAATAAGATTATCAATTAAACGTGCGTTTTCAAAATGGACGGCTACCGCCAAAATCACGTCTTGTTCTTCATTCGAAGGTGCAGTTAAATCTGGATATGCTAGCAATTCAACATAATCGATTTTTCCAGAAGTGTTCTCTTCAATCTCTCTTTTGGTTACATCAATCGCTTTTTGAGCATCTCGATGTTTTTTATATTCTGATAATCCTTTTTTAATAGCTTGATTCAGAACTGGTGCTTCCGCTCGTTCTTCTTCACTTAAAAATACATTTCGCGAACTTTTTGCTAGTCCATCTGTTTCGCGAATTGTCTCAACGCGACGAACTTCTAATGGGAAATTATAATCTCTTACTAGCGTTTCAATTATCGCTAATTGTTGTGCGTCTTTTTGTCCAAAATAAACCCGAGTTGGTTCGACGATATGGAATAACTTTGTCACCACTTTTAGAACGCCATCGAAATGACCTGGTCGAGAAGCCCCACAAAGTACATTGGCTTGTTGCCCCGCTTGAATGGTGATTCCACCATCCTGAGGATACATCTCTTCAACCGATGGTATAAACAGGAGATCCACTCCCGCTTCCTCAGCAAGAGCTGAATCACGTTCTAAGTCGCGTGGATAACGATCAAAGTCTTCATTTGGACCAAACTGTGCAGGATTTACAAATATACTCATGACAACTAAGTCATTTTCTGCTCGAGCATTTTTTGCTAAAGCCATATGTCCTTCATGTAAGAACCCCATTGTTGGAACAAATCCAATACTTTTTGCGGAACTTTTTGCATTGTTAATTTTTTCTTTCAACTCATTTATTGTTTCTATGTGAATCATTATTTGCCTCCGTAAAGTTGTTGGTATTCATCATCTTTCATCGTAAAACGATGTTGTTCAGCTGGAAACTCGCCTGATTTCACATCGGATACATATTGATTAATACCATTTGATATTTCTTCCCCTGCCTGTGAAAAAGCTTTTACAAATTTCGGGATGTGATGACTTCCGTAGGTTACCGTATCATGAAAGACGAGAACTTGACCATCCGTTTCTGCCCCCGCTCCAATTCCAATCACTGGAATGGATACCGATTCAGTAATCCCTTTTGCAAGCTGGTAAGGGATACATTCTAATACAATCATGGATGCGCCAGCGCGTTCACATTCGATGGCATCGTTTATTAATTTTTGGGCGGCATCTGCCGTTTTCCCTTGAACTTTATATCCACCAAGAACACTTGCTGATTGTGGTAATAAACCAAGATGGGCAACAACAGGGATTCCAGTACGTGTTAATAATCGAATGACATCTACTACTTCATCTGCACCCTCGACTTTTAACGCTTGTGCACCAGTCTCTTGGAATAACCGAATAGCATTAGCTAATGTTTGATCGAGCGATCCATGGTACGTTCCAAACGGCATATCAACTACGATGAACGTGTCCGTTGCCCCTCTACGTGTTGCTTTTCCATGATGAATCATATCTTCCATAGTAACGGGAATCGTTGAGTCATAACCAAGAACAACCATTCCTAATGAATCACCAACCAGTAAAATATCAACACCTGCTTCAGCTGCAAGTTTTGCTGTCGGGTAATCATAAGCTGTTAACATCACAATTTTCTCTTTTTGTTTCTTCATGTCTAAAAAATTTGCTGTTGTTTTCAACTTCATGCTCCTCTCTTAGAGAGAAAACCAAATAAAAACCCTTCAATCCAATAATTGGACAGAAGGGTGGTGTTTGAAAAGAATTGGTTTCCTCCGTCCCTGTCGTTTCTGATCAAGGCAGAACTATTAAATTTCACATAATTAATNGGTAAATCCGGTGCAGTTCATAGTAGATACTGCCCTTTGCTAACACTATAGCAGATATTGTTTAGGAGTTCCATCTTGTGAGATTATTTTTGTATTTCAATATCAGCTGAATAAATCTCATGAATTTTCCCATCATCNGTTTGCACTTGGAGAACGCCNTCGTTTGTTATACCGAGTGCAATTCCTTCTATTTGCTGATGAATCATGACTGCTTTAATTCGACGNCCNAGAGTTCCNGAGTAGCTTTCCCANAGAAGTTTTANAGGTTCGAACCCATGCTCCACGTACATATCTGTATATATTTCAAGATAATGCAAAATCCGTGCCACTAAACTTGCACGATCGATGTGAACACCCGTAACCATTTTTATGGATGAAGCGATCGGTTGGATTTCTTCAGGAAAATCTTCTAAATCTTGATTAACGTTAACACCGATACCCAGTATGATTGCTTGTACTCGATCTACATCTGCCTGTAACTCTGTTAAAATACCGGTACATTTCTTCCCGTTGATTAATAAGTCATTTGGCCACTTAATTTCAGCACGAACATCCGCGATATCTTCAATTGCTCTGGTCACTGCAACTGCCGCAATTAACGTAAATTGAGGGGCTTTCATCGGTGGGATTTCTGGTCTTATAATCGTGCTCATCCAAATCCCTTTCCCTCTCGATGAAGTCCATACGCGGGCCATTCTACCTCTACCAGCTGTTTGTTCTTCACACAATACAATGGTTCCGTCTGGTGCATTTTCTTGAGCGAGTTGATGTGCAATTGGTTGAGTTGATAAACACTCTTCAAAGTAATGAATCTTACGGCCAAATCGATTAGTTGTAAGGTGTTGCTCAACTTTTGCAGCTTGGATTGAGTCTGGAGAAGAAGTTAAAATATACCCTTTCTTCTTTACAGTTTCAATAACAAATCCATCTACTTCTAGTTCTTTAATATGTTTCCAAATTGCAGTCCTTGAAAGACCAAACTCGTCCGCTAATTGTTGTCCTGATATTGGGTCTCCATTGGCAGAAAGCAATCGTTTTGTAATCTCTTGTTTAATTGCAGGGTTCATTTCATTATCCATTCCTTTATTCGTTCCGGATGATTTTCAACTTCATTATTTAAAATCGCTGTTACCAAGTCCTTCAGCATTTGTTGAATCCATGGTCCTCCAGGTTTTTGCATCCAATCAATTAAATCATTTCCTGAAACAGTTAAATCCTTCATCGACTGAATTGGGAGGGATCGTTTCATTCTTTTTATGATTTGGACATCCATATGCGCTATTGCAGGATAGAGAATTCTTGTAAATTCCTCGGCAATTAATAACGTGTCTTCATCGAAATTATAGATTGTTTCGATTGCATAAGGTCCTTTTAAACGTAATTCAACTGCTTGGTTGATGAATTTAATTGTTTGTTTTTGATGGTTGGATAATTTATATAGATTCGATATGGATACACAAGTCGAATCTCTCTGTAATACAGAAAGGAATGCCCAACCGTATCCAGAGCGATTGTATGAATCAAAATGTTTCCACAGTTCTGGGTGCCACTGCAGATTTCCTGGCAGGTTTTCGGCTAACTTTGTTTCTACGAGGTGCTGAACACCCTTATAAGGATTATTGGAAACCCAAATTTTTTCAAGTTCTTTTGTAATACGTTCAATCGAGACATGTTTTATATTTGAAGCTTGTTTAGCAATTGCTTCTGACGTCTTTTTCTCTAGTTGAAAGCCAAGTTGAGATGAGAAACGAACTGCCCGTAACATACGAAGAGCATCTTCCGTAAAACGCAATTTTGGATTCCCCACTGTTTGAATGACTTGATATTCAATATCTTTTATTCCACCAAACAAATCAATAATCTCTTCGTCGATCGTCATGGCCATGGCGTTCATCGTGAAATCACGTCGTTTTAAATCCTCTTCTAATGATCGGACAAACAGGACGTCTTTTGGTCTGCGATGATCTTCATACTCTCCATCTGTCCGAAATGTTGTCACTTCTAATGCTTCATTTTGATGAAGAATCACAACTGTTCCATGAGCGATTCCAACATCTATGGTTTTCGGAAAAACGTTCTTCACCTCATGCGGTAAAGCATTTGTTGCTATATCAATGTCAGTTGCTTCTTTTCCTAATACTCTATCCCTGACCGCTCCTCCAACAAAATACGCTTCAAATCCCGCTTGATGGAGAACATGTAAAATATCTTTCCCAGCTTCCCAAGTCCTACGATTGGACATGTCGATTCGCCACTTCCATGTAGAGATTTTCATATTGTGACACGATCATCGATGAATGGAATTTATCTTTAACNGTATTTATTGCATTTGTTCTGAACTCACTTAGTAATGCTTNGTCTTTTAATAGTCTTAATGCATAACAAGCCACATGTTCAATGTCATGAAGAGGAACGATAAAGCCATTTTTATTGTGTTCAATAACTTCTGGGATTCCCCCAATTTCGGTTCCAATACACGGAACACCACATGCCATTGCCTCAATTAATACAAGACCAAACGATTCTTTTTCTGACAATAAAAGCTTTAAATCACAAATGGCATAGAGTTCAGAAAGATTATCTTGTTTCCCTAAAAATAAAACATCTTTTTCAAGATTAAGTTTTTTCACTAATTGGATAACGGTATTCATTTCTGGTCCATCACCCACTAATAGTAATTTTGCTGGCATTTCTTTTCGTATGTATGCAAAACTTTTCACCACATCAGGTACATGTTTTACCTGACGGAAATTCGATACATGAATAAGCACTTTTTCATCTTGTTGAATTTTATAATAATCTCTCAAGTCCGTTGAGTCACTTGGTACATATACTCTTTCATCGACAAAATTGTAGATCGTATCAATGGTTTGATCCGGTTCAATAAGGTCCATCGTTTGCTGTGTTAAGGAATCTGAAACTGCTGTGACTACATCAGATTTTTCGATTCCATATTTGATTGCCCCTTTTAAAGAAGAATCATAGCCTAATACGCTTATATCTGTTCCGTGGAGCGTAGTTACGATACCTACCTGCTGATTGGCCATATCTCGAGCCAAAACAGCACAAACGGCATGTGGTATTGCATAGTGGACATGGAGGATATCAAGGTTTTCTTTTTTAATTACTTCTGCCATTTTACTTGCTAAGGCAATATCATAAGGTGCATATTGAAAAACAGAGTAACTATTCACTTCAACTTGATGAAAGTAAATATTTGGGACCATTCGATTTAATCGAAATGGCATACTGGAAGTGATGAAATGTATTTCATGTCCTCGCTCAGCTAGTAGCTTACCAAGTTCTGTCGCAATAACACCTGAGCCACCAACCGTTGGATAGCATGTAATACCGATTTTTAACTTTTTCATAAAAAGCCCCACCTTTTCTTAAGAACGTCTTTCCTGTAACAAGCGCCAATCGACGAACCCCTCTTGCAAGCCTTTTAATAAAACTTCAGCAGTCCCCATATTGGTTGCCAGTGGAATTTGATAAACATCGCATAATCGTATAAGGGCTGTTACATCGGGCTCATGAGGTTGTGCAGTTAATGGGTCGCGGAAAAAGATAATCATATCCATCTCATTATTTGCTATCCTCGCACCTATTTGCTGATCCCCACCTAGAGGTCCTGATTGATAACGAAAGACTGATAAACCCGTTTCGTCTATAATTCGTTGACCTGTTGTCCCTGTAGCGAACAATTCATGATCATTTAAAATATCTCGATATGCAGTAACAAATTGAATTAAATCATCTTTTTTACGATCATGTGCAATTAATGCGATTTTCATGATACACCCTCCAATTACTTAAAGTACGTTTTCAAGCCCGTATACTAATTTTTCTAATTCCATTACTTTATTAATTGAATATTTAACACCAGACATAAAGGATTGGCGATTGAATGAATCATGTCTCAACGTTAATAATTGACCTTCTCCTCCAAATAGTACTTGTTGGTGCGCTACGAGTCCAGGTAAGCGTACGCTGTGTAATGGAATTCCATCGTAAGAAGCCCCTCTTGCCCCAGCTAATGTTTCTTCTTCATAGGGATGACCTTGTTTGTGGGGAGCTCTTTTCTCTGCAATTAGTTGAGCTGTTTTATAAGCTGTTCCTGATGGTGCATCTAATTTTTGATCATGATGCATTTCTATAATTTCAACATCAGGGAAATATTCTGCTGCCATCGCAGCAAATTTCATCATCAAAACTGCACCAATTGCAAAGTTAGGCGCAACAATTCCTCCTAAACGATTCTCTGCAGCTAGTTCCATGCATTCTTTTAATTGGGCATCCGTAAACCCCGTTGTTCCAATTACAGGGCGTACATGAGCTTCTAGGCACATTTTAGTGTGTTCAAAAACTTGATGTGGTGTTGTTAAGTCTACAAATACATCAGGCTGTGCTCGTTCTAGAAGTTCTTGTAAATCTAAATAAACAGGAATGGTGTAGGTTGCTGGAAACTCAGATGATTCGCTCAAATGTTGACCTATATCTTTGTAATCTAACACAGCTACTAATTCGAACTCTTCAGCATTCATGATTGTATGTACAGCCTCTTGACCCATTTTACCTCTTGGCCCACCTATCGCAACACGTATCATTCTTGTTCCTCCTTGTATGTCCATCTATTTTTATCACGTGATTTAAACTTGTCCATCACGCGGGTATGTGCTTGTTGTAAATCAATATTTTGTGAATTAGCGAAACAAATAAGAACAAATAGTAAATCACCCAACTCTTCTTCCATGTTCTGTTTCGCTTCCGATTCTTTCTTCTTTTTCATTCCATAAACATGTTGAACTTCTCGCGTTAGTTCCCCTAATTCTTCCATCATACGCGCAAGCATTTCAAACGGAGGAAAATATCCTTCTTTAAATTGGCCTATGTATTCATCCACTTCTTTTTGAAGTGATTGTATCGTCTTTTTTGTGGTCATTTTTTTCCCTCCTATTCCTATCCTATTAAAAAAGGAATGATATTGTCAAAAAGATGAAAATACATGATAATTACTTAATGCTCGTAAAAAGGGATGGGGTGTATATATGCTGAAAGGCATAAAACTTAAAAATATCTTTTTCATCATGTTAGGTGCAGCCATTTTTAGCTTCGGTTTTGTACATTTTAATATCCAAAACCAATTAGGTGAGGGTGGCTTTACTGGAATCACCTTAATTTTATTATTCGTTTTTGATCTAGATCCTGCTCTCATGAACTTAGTTTTAAATGTACCCATGTTTATACTCGGATGGCGGTTACTTGGAAGGAAAGTATTTGTATACACCGTAATTGGTACAGTTTCCGTTTCATTATTCTTGAAAATTTTCTTAATTTACGAAGTGGACATGCATATAAAAGACGATTTGTTTTTAGCTGCTTTATTTGCTGGCGTATTTGTTGGAATTGGACTCGGTATTATATTTCGATACGGTGGAACAACCGGTGGTGTAGACATCATTGCACGCTTAGGACATAAATATCTTGGGTGGAGTATGGGTAAAACGATGTTTATGTTTGATGCCGTTGTTATCTTACTTTCTTGGTTAACATTCTTAGATCACCGTTCCATGATGTATACCTTAGTGGCAGTATTCATTGGTGCACGAGTTATAGACTTTGTTCAAGAAGGTGCATACGCTGCTCGTGGAGCATTCATTATTTCGGAGTTTCAAAATGAAATTGCAGATCGTATTACGAGTGAAATGGATCGTGGTGTGACTGTCTTAAGAGGATTTGGCCATTTTACAAAATCAGACAGAGAAATTCTATATTGTGTTGTTGGTCGAAATGAAATTGTACGATTAAAAAATATCATCACTTCCATTGATCCACATGCATTTGTATCTGTAACTGAAGTGCATGATGTAATGGGTGAAGGATTCACATTGGATGAAGAAAAACGTCCACTGGACTGAAAAAAACTCACGAAGCATGGTAACCATGCTCGTGAGTTTTTTTAATCATCACCATTCATGCCAGTGTAGACTAATATTAATCTTACTAATTCTAATACAGCAACTGCAGCACCAGCTACATATGTCATCGCAGCGGCATTTAATACTTTACGTGCGTGACGCTCCTCTTCATTACGAATTACACCGTGAGAAACAATTTCTGTCATCGCTCGACTTGAAGCATTAAACTCGACTGGTAAAGTAACGAGTTGGAAAACAACACCAACCGCTAATAACACAATACCTAATAATAGCATTCCAGACATTTGAGCAAAAATCCCAATCATGACGAAAATCCATGATGCATTGGAAGAAATGTTAGCTACAGGAACTAATTTGTGTCGGAATGTTAAAAATGAATATGCCTCAGCATGTTGAATAGCATGTCCTACCTCATGAGCAGCAATCGCTGTTCCAGCAACCGAAGCTTCGTGGTAGTTGTGAGAAGATAACGCTACAATTTTTGTCATTGGGTTATAATGATCACTTAGAAACCCTTTGCTTTCAACAACTTTTACATCTTGCAAATTATTTTGATCTAAAATTAAACGAGCTACTTGAGCTCCTGTCATTCCAGAAGTAGAACGTACTTTAGAGTACTTTTTATATGTTCTTTTTACTTTAAATTGCGCGTATATCGGTAATAATAATAATACGGCAAAGTAGATTAAAAACCCTCCCAAATCAACCATCCTCCTATTTTCTATCTACCTATTATTTTATATGTAACCAAGCAATTGAGCAACTATTTTGACTGCTGTAAAGGTGACGATTTGATGACCTTAATCGCAATTAAAATGCAGGCAATTGATAGCCAAAATGTAAAATAGCCAATGATTTGATTATGTTCACTTAAGCTACTATAGATTGGCATTTGACCAAACACGTAGTCAATCACATCATTATGTAATGTCCAAATAGAAGCAATTAAAACATGAATCCAGTTAAATCGGTACTTCGAAGAATATAAAATCGCTTGTAGAGCCATTGCAAAATGACTGACTACTAGCATCCAACCCACAAAACCAATCGGTCCTGTTTCAAACTGTGTCCAAATATTCATAACTACTGCCCATAGTCCATATTTCACGAGCGTAATAAGTGCTAAGGCTTCAATCAGCTTATAATGGTGACCGATAAGCCAGCCAAATAAGGCGATTGAGAAAAACAAACTTGCAGTTGGACTATCTGGAACGAAAATGAGAAAAATGGGGTCTGTGATAACTAATTGCCACTTGTACCAGTAAAAACCATAGATTGTTCCTAATACATTGACAACAAATAATAACCACATAAACGCTTTATTAAATAAAATAAACTTTATTTGCGCAATTAAATCATTCATGCAATAAACTCCTTATGTACAAAAAAAGAGTCAGTTACCTGACTCTTTCTAAGCTTTATCATGGACTTAATTCATCAATAAATTTAGATAACTCTTGTAATTCTTCGTCCGTACCTTCCCAAAGACCAGGACTCATAGTACCAATACCATGAACTGCAATATCAGCAATTTCTTCTGCTGTTTTGTCAGTAGTAACAAGTGGTTTACCTAAACCACCTTCAAATGCATTACCGTGGCAACCAATACATGATGATCCGGAATAAATCTTATACCCTTCAGCTTCAGTATCGAACTGTGCTTCTTCGCGAATTTCACCTTGTGCTTTTGCCGCTTCCCAGTCGTGGTTTACAACTGATTCATGCGTTAAAGTAATAATGGCAGCAAACGCTAAAAGCATAAATGCTGTTGGTAAAGGACGTTTAAATGGACGTCTTTCTGGACCTTTGTCTAAGAATGGCACAAGTAATAGTGCACCAAACGCTAGTCCTGGCATAACAATTGCTCCAATTACATTAAAAGGACCTGAAGCAAATTCATATTTCAACAATTGATACAAGAATAAGAAATACCAGTCCGGTAATGGTATGTAAGCTGTATCTGTTGGATCCGCTTGACGTTCAAGTGGTGATGGATGTGCAACAGTTAAGATTAAATAACCAATTAAGAATACAGCACCAACTAACCATTCTTTTAATAAAAAGTTAGGCCAGAAAGCTTCTGTTTTTCCCGGATACTCGGAATAGTCTTTTGGAATATTCGGTTTGCGAATAGCAGGTACACGAGAATCCCCGACAAATTTCATCCCTTTTCCGCGATGCATAGTGTCCCCTCCTTTTTGAAATCATTAAAGACGCTGTTTTTACAACGGTCCTGAAATACCTTGTTTACGAATCATGATAAAGTGTGCTGCAAGCAACCCAAGCAAAGCAGCTGGTAAGAAGAATACATGAATCGCAAAGAATCGTGTTAATGTTTGTGCACCGAGAATGGTTTCATCCCCAGCTAACAAGGTTTTAATTGCGCCACCGATAAATGGTACGGATGCAGCAATTTCAATACCTACTTTCGTTGCAAACAACGCTTTCATGTCCCAAGGAAGTAGATAACCTGTGAAACCTAGACCTAACATAACGCCGAAGATAAGTACTCCGACAACCCAGTTAAGTTCACGAGGTTTTTTATAAGATCCTGTAAAGAATACACGTAATGTATGAAGGAACATCATTACAATTACTAAAGAGGCTCCCCAGTGATGCATTCCACGAACAATTTCACCGAATGCTACTTCATTTTGCAAGTAGTAAACCGATTGCCATGCATTTTCAATATCTGGTACATAATACATTGTTAAAAACATACCAGAAAGGATTTGTATTACTGTTACGAAGAAGGTTAATCCACCGAAACAATAAACGAATGCTGAGAAATGATGTGCAGGGTTTACGTGCTCTGGTACTTCATGGTCTGCAATATCACGCCAAATAGGAGTAATATCCAGACGTTCATCCACCCAATCATAAATCTTGTTTAGCACTGACGTCGTACCCCCTTACGTTAAACTAATGTATTTGGTCGTATTTTACCGATTTCTAACAGACCATCTTTTTCACGTACTTCAAACTCATCCAACGGACCAAGAGGTGGTGTACCTTTAATGTTTTTACCATTTTTTTCATAACGGCCAGCGTGACAAGGACAGAAGAATTGATCCGGGTGATCTGGACTACCTGCCCAGTTAACCGTACATCCTAAATGTTTACATACTGGTGAAAGTGCAATTATTGTATCTCCAGATTTGTAAACCCATGCTGTACTTGTTACATCAGACGTATACCATGCATCAACTTGTTCATATGAAAAGTCTACTCGCTCTGGCACCTCAGTAATATCAGCCACTTTTTTGCTTGTCGGAATGAAATCTCCGCCTTCTGCTTTTTGCAATACAGGATCTACAGCAAAACGCACCATTGGCATCATCATTCCAGCAGCCATAAATCCACCTACACCCATTAATGTATAGTTAAGGAATTGACGTCTCGATACACGATTATTACTCATGTTTTTCCCCCCTCTAACTTAAAGGTCAGTCCAAATGGACATACTTGTACTAAATAATAAAACTAGGACAGTTCTTATGATATATCAATAAAAAAGGAAGGTCAATATTCCTTTAGATGCTTAAGAATACTTTGTGAACATTTCTTGAAGGTTAGGAAGGAATCCGAGCCCATCGGTTTGCAAAAATTGGGATGACTTGTCTCAATTGATCATCCAAAACAGATTGGCGTAATTTTTGATCCATGTCTTCTAAAGGAATAGAAGGTATGTATATAATCTCTAGTTCACTAGCTTCTGTCATCCATAATGAATCACTAGTCACGAAAAAAAGATGTTTAAAACCTGCTTCTTTTAATACTTCCACCCACTCTTCGCCTAAATGTTTACGATTTGTTTGAATCGTGTAAGAAACTGGTGGCATTAAAACAACTCTGCCTTTGAATTGATTCTCAATAAATGCTGTTAACGACATTAAAAAATCAGCCGTTCCAGTACTTTGTTTAATATTAGGAGCTCGTCCATCTACTAATAAGAGTGGGATGATTGCGGTATCTACAAATTCTTTCTGTTCTTGAAATATGGATATATCTTTTGAATTCCAATACATGTTAGTCTCTCCTCAAAAAAGACTTCATCAAAGATGATGAAGTCAAGATTTTGACGATTCTTTTATTCCTTGCAAAAGCGTAGAAAGTTCAAAAAATCGTTCTTTATCGTTGGCATCTAAAGCCTCATCTATTTGTTTTAAAATATGTTCTTCTCGAAAAGTATGCATACTTTCTTTTAGAACCTCTTCTGCTATTATTCGGTCTTTGTCATTAATTTGCAAATATTTTGGCATAAATGGATTTTCTTCTAAAACAGCCAAGAACTCCGAACTAGCAGGTACGTTTGGGAAATTTAATTGAATATACATGTCTTCTGTAGGATGAAGACGTAAGTCATGAAATGATTTCTCTGCATCCGCAGTCATTAAATTCCCTTTATAAAAACGAAATGGAACGCCTGAGGATTCAGTGACGGACATGACCATTGCACGAGGGCAGTAATGAGCTTCTTCAACGAAATGGACTTTTTGAAGCAACTCATCGTGGCTTAGCAAATAATTGAGAATCCACACACACTCTCTTCGTTTCATTTGATATCTCTTCAAAAACCAGCGAACGAATTCTTTCTTTTCAATCACAGAAACAGATGCGGTCATGTTATTCCTCCTTTCAAGTTAAAGATTCAATCAGGTCTTGCCATCGCTCATCATTTGGTTGAAGATGTGCTAACTGTTTACCTATTTCGAGAGCCTCTAAACGTTTTCCTTCTTCAATTAGAAAATAAACATATTTCTCTAAGAACACCGGGTCTTCTTTATGGTCAGTATATGCCAAAGAGTAAAATTCGTATGCACGTTCATATTTTTCTTCTTTTGCATATGCTTCAGCTGCAAATGGATACAATGCAGACCAGTCATCTTGATTTTCAGATACCGTTTCAATTAGATCAATAACGTCTTCATCTCGCTCTTCCGTATGGAAATAAGAAATCAATGTTAAGGTAGCATCCATGTATTCTGGGTCTAGAGCAATGGCTTGTCGCAAGTGATTTTCCGCTTCTACTTTTTTACCAATCTTAAGTGCCATTTTTCCTGCAAATAAATATAGTTCTTTATCATATTCATCTCGACTTAAACCTTCTACTATCGACTCATATGCTTTTTCATGTTCGTCTAACATGCTATATGATTGTGATAATAATAAGTGTGCAGAGAAATAATCAGGATCTAATGTTTTCACTTCAATTAATTTACGAATAGCCAGTTCGTACTGTGTAGCTTGAAAAGCTGCATGTGCATATCCAAACAACAAATCGGGTGTGACATGATGTTCTAATGATTCTTCGTAGTATGGTAATGCGTCTTCGTATGCCGCTCCTGCTGTGTGAACCTCAGCTAAACGTTCAGATAAACGGATTCCTGCTATTTCTGAATGTTGGTTTGTCAGATTTTCATAAATACGAACTGCTTCTAAATATTTTCCAGTCTCCAAAAGTAATTCAGCCTTTGCAAATTGTAAAAGTGGTTCATCTGGCAACATGGTTAACGCTTGGTTTATCCGTTGTTCAGCAGCTTCATAAAAACCTTGCATTTGATAATAGTCTGCTAGACTAAGCAAGGCTTGAGGATACTCTTCTTCCTCGGGGGTTACACTCGTTAATAACAATAATGCCTCGTCTTCTTCATCGATCTCCATCAAGACATGAGCTCTATCTATTTTTAACTGAGCTTCTTCAGGAAATAAAAACTGTAAATGTTGCAGAATCTGATCTGCTTCTTTTAAATAACCTGCACCAATAAGTAAATCGGCGATTTCATACTGTGTATCTGGTTCACTTTCAAGAAGTAAAGGTTCAAGCATGCTTTGTACCTGTTCTAAATCTCCATGCTCGATAGCTTCTATAAATTGTTGACTCGTTTCCATCATTCATCACCTGTTCTCTTTCTATTCATACCATATGCTACATGACGCTTGAACCATTCACAAGAAAAAACTCCCCGATAGACGGAGAGTTCAAGAAGTGCTAACAATTTTTAAATGATCAAAGAAATTGGGATAAGAGATGGAAATACATGATGAATCTTGAATGACAATTGAATCATTGGCAATAACGGATGCGATAGCCCCCATCATCCCGATACGGTGATCACCATATGAACTTACGCTTCCCCCAGACAACTGGGTTGGCCCTTTAATAATCATTCCATCATCCGTTGCCTTAATATCTGCACCTAGTTTCTTTAATTCATTTACAACAGCTGTTATACGATCTGTCTCTTTTACTTTTAACTCAGCGGCATCCTTAATAACAGTTACACCATTTGCTTGAGTCGCAAGTAAAGCGATTACAGGAATCTCGTCAATTAACCTTGGGATTAAATCACCGCTAATCTCGATGGCTTGCAGTTGTGATGTTTTGACTGTAATCGTACCTACTGGTTCCTCACCAAACGAATTATTTTCATTGACTTGAATATTTGCACCCATACGTTGTAAGACATCAATAATTCCTGTCCGAGTGGGATTTATTCCGACGTCCTCTAGGGTGATTTCACTGTTATTGGCAATGGC
>JGI24024J18818_10000457_pt1 | contig 15296 bp, 15 predicted proteins | sample Cruoilmetagenom2_FD_18818 | JGI IMG/M metagenome (IMG submission 18818) | reverse complement strand
CGTTCTTCAGGTGTAGTCCCATGTATTACTTTACCTTGGATTTTTTTATCTCTTTTTTTATTTGTAGTCATTCCATTCCTCCTTCATCCAGTAGTTTTAAGTTGTATTTTTGCACATCATATTTCATTTCCACATCTAATCTTCTTATTGAACTAAACTGCCGCGTTAGTTGAAGTGAAGACATTCACAAGCTCCTCTATATTTAAAATTAAAAAGTTATAAAAGCCCCTTTTAGATGTATAGTCTCATTGAAAATATAAGGCATACCAATTAGTTCATATATTCTAAATGCGATACTATAAAAATCTAATAAAAATCACTTCTAAGAAAACTAGAGAAGTGATTTAATCAAACTTTATTTCATCGCTACATTCGTAGCAACTCACATTATACCTGGTTATTAGAGAACACCAATAAATATTATTGTTACTTTCATTTGTAGTTAGTATTCTATCTGACATTTGAGAACTTTTTTAGTTGCATTTCACAAGCGTAGCATTCTCTACTTGGTATTATAATTCGATTAATGGCGAAGAGCTTATAACTGCAGAAACCCAATATCATGTTGAAGTGATTCTCTCTAAGCTGATTGAAAATAATTATAATAGAAAAAGGTGACAAGTGTTTATCCCTTATCACCTTTACATCGATTTCATATTGGGGGAATTACAGCTGGCGAGTCTTTACGGGACATGCCTCATGGCAATTCCTTTTTATTTGTCTGCTTTTGAATAAGCATAGATGCGAAACAGAACCCAAGTACATCTTCAGAACCCTGTGCCGTGATCTAGGTATTACAGCAAGAATCCGAGACTGTACAGCTTCTTTGTTACTAATATTTATATATCATGCTAACTTTTTATCTTTTGATCGATAAAATATCCAAAACATTAAAGAGAGAAGCATATAAGCGCTCAAAACAACACTCATTTCTACTATAGTAAATTCAAGTAGACTCATGGTTAATATTGTAAAAAACAGTAAGCCAGTAATTATTTCATATAACCCAATATATATCATTGATTTTTTGGAATCGGTCACTCTTCTAGGCAACCATTTTGCCTCTTTACTTGTCTTTCTATATATGACATGTATGCCTACGATCACATGAGCGAAGCTAAATAGGAGATTTATCAACATAAACCACTTGGGGAACATAAAAACTCACCACTTTTCGAATCAATTTTAGAACTTATTATTTCAAATCTATGCCATCTTTAGTAAGCCTAGTAAATATGTGGTCACACCAATTCCCACTCTGTTCTCCACATTATATTTATTTTTAAGGGAATGTACGATCTCACATACACGCCTTCTACTCACTTTTAATCTGTTGGCTATCTCTTGATCCTTGAAACCTTTTGAAATTAATAATGCCACCTCTATTTCTTTAGAAGTTAGAACAACATTGTTTAGCATATTTTAATCTCCTTTTTCTTCATACCTGTATGATTCTTTTTTACTTACAGTCCAAAATACATACGTAAAAGAGTGTGACCATAATAAAATATACTCAAATCATTCCCAAATTTATGAGATAATATATAATAGAGATTGAGCTGACTGTAAAACTTCCCCGCCAATGATATAGAGGATAAGACCTGTCAGTAACACTTTTTTCTTCATAGCTTTTACCTCCTTTTATTTAAGTTAGTTCAATTATTTCACAACACAAATACTAGTCTTTATTTTTTTAATATATTGGAAAAGAAGGTGTGAAATGTATAAATACGGAAAAACTTTCCGAGAAATTAGAAAACAAAAGAATCTTACCCTTCAATATATCGCTAAAGATATAATGTCGGTTTCGATGATTTCAAAATTCGAAAGAGATGAGGCAGATGTAACTTTATCGAGAATTATACCTATACTCGATAGAATGAATGTAACATTAGAAGAATTTCTTTACACACATAATGAGTTTAAAAAAAGTGAATTTCGAGAAACACTATCTCTTGTTATTAAGGCATATCAGCAATCTAATTTAACACTCATTTCCAGGATAATTGAAGAAGAAGAAGAAAAATTTAATAAAACAGAAATAGTAGACTTTAAAATGAATAGTTTAATGTTCAAAGCAATCCGAAGTGATTTAACTGGGGAGCAACTAACTCAAGAATCAATAGATTTTGTGGTAAATATCTTATGGTCTTTAGAAGTTTGGGGAGAATATGAGGTAACGATTTATGGAAATATGATTAAGGTGATAAATATTGAATCTGTCATTCTACTATCAAAAGAAATATTTAAAAAGAGTAAACGCTATGCTCGATTAACGAGTCATCGAGCTGATATATACGGTATTATGATCAACACAATTATTGTTTGTTTAGAAAAAAATAAAAATGAAGAATCTATGTTTTTCTTAACTGAAGTAAAAAAATCCAATATACCTGAACAGTTTATCTATGAAAAGTTAATATTTAAATATCTAGATGGATTGCTAGAGCTAGGCAAGGGAAATATAAAAAATGGGTATAATCTAGCAGATGAAGTCATAAGGATTTTTACATTTGCTGAATCAAATAGCAATGTCATGATTTATTCCAAATACCTGGATGAATTTATTCAAAAGAGAAGTATCCCGGACCGGAATAGCTAATGTACATCATACATAAGCAACTCAACAAGTGATGGCTGTTTATGTTTTTAATGAATAGACAACAATTAAATCAAAATGTCTGTTCGCTTTAAGAATAAGCGAACAGACACTATAGAAATATTAATTGGCTTAGTCTTTATCTACTTATCATTTTCGATAATGCGTTATACGCATTAACGATACCGCTTTGAGAAGCATGTTTATCATCTTCTATATTGACTGTACTTTGATACAATAGTTTTTCAATTTGTTCATTCTTCATTTCTTTATTATTATTTTTCTTCTTATATTCCGATTTGAGTAGAGCCACAACAGCCGTCACTTTTGGCGCGGCTACGCTCGTCCCTACTGTCATTTCATAACCATGATCAAGCCCCAGGTGCTGACTGATAAAAGTCTGTGGAAGATTGGTAGGAAACGTTGTCAGGGTCATTGATGTCAGATCTAAGGCATAAGTTTCCGCATCAAACTCATAACTTCCCCCTGGTGCTAAGATACTAACATTTTTCCCATAATTTGAGTAATCGGCCAATGTATTTTTCTTATTCGTTGCTGCAACCGTTATAAGGTGATTAGAGCCGCCTGGCAAATGGATAATTAAATCCTTTGGCTTCTCCAGCTGTTCAGCTAACTGTTTCGGGTTACTGATGTCTAAGCCCTCATTTCCAGCTGAAACGACCAATGTTGTATTATTTTTTTGTGCATATTTGAACGCTTTTTCATAAGCTTTGATAATAGCTTTGTCCTCTTTGTTTTTTAACGACTTGAAAGTGCTCAAACTTAGATTAACTACATCCATATCGTCATTCGTGGCTTGGATTATAGCTTCAATTACCCAACTAGAATTGGCTCCATTCGAGTCAAATACTTTGTATGGGACTAATCCGACTTCAGGTGCTATTCCTCTCATCTTTCCATCAGCAGCAATTACGCCGGCAACCATTGTTCCATGACCTAAATAATCTTGTGTACTCGTCTCTCCTGGAACAAAAGAATGTCCCAAACCAATAATATTATCTTTCAAAGCAGGATGATTAAAGTCAATCCCTGAATCAATAATTCCTACTTTGATGTCAGAGGATCCTTTGCTTAGTCGATAGGAAGCGTAATTGTTTGTAACTAATTTAATATCCCATAAAAGCTCATCATAAATATTGGATGATTTTATCTGATAGTTGTCTAATAACAACGAATTTCCATGAGATATCTTTTCTACAATAGGGACATCCAGTGATAAATCCGTTGCAATCTCATCTTCACTTACACCAAGATCGTGTTTAAGATATGTTTTGAATTCTTCTATTTCATCTCTTGAAAGATTCTCTGCCACCAGGACATCAATGGCATTAATCTCTTTCACTTTTATATTTTTAAATTTAAGGCGGATATCTTGTGCTATGTTGCCCAATTCTCTGTTTGAATCTAACATTAACATTAAAGATTGTTTTTCTTGATTATTACTGTAAATACTTGCCTCTACTTCGTTTGTCTCGGTTAAAAGTGCAAATGAAAATGTGAAGATTAGGATACTAAGTGTTTTAAACCATGTGTACTTCAAGTTCATTTGGTTCTTCCTCCTCTATAAGTTGAGTTTTATATAAATTTTGGAATAGTTCATTAGATTTTTTTAATTCTTCATATGAGCCAATTCCATGGATTTTTCCATCATTTATTACGATTATTTTGTCGGCTTGCATGATAGTACTTAAGCGATGAGTGATGACTAGAGTAGTGCAAGCTATGCTTTCTCTGATGTTCTTTGTTATTTGAGATTCGGTTACACTATCTAAAGCACTTGTTGCCTCATCGAGAACGAGAATGGCTGGTTTCTTTAGAAGCGCTCTAGCTAAAATAAATCTTTGTTTTTGCCCACCGGAAAAGTTTAAGCCATTCTCAGAAGCAATCGTGAATAAACCCATAGGGTACTTGATAATTTCATCGTGAATGCATGCAATTCTAGTTGCTTCAGTAGCCTCCTCATAAGTAGCCTCTTTTTGATTATTTATTAGATTTTCATATAAGGACTTGTTAAATAACCTAGCGTCTTGTAGAACAGCTCCCATTCTGCTTCTTATTTTACGGGGATTAAACTCTTGCAAAGGTTGATTGTCTATAAGAATTTCCCCTTCAGTTGGTATATACAACCCAAGAATAAGTTTGGCTATAGTACTCTTTCCTGATCCTGAAAGACCCACCACTGCAACTCTCTCTCCAGGGTTAACTACAAAATTCAAATTTTCTACTGTATTTTTAGCAAACTCATCATACTTAAAAGAAACATTTGAAAACTCGATCTTCCCTTTCAAGTTGTCTACATTACTTGATCCTTCTACTAAGTTTTCAGAGGTTGCACCAATCACATCATATAGTCTTTGTACAAATGTCCCTACAACCACAAAATCTATGTAGGTTGTTCCCAATGAAATCAATGGTGTAATAAAGGAAAGCGCAAGCGTATTAAATGCTAAAAGAGTCCCCAGTGTTATATCCCCTTTTATTACCATCGAAGCCCCGTACCACAAGATTGATAAGGTAAAAATAAATTGTAGCGAAGTGGTTATCGAGCTGATAGAGCCTGTCCATTTGTTCTGCTTTTCGGTGTTAGACAGTTGTTCTTTGAAATCTTTCTCCCATTCTTCAAAAATTAAATCTTCATTTCCCATCATCTTCACATCTACTATCCCGGTGATACTTTCCGTTAAGCTATTCTGCACACGAGTTTGTGTATGAATGTTTAGTTTCGATAAGTTTTTTGTGATTTTTGAACTTAAAATCAAAAGACCTAGAATAGTAACACCAATACTTAGAACAATTATGGACATTGAAATCGAAATTCTCATCATTAACAGCATATAGACAAATAGCATTAGGCTATCAACTATTAAAGTCACCGTGCGTGTTGATAAGATCTGTCTTATGTACATATTCGAGTTTGCTCTAAAGATTAGCTCTCCGCTAGATCGATTCTCAAAAAAGCGATAGGGTAGTTTCAGCAAGTGATCCATAAAATTTGACATCATAAAATAATCCATGAGTGATTGCAGTTTTGCTACTGTAAAAATTCGAAGGATTGAAATTGCTGAAAATCCAATAAATAACATACAAATAAGAAGTCCAATCATTGGTAACGATGTAAGCTCTTTGGTAACTATCACTTTGTCCGTGATAAACGCTGTTATGTAAGGGATTGAAATACTTAGCGCTTGAATACCAAAAGTCAGTAAAAGGATTTTAAAAATCAACAAAGGGTTTTTTAATACATATGAAAGTAAGAATTGAACGCTAGATTTTTTCTTTGTTTTTTCTAATTGATGGTTTGGCTTAACTTCTAGTAGAACTCCTGAGTAGAGTTTATCAAACTCCTCGGCACCTAGTTTCCTATTTCCATGGGAAGGATCTACGATATAGAAATTATTGTTTTTTATCTTTTCAAGTACCACGAAGTGTTTATTTTCCCAAAATAAAATTACCGGGAGAGTGAATTGGTTTAAGTCTGTAGTAGATGACCTAAAACCTTTAGAAGTACATTTTTTATTATTGAAAATTTCATTTATGTTACTAAGTGTGTGTCCTCCTTTAGGTACACCAAATTCTTCTCGAAGATTCGTCAAAGAAATATGGTGACCATAGTAGCCTAATATCATTGCTACACAAGAAATGCCACATTCACTGTGTTCAACTTGTTCGACGAAAGGAACTCTTTTTCTCATTGGTAGTTGATACCTCTTTTAAATTCGAAGTGTAATTCTTGTTCGTGTTTCAAAAGTTTCTGGTGATAAACAAGTATGCCAATCTCTACACGAGTCCTCACATTCCACTTATTCTTTATCGATTTAATATGAATCGCTACATTCCTTAAACTCATATATAAATCTCTCGCAATTTCTGAGTTTTCATAACCTTTGGCAATGAGTATCGCTACTTCCTCTTCCAAAGTAGTTAATGAATTCATATTACCCTCCCCTTTCCCAAACATTTCTAGTAGTACTATACTTTCATTATAATTTCAAAAAACGAAAAATAAAGAATATTTCATATATTTGCATTTTTGTGTAGAGCAAAAAATACTAATAGAATTTATGATTATTACGGGAGGTGAGAAGATATGACAAAAGAAACATTAATCGGTGCACTGAAAAACAGAGATTTACGTTCCAATGTCCAAGGGAAGTTTAATCATCCCTCAGGTAATACGATCGAAGATTTGAATGAGTGGGAGCTAAAAGAAATCCAAGGAGCATATGACGTACAACCCGACACTACACCACTATGCTTTATTGTTTCAGCTACCATAGGAGGCGCTGGAGGTTTAGGATTCTCCATTCTTTATTGCAACTAAAATTACAACAATACTAAAACTACGGAGGTACTAACAATGACTCAAGAACAAATAATCAAAGCTTGGAAAAACCCGGAATTACGTAACAATTTCACTGGAAATCTAAATCATCCTTCTGGTACAAGTCTTTCAGAACTTTCTATTGAAGAAATGCAATTTATCCAAGGTGCAGGAGATGTACAACCAGATGCCGTTACAACTCCTATATGTGCTGTAGCTGCAGCAGCTTTAATTGCAAGTAGCTTACCGTGCGCAGCAGGTGCTGGTGTTTCAGCTATTGCAACAATGCTCCTGTCTTTAGAAATTTGCTAATAAATACTAACCTGCCTCATTCCGGTACAGGAGTGAGGCTTTTAAAATATACCCTGGAAAGGATTTTCTTTTATGGAGACTCTAGCTAAAAATTTAGAAATAAAGAAGCCAAAAAATTACATGTATCTTAAGGAAAAGAGAAATTACTTATTACAGGAACAAACAGTGAAAAAATCATCAGATGTTTATACAAAGTGGTTGGAGAGGACACTCTTAAAGGATATTCCTGAAGGTGTGCAAACTAAATTAGCTACTTCCAATCTATCGCAAGAAGAATTTACTCTTCTATTATCAAAAGAGATAGCTTTAAATGATAAAGCGAGTGAATACATTTTTAGTAGTGAATGGTTTAAGGTTTATGACCAGGGTCTTATACTTGCGAGAGAGAATGCGGATCAGCCGATTGAAAAAGTTGATATAACTTTGGCATTTAAACCCTTTGCATTGTGGGCGTGGAAATCAATCAAAAACATGCTCAAAAAAAATGACTGGGAGAAGTATATTAGTTCCCAATCTTTCTTTGTATCAAATGTCAACTCACTACTTAACACCTTAACCAAAGAAGCTATGAGATCTATAGTATTAGAACTACATATTGCGAAGCTTAGAGAAGAAATAGAGGGTGACACACCGGAAGAAAGATTCATTTCTTTCATTAGAAATACATTTGTAAATTTGAATAACCTCGAAGAATTTTATAGAGAATATGCAGTACTTCTGCGAACCTTATGCACTAAGACTCTATACTTTGTAAATAACCTCGAAGAGTTCATGGAAAGGTATGTTCAAGATTTTGAACTATTAGGTAGTACGTTTAAACTTGCTAGTATGGACACCATAAATATGCTTGTCACAGATCTTGGGGATACACATGAACAAGGGAAGTCAGTTATCAATGTTATTTTAAGTTCTGGAGTTGAACTTATCTATAAACCTAAGAATTTGCTTGCTACAAAAAGATTTCATCAACTTTTAGATTGGATCAACATGAAGAAACAGACTGTTGAGCTTAAATATCACAAGTCTATTGCAAAAGATGGTTATGGTTGGGAAGAAAAAGTCATTACAAAAGACTGTCAATCAACCATTCAAGTCGAACGGTATTACGAAAGGTTTGGTTCGTTACTCTCAATTGTCCATTTATTAAAAGGTTGTGACATTCATCTAGAAAATATTATCGCATCAGGTGATTCTCCATATATAATTGATTTAGAAACACTGTTGCATCAATATGTTCCATTTGCGGTAGATAAAAATGCAGAATTTCTTGCCAAAGACAAAATAAGCGATTCTGTTTTAGGGACTGCCTTACTTCCAATGGTTATGTTTAAGAGTGCAAAGAGTAAAGGATTGGATATGAGTGCATTGAATGGAAGAGAACAAGATTTACCGTTCAAAGTACTACAACTGAAGGGGCATAATACAGATGATATGCAATTCACCTATGATTATGGAAAATCCATAAAGGGGAAAAATATACCCCACTTGGATAATAATCAGGTCGAGGTCGGAGAATATATCGAAAAAATTATCAAAGGTTTCAAAGAGACTTATAATCTGTTCCTAGATTTCCAGGAAGAATTATTATCAGAGGATGGTCCTATCACGTTATTTAAAGATTTGGATATTCGTATTATTGCTCGAAATACACAAACTTATGCAAATTTCCTTCAAGAAGCTACTCATCCTGACTACACAAGGGATGCTCTTGAAAGAGAAATACTATTTGATCGCCTTTGGTACTATCCATTTAAGAATAAAAACATAATTAAATCTGAAATAGAAGACATGCTTAATGGAGATGTCCCTTTTTTCAAAGCGAACACTAACTCCACTTCATTAGTAGACAGTCGAGGACAAGAGATACCAAATGTCTATATAAATACTACCTATGACTTACTTCGCAATAATCTAGAAAATATATCTATTGAAACAATGAATGAACAATTAGAGTTAATCAAACTTTCCACAATGCCTCTGACTAAAAAGCAAGTAAAGAAATATACAAATGTTAATCGTCAGCAAATAATTGAAGCAAATAAGCAAAACAGTTACAATCAAGAAATTTTCATAAAGAAAGCTGACCTTATCGCTGAATATATGTATGAAAGAGCTATATTCTCTGAAGATGGAAAAACAGTTTCCTGGATCAATAAACAAGTCAATGAGGAAGGTTTAGGGGTTATTCTGCCAATTGAGTCACATCTGTATAATGGTATTTTGGGATTGGCGCTTTTTTTCTTGTATAATGGAAAGATAACAGGAAACCAAAAATACTATGATATATCTAAAGCATGCATAAATTCAGCCTCTCAGTCGGTCACTTTCAGTAACTATAATGAAATTTCAGCTTTTTATGGTATAGGCTCGCTTATTTCGCCTATGTACCAATATAAAAAGATTACAGGGGACAATTTTTTTGATGAGCTATTTGATAAGTACCTAGATTTAATTGATGAACATTTCAAAAAAGACATCTCTTTCGATTTTCTGAGCGGTTCTAGTGGTCTAATTCATGTATTTCTAACGATATATGAGGAGAGCAAGGACGTGCATTTTCTAAACAGAGCTAAAGAGTTGGCAGAACATATTATTCGCCATATCAAGAAGGATGGAGAATTTATGCTAATTGACTTTGAAGACCAACGTGTAAATCTAGGCGGTTTTTCACATGGGGCCAGTGGTTTTGCTTATACTTTTGCTCGGCTTTCTGCTTTTGATGAGAAGTTTAATAAATTCACCGCTGGTTTCTTAGCATTTGATAAGAGCCTGTATAATGGAGAAGGTCAAGGGTGGAAGGATTTAAGGAAGGAAGACAGAAAAGATGCTAATCAATGGTGCCATGGGTCCACGGGTATAGGACTTAGTAGGCTTTTGATAAATAATGACCATCAAGAGTTAAAAGTTTTTATCGATAAGGTGTTGAATGATTATCAAAAGACTGATGACGGTTTGTGTCATGGGAACATGGGAGATATTGAATTAATCCTAACCTATGCTGAAAAGATTCAAAATGATGAATTTCACTTCTTTTCAAAGGTCCTTGCATATGAGATAGCAAAAAACATTGAATTATCATGCAAAGAAAAATTCTCAAGTGATTTAGGTTTATTCAATGGATTAGCAGGAATAGGATATCAATTACTTAGGGTTTCCCATCCTGATAAGGTTCCCTCTGTTTTGACACTTAACAGATTTTAATAATACTCCTAGTTAAAATAAATTTAATTATCGAAGGGGATGAATTCTATGAAGCAATTCCTGACACCTAAATGGATTGTCTTCTTTTTGATCTGTGGTGCAGTAACCTTTAGGTTCATGGAGATTCATGTCCGGATTGTAGAGGTATTTTTTATTATTCTCGGACTGACTTGGTTAGCTATCACACTCCATGAGTTAGGTCATATTATTTTCGGGAAAATCAAAAAATTTAAATTTCTTTATTTTATTACAGGTCCATTTGAAATAACAATAAAAGGAAATCTATTAAAGATCAGTGAGAATAAAAATTGGCTATACTTTTTTGGCGTTTCTATGCTAATGCCGTGTGAAAAGAAGCCTCAGCTGTTGAGAAAAAAGTGGCTGATCCTAGCTTTAGGTGGCCCTCTTTTTTCGCTACTTGTCTCAATTACCAGTATGTTGGTATATATTCTCTTTGACACTTCTCTCGCTCTAGTTTTCAGTGTTATAAATTTCTTTATCTCAGCATTCACTTTCATCCCTCTCAAATCTGGAATTCGGAGTGATGGAAATATTGTAATGACATTGTATAAGGATGATAGCGAAAGTACAAAACTAATTAACCAATTGTTAATCATTAATGAGGCGATGAGCTACAAAGAGCCCGATGAATGGGACAATGATATTTTTAGAATCGCTCGAGACCAGCCTGCAAATATTGAAAATATCTCTGCTGCCTTACTAGTATTTTATAAGGTATTTAGAACTAAGGGCTTTGACTCGGCTTATGACGAAATTTCTTCTTATATGGAGATTCCAGTCACAAAAAAGAATAAACATTTAATGGGTTTCCTGATTGGTTTAAAACAGATGAATCTGTTTCTTAACTGTGGTGCTAGTCGGGAGGAAGTCTTGTTATTACAAAACGATTTATCCTCCCTTGAGCCCTTCTCTTATTATCGAGGCCTAGCAATTATTGATTATCTTGATGGGAATCTTCAGGCTTCATTAGAAAATATTAATAGAATAAACTCTATAATTGCAAGGAGTCATGCTAAACTTGGATTTTATCCAGATGAAAAGCAACTTACAAAGCTTTTAAAAGATAAGATATGTAACAATAAAAGCTCTCTACAAAAAGTGTAAACATCATTTGGGAGCGCTCATTTTCTTTCCTCATGGGTGCTTCTTTATGTATAGAGGTTTACCTATTTGTATACGTTGCTCTTCCCTGCTTTTCTATATAAATAAGGCTATGTTAAAGGTAAAGAATGATTTAAAAATGCAAATAAAAAATGAGCTGAAAATGTATCTCCAAGCTCATTGTATTTTGATGTCCATTTTTATACTAAAACACCCGTAGTTAAACAAGTATAATGTTAAGTATTAATATTTTCTGAAAATAAAATACTTTGAATGAACAGATTTTCAGGAGAAGGGTCTTTTGTTTTATGCAATGTAAAAAATCAGTACCCACAATTACCTTTTTTATTAATGCACTTCGCAAAAGATCTTTACATCGGTTTATTGTTATCCTGTAAATTAGTGCCCTGAAATTGTCTGCATGGTAGTATTGTTCGTAGTGGTTATAACAGGTAATAAACACCTCTTGAACTGTTTCCTGTGCTGTTCCCCAATCTTTTAAATAACTGTAGGCTATCCTGATCATTCTATCTCCGTATTCCATCATTATCTTTTCTAGCCAAATTTCTTTTATGAATCTAAATAAGCTTCACTTTTCATTGTAATAAACTCCATTTTCCCAACCCATTTAATTATCCCTAAAACGAGTGAAGAGCCATTTAGGTTTCATAATAATGATTTTTAATATTAAATAAAAGACGTCAATCCCTTTTTCGGATCAACGTCATCTAAATTTCTTCGTTCCTTCTTAAACTAACCTGCTGCGTTAGTTTAAGTGAAGTTCTTCACATTTTTTTGCTATTTAACTAAAATATTTAACAAAAAAATCACCTCTTGGAAAAAATAAGAGTTAATTTCATTTTTTCCTCTTTAAGAGAGCTCAATGATTTTTTATGCTACAACTACTCAAAATGTTGCATCCAGTTTGGATCCTTCTTTTTATATTCTTGGAACGATTCATAGGCTAGAGTAGAATGGTGTTTATCCTCTTCTGTAACCTCACCTTTTCTGCTTACTTCTCGATTTAAATTTGCATTTAACTTAGGGTCCGCCATTCGGTCTTCAATTCGCCTTAATAAACTTGCCATAGTACTTTCCCCGTTCCTTTGTTTTTTTATAACAACTAACCGTTAGATTTATTTTACTATATCAATGGATAAAAAGGATATCGTAAATCCTACCAGCAAACTTGACAGGAAATCGGTTCATCTACATGGTTTTTAGAAAATAGATAAATATTAACCTGGAATGACAAAAAAATTTATTATTAAACTATACTGTCTCTTTAGTTGAATACTCGAATACCTATACTTTTATCATCCATGTATCTCAATTGGAAAAACGAAGCTCTAACCTATTTGTAATAAACGACAAAAAGAACGTTCATAAACGTGTAAAAACACTTTACGAACGTTCTTTTCTTTACATAGACATTTAGATACAGAAATTCAAACTCTATATCTAGAAGCAAAATTTTTTTCCAGACCGTTATAAAAGAAAAAAGGAGTTAACTTAAACTTCATTTTCATCATCAGCAAGCAGCTCAATTTCCTCTTGAACACCGTGCATTCTATCCCCCATATTTTTTGAAAGTATATCCATAATTTCTTCCTCAGATAAATTTTGATAATCAAGTTCATTTCTAAGTAATTCGGCACATACTTCGATAAAAGTATTTGCAATTTTTTCGGTTATTCTTCTATTATAAGCACCAAAAATTAAACCAACTGCCGGTGCCAAAATAATGTTCCCCTTACCAGCAGTCTTTCCTAAAAGTTGCACAACAAATGCAGTTACTTTTTTCCCTACTTCCTCTCCACCTTTTTTGGCTAATACTTTTCCTGCCACTTTACCACCTTCTGAAATTACAAAAGGAAGAGCAATTGAACGAAGTAATGGTTGTGTATTTTTTGCGAATTTGAAGAAGTTATTATTTACTTGGATACCCATTACAGTCATGATTTCCTTGGCTATGTATAGATATACCACACCTTTGCCTAGCATATCCGCGCCTAAGGGTAAACCATCTGCAAAATGGGCTAAATTTTTATATCTATTTAATCGTTCTTGAACTAGCTTTTTTGCTGAATCAACCTTTTCTTCAACTTTTATCTTTTGAGCAGCGGTAAAGGCTCTTTTTGTTGCTTCTGGTAGAAGATTCACTGTTTCTACAATCAAATTCTCAAGACCAAATGCAGGAATCTTCATGTTCCCAAATAATGCTCTTTCCTCTGCTAATACTCGGCAAACTTTCAAGTTGGGAAATTCTTTTTCCACTTCAATTTGAAATTTGTTATCTGAATCAAGTGTTTGGGTTAAAACAATAATAACCTTCAAATATTTAGAAAATTCTTTAATCCACTCTATTTCTATATCTTCAATTCTTTTGCTTTCATTGGAAATACAGTACCACATTACGTGCATATGTTCTTCAGTCTTTGAAGAAGTAGCACGTTTTTCTATTTCGCTAACAATACTTTTACGTGATTTCTCTCTTTCTTCTGGATCTAACTCTATACCTTTAGTATCAAAAAGATTTACACTTACTCCTGGTAAGTTGTATTCTTTTAAAGCTTGCGAGACCGGCTTACCTTCTCCTGCTTCTGCTAAAGGGTGACCAAAAACCGCATTAATAAGCGTGCTTTTCCCCACCCCAGTTTTTCCTGAAAGAACAATGTTTGGGTTACGGAAATTTTCATCGAACTCTTCAGTTAATTTTTTTACTTCATCTTCCAACCAGGAATAAATGTCTTCGAGAATTTTATCTTGATTATTTTCTTCCATCATTGAACTCACCCTTCTCACTGTAACTAAATTTTCTAAAAATATAGAACTAAGGTTATTTTACCAGATATTTCAAAGTTCTATTGTTATTATTAAGTCGTAAAAGTAAGTAGTTTTTAATACCATGTGCAGCTGTTGCATTGGTGGGAAGTTTACTTCCAATAAAATCAGTGCCTACACCAAGGGAAGCAAGGGTATGTGGTCGAAAACGTCACGTCTTGCAAAACCAAAAGAGACCAGAAGAAGTCTCTTCCCATGGTCAAATATCTGCCTATTGTGAATATACCTATTCCGAAAGATTACGCAGAGGAGAAGGTTTTGGACTAACTTGGAATAATATTAACTTTCAGAATAAAACATTAACAGTTGAACGTAACAGAGGTAATTATGGTACCGGTACACCAAAAACCAAAAATAGCTATCGTACAATTAAAATTGACGACACTTTAATCGATCAATTGAGAATATATAAAAAATGGAGTAAGGAAAAATTGTTGGCCAATCGACTAATTCTCACAGAAGAAAGCTTTATTTTTATTGATGAAAGCGGTACACCCTCCAGTTATGAAAACTTCGATATATATTAATTAAGCTTATTAAAAAAAATGGACTACCTAATGTGACTCTACACGGTTTGCGACATACTCACACTACCATATTATTAAACAGTGGGATAAACGTAAAAGTAATTGCAGAAAGATTAGGAATACTGTTGAAATGATTTACACTATCTATGGTCATGTACTGAAAGAATTAGAAGAGAAAGCAGTAGATTTATTTGCCGAAATTTTGGCAAGTGGGGCTAATTTGGGGGCTAGTTCTTCGTGATTACCCCCCAAACCCTTATCCTGCACTGAATTTTGGAAATTGACTTACGTACATGCTATACTAATGAAGGATTTAAACGAAAAAGGAGTGTTTTAAATGACAAAAAGG
>JGI24024J18818_10000454_pt1 | contig 15339 bp, 14 predicted proteins | sample Cruoilmetagenom2_FD_18818 | JGI IMG/M metagenome (IMG submission 18818) | reverse complement strand
TCCAGCCTCATCCTCATTGCACATGTCAAGGACGGGGTGGAAATCGCCAAAAAAAACAAGCTCGGGCAAGTCATCATCGACACCATCAGACAATCACACGGAACCAGCCTTATCAGGTATTTTTATGAAAAAGCCAAGCTGTTGAAAGGTGGGAATTCGGTGAATATCGATAACTACAGATATCCCGGGCCAAAGCCGCAAACCAGGGAAGCCGGACTGGTCATGCTGGCAGACACGGTTGAAGCGGCGTCGAGAACGCTGGCCAATCCTACGCCATCCAGAATCCAGGGTCTTGTACAAAATCTGATAAACCAAATTTTCTCGGACGGCCAATTGGACAACTGCGAGCTGACCTTGAAGGATCTGCATAACATCGCAAAAAGTTTTAATAAAATATTAAATGGAATACACCACCATCGCATTGAGTATCCCGAGCAACCGGTCTTGACCAATGGGAAGGGAAAAAATGGAAGTTTTGATAGACAACAGGCAAAAGAAGTACAAGATATCGCTGAAACAAATTCAACAAAAAGCCAAAGCCATCTTAAACGCCTTGGATTGTCCTGATACTGAACTTTCCATCCTGATCGTTGATGATCCGCAGATAGCGGTATTCAATGAACAATATCTCAATCGAAACGGGCCGACAAATGTGATCGCCTTTCCCATGCGCACCGGCCCCTATGCAAATATAACCCCACAGCTTCTCGGTGATGTGCTGATTTCCGTTGAAACCGCCTTTAGAGAGGGGAAACGAGTGGGAATCAGCATGGAAGAACGTTTTACCCAGCTACTGGTGCATGGGATTCTTCATCTGCTGGGTTACGATCACGAAACATCGGATCAAGACGCTCACGAAATGGAAAAAAAGAGCAAGGAGATTCTGAAACTACTCAGTGCTCAAATGTGTTTATGGATGGGCGCTAATTAACACCTAACTCGGACAGGCCCGGCACCGCAAACACAGCTGGACAGGCCGGAACCAAAATATTTACCACCAAGACACAAAGACCCGCCCGCCTCGCCTAAGGCAAAGCGGGCGGGTCTTGGGGTCTTTGTGGCGAGAAGAAAAAAGTTTTACACCCAAATGCACAAAATCTACAATTGAGAAACCAATGGAGGTTATTCGATGGCTGGACTATCGGTAAATGTTGATCATGTTGCGACATTAAGGGAGGCGCGGAAAGGCCGTTATCCCGATCCCGTATCTGCGGCAGTTCTGGCGGAGCTTGCCGGGGTTGACGGTATTGTCGTTCACCTGCGGGAAGATCGACGTCACATCAAGGATCGCGATCTCAGAATTTTGAGAAAGGTCGTTCAGACAAAACTCATACTGGAAATGGCTTCATCCAACGAAATGGTTGGAATTGCCCTCGATGTTCAGCCCGATATCGTCACCCTGGTTCCGGAGAAACGGGAAGAACTCACCACCGAAGGCGGGTTGGATTTAATCGTGCACAAAGATGCCGTTGCTGAAACCGTCGGCACGCTTCAGGACAACGGTATTCCCGTATGCATCTTCATCGATCCCGACCCGGATCAGATCAAAATTGCCCATCAGATCAATGCGAGCATGGTGGAGATACATACCGGCAAATTCTGTGATGCAAAAACTTCCAGAAAAAGAGACCAGGCTTTTTCCAATATCGTTGATGCCGCAAAACTCGCCTTTAAATTGAGAATGGGCGTTAACGCCGGACATGGTATTTGCTACAACACCATAAAAGCGTTTAAGGGGCTTAACGAAATCGATGAATTCAGCATCGGACACAGCATCATCTCAAGAGCGGTGCTTGTGGGCATGGACAGCGCCGTCAGGGAGATGCTGTCCCTGGTTAAAGCGCTGCAGCCCTGATTCATAACACATCGTTATTGCATTTTAGGTTTAAATCTTTGGAAAATTTTCATTTTACCCGCCGGGTGGGCACTTCTGGAGAAAAAAATGTACCTTGTCAACGCAAGTGAAATGCAGAAAATGGATCGCCTGACCATCGAATCGTTCGGTATCCCCGGGATGGTTCTGATGGAGAATGCGGGCCGGGGGGCGACACAATTTTTTTTAGACCAATTTGAAGACGCTGGAAATAAAAAAATCGGCGTTGTTGCAGGCCGGGGTAACAATGGCGGAGACGGTTTTGTCATTGCCCGGTATCTTGCCCAAAAAAAGATGCGCGTGACGGTGTATCTGCTGTCTGAAAGCCATATGGTCAAAGGTGATGCCGCCGCCAACCTCGACCTTCTGCGCCCGCTGAAAGTTCCTGTCATTGAAATGCCGGATCAAGAATCCCTTTCAAGGCATAAGACCGCCATGCGTCATGAAGCCATCTGGATAGACGCAATCCTCGGGACCGGTTTGAAATCGGATGTAAAGGGATTTTTCAAGGACGTTATCGACTTCATTAATGCTTCCAAAAAACCGGTTTTTGCGGTGGATATTCCCTCCGGCCTCAATTCCGATACCGGCCAACCCTGCGGAACCTGTATCCGGGCCGACGCCACCGCCACATTTGCGTTTGCCAAAACAGGTCATATCCTCTTCCCCGGCGCAGATTATACGGGACACTTGAAAATCGTCGATATCGGCATACCGCCGTATATTGCGGATGATGTGCGACCTATGCAGCACCTATTGACTTTGGATCTGATCCGAGCCGTTTTTCAACCCAGGCCCTCGGATGCCCATAAGGGACACACCGGCCATCTTTTGGTCATTGCAGGCTCACCCGGAAAAACCGGCGCGGCCGCAATGACGGCCATGTCAGCCATGCGGGCCGGAGCCGGCCTGGTAACCCTTGGCGTCCCCTCGAGTTTAAACCCGATTTTGGAAGCCCATGTGACCGAAGCCATGACCGATCCCCTTCCTGAAGTCAGGGCCGGCATCCTCGGCGACACATCATTCACCAGAATCATGGAACTTCTTTCCGATAAAAACTGCATTACCTTAGGACCCGGGATGGGCACGGCCCCTGAAACGAAAACCCTGGTGCATCGAATCCTCCAAAAAAGCACAAAACCGATGGTTATCGATGCCGACGGATTGAACAGTCTTGTCGGACATACCGAAATACTGAAAAACCTCCACATCCCGGTCATTATAACGCCCCATCCCGGTGAGATGGCACGGCTGAGCAATACCACCGCAGCCGACGTTCAGAAAGACCGTATCCATTGCGCCCGTGAATTTGCAAAAAATTTCAATATCCACGTGGTGCTCAAAGGGGCCGGAACGGTGGTTGCCCATCCGGACGGCAGGGCGTTTATCAACCCCACCGGAAATCCCGGAATGGCATCCGGCGGTATGGGGGATGTGCTCACCGGAATCATAGCAGGCCTTATTGCACAGGGACATGCACCTGAACTCGCCGCCCATGCCGGCGTCTATATACATGGTGCAGCGGCCGACATTTTGGCCAATACCAAAGGGCCCTTCGGCTATCTGGCAACAGAGGTCCAGAATGCCATTCCCGAAACCATCAAAAAATTTGTGAACAGCGTCTGAAAATGGCATCCGGATCTCAAACTTCAAGTTTCAAACATCAGATATCGACCCATTCCGTTGACGCAACAAAAACATTGGGCAAAAGCATCGGCCGGTGGATAACGTCCGGAACTGTTTTGGCCCTCTACGGTGATCTGGGAAGCGGGAAGACTTCGTTTGTTCAAGGGCTTGCCAGAGGCCTTGAAGTCCCGGACGATTACTACATAACCAGCCCGTCTTACACGTTGATCAATGAATATCCCGGCCGGTTTCCCCTGTTTCATGTTGACCTGTATCGAATCTGGGATATCATGGAGCTTGAAGATATCGGTTTTTATGAGATACTCGACGGGAACGTCGTGGTGGCCATTGAATGGGCGGATAGAATCGGAAATGAACTTTTGCCCGGTCCCGTAAACATACACTTTGAAATTACCAGCGACGAAACACGAAAAATAACTATCTCTGCAAATGAATTTACGGACTTGAAACTGTTAAAAAAAATTGAAGGTTTTTAAAAAAATCTTCTTCGCCGATCCCCCATGGTGCGGATGATTTTGAAATTATCTTTCAATTTTATTCCTTTACTGAAAAATATTTTTGAGCTATATATATAAGTTTAATCCGTATTCCATTATTCCATCGTTTTTTCCCATTTCACCGGGCCCATGGAACGGAACCAATCTGTTTGACAATGAAGCGCTATAATTTCATTGAATTATAGAGTTTCCGTGACATTTCAATTAAATTTAAGGGTTTACCCTATGGGTTTAATTGTACAAAAATATGGCGGCACTTCAGTTGCCGATATAGAGCGGATCCGAAATGTTGCAAAACGGGTCGCAGAAACCTTTGAACAAGGCAACGACGTGGTGGTCATCCTCTCAGCCATGGCCGGCGTTACGGACGACTTGATCGATATGGCGACCCAGATCTCAGAATCCCCGGATAAACGTGAACTGGATGTGCTTCTGGCCACAGGAGAGCAGACAACGGCCGCACTCCTGGCCATGACCTTAAAAAACATGAACCACCCCGCCGTATCCATGCTCGGACATCAGGCCAAAGTGGTTACCGACTGCACCTTCGGCAATGCACGAATCATCGAAATCGGCGTAGAAAATATTATGGCCCTTATCAAAAATGGCAATATCGTCGTTGTGGCGGGATTCCAGGGATCTGATATCAAAGGCAACATCACGACCCTCGGACGCGGAGGATCGGATACCTCCGCCGTCGCCATCGCTGCGGCCCTGAACGCCGATATTTGTGAAATCTATACCGATGTGGATGGTATCTACACCGCTGATCCGGGCATCTGCGAAAGAGCAAAGAAGATCGATAGAATTTCCTACGATGAAATGCTCAATATGGCCAGCCTGGGGGCTAAGGTTTTGCAGATCCGGTCTGTGGGATTTGCCAAAAAATATAATATCCCAATTCATGTCAGATCATCTTTTAGTGAGGAGGAAGGTACCATGGTTGTTAGTGAAGACGCCGGTATGGAGAGTCTTGTTGTGTCCGCAGTGACGCACGATAAAGATCAAGCGCGTATCACCCTGAAAAAAGTTGAAGATCAGCCGGGGGTGGCGGCAAAAATCTTTTCACCCATCGCTGAAGCCGGTATCGTTGTGGACATGATCATTCAAAATACTCGGGTCGAAGGTCAAACCGATCTTACATTTACGGTTCCCAAAGAGCATTTCTCCACCGCCATAGAGATCGAGCGGAAGGTGGCTCAAGAAATCGGCGCAGAAGATGTTTTGGGCGATAAAGATATCGCAAAGGTTTCCGTTGTCGGCGTCGGCATGAAAAATCATTCCGGTGTGGCATCGATTATGTTCAGTACACTGGCCAGGGAAAATATAAACATCATGATGATCAGCACATCTGAGATCAGAATATCGTGTATCATCGAAGAAAAGTATACCGAGCTTGCAGTTCGTGTTCTTCATACTGCATTTGGGTTGGACGGAGAAGATTGACCCGGGATTACGCATGAAAAGATTCAATACCGATCAGATGCTTTTCACCATCTTACTGGCGGCGGTAATTCTGGGTGTCATTGTTTACAGGGTTTTTCATTTTTTTTGATCTCCGTTTCTCAAGAACAGTGCCAAAACGTATTTTAATGGTATGAGAAACGCAGGTTGCCGCTGCAAATTTGAACCGCTGTCATGAAAAAAACATCTCTTGCCGCCACTATCCTCATACTCTTTCCGGCACTCCTTGCGGGCCAAATACGGGACGATTCCCTTGGATTCAAAGCGCCGAGGGAAAAAATGGTCTCTTCACAGATCCGTCGACGGGGCATATCCGACAAAAAGGTTATAACGGCCATGTCCGAAGTGCCTCGACACAGGTTCGTGCCCAAGAATCTCGTGTCCCGGGCTTACGCAGACCATCCCCTTCCCATCGGCCAGGGCCAGACGATTTCCCAACCGTATATCGTCGCCCTCATGACCGAAAATCTCGGGCTCAAAGGATACGAACGGATTCTTGAAATTGGAACCGGCTCAGGCTACCAGGCTGCAATTCTCGCAAACATCTCCAAAGACGTTTATACCATCGAAATTAAGAAAAAACTGTGTAACACAGCCAGTCAGACACTCCGTACAATGGGTTACACGGACGTAAAGACCCGCCACGGGGACGGTTACTTTGGATGGCCCGATGCAGCGCCCTTCGACTGTATCATGATAACTGCGGCCATCGATCACATCCCGCCGCCGCTTTTGAAACAACTCAAAGACGGAGGGAGACTCATTCTTCCCCTGGGAAACCCATTCAGTTATCAGAACTTAAGCCTGGTCACAAAACACGGCACCGATTATACGGTGCGACAGATTACCGGTGTACTCTTTGTTCCCATGACAGGATATGCCCTCGACCTTAAATGAACTGCAACAGCTCTGCCGGTTGAATTTCGGGGATTCATCAGGGAAAGCATTCCCCGCAAGCTTCTCGAATATCCCGTTTCAACGGTGGTGCGGGGAGTCTCAATGGTTAAAAACAATATCCCATGATACCTACGGCTGTATTTTTACTATCACTATCAGCCCTCGCTTTTGAAATCCTCCTCGCAAGGGTCTTTTCCATCAGCCAGTGGAACCATCTATCTTTCATGGTCATCAGTATAACACTCTTTGGATTTGCTGCAGGCGGCACCTTCCTAAACATTATAGATACGCGGATAAACGGCTGGGAAAAAAAACTTTCCTCAATCGGTCCGGTGAAAATATTCACTGTTCTCTATACGGTTACCGCCATCACATCATTTATCGTTTTGAATCGAATCCCTCTCGATTACTTCCGGCTTCCCCTGGAACCGGTACAGGCCCTTTACCTTTTGACGGCGTATCTTTTTCTGGCGCTTCCCTTTTTTTTCACCGGTCTTGTGGTATCCCTTGCTTACACGTCTTTTCCAGAAAAAACCGGATCGGTTTACTTTGCGAGCATGGTCGGTTCAGCATGCGGGGCTGTTCTTCCNGCCCTTCTTCTGCCGTTTATCGATGAAGGAAACCTCATTATNTACACAGCACTCATTCCTTTGTCAGCGGTAATTTTCAGNCGATCAAATCCTATTGAAAAGCATGCGCCATCAAAAAATATCTTCCCCTTAAAACCTTTGACCCTTCAGTTGTGCAGTTTGGGAATTGTTTTTGCTGCAGCCGTACTCGTCATGACAAACGGTGATTCCATGGTTCGGGTAAACCCCTCGCCATACAAAGCGCTCAGCCAGACACTCCAGTTTCCTCGAACCCGGGTTGTCGAAACCGTCACAGGTATAAGGGGTCGATTCGACACCGTTAATAGTCCCTACATACGATTCGCACCCGGCTTGAGCCTTAAATTTACAGGCCGACTCCCGGATCAGATGGTGACGTATCGAGACGGAGACAGTCCCGCCTTCTTTTATACCCCTCAACCTGGTTCAGACAAAAGCGCCTGCAGATTCACGCTTTACTATTCCGGGTACCTCCTGAACCCGGCGCCGGAAAATATCCTTTTGATCCAACAAGGCGGCGGATCGAGCATCCCGTGCGCCAAGGCATCCGGCATCCGTAAAATAACAATTATCGAACAACAACCCCAAATCGCTCATAGGGTCCGGCGCCATTACAACATTCCGGTTGTCAATGAAAATCCCAGGGCATTTTTGACCCGTTCTCTACGGCGATACGACATCATACACATCGAAAACTGGGGGACCTCTCTTCCCGGTGCAGCCGCTCTGACCCAGGATTATCTTTTTACCACCGATTCGTTATCAGAATATTTCAACCATCTCGCGGAAAAGGGCGTCCTCATTATTTCGCGCAAACTTCTTCTCCCGCCGTCCGACTCGATCCGCATCTGGGCCGGGGTATATGAAAGCCTAAGATCCCTTGGCGCCGAAAATCCCGAACAGCACATTTCCGTCCTTCGCAACTGGAGCCATTTTACCCTCATCGTATCGAAACAACCCATCGACAATACGGCTAAACTTCAAAACTTTGCACAACGCATGAATTTCGATATGGTTTATATGCCTGGGATTTCCCGGAACATGGTGAACCGTTTTAACATTTTTGATGCCCCCTATCACTTTCTTGAAATCGACCGGCTCGCAAATGCTTACCGATCCGGAACAGAAAAAATATACTTTGAAACCTACCCCCTCGACGTCTCCCCTCAAACGGACAACCGGCCCTTCCCTTACCGGTTCTTAAAGTGGAAAAGATTGAAAGTGCTCTACAAAATGACCGGGAGCAGATTCTATTCGCTGTTCATGTCCGGCGAACTTATCGTTACCGTTGTCTTTCTGGAAGCATTCGGGATCTCTGTTCTCCTTTTAATGCTTTCCTTCTTTACAATCCCCCAAAATACCCGAAAGTTTTACTTCCCCCANNTTCTCTATTTTCTTTCAGTGGGNGCCGGCTTTATGTTTGTGGAACTCTTTTTTATCAAAGAATACATATTTGTTNTNGGTGANCCGGTGATCAGTCTAACCGTCGTTCTCGCGGGAATCCTTTTCTTTTCAGGATTGGGAGGATATTGGTCACAGCGGATACGTTCCAAAAATCTCCCCTATGCCCTTGCTGCCCTGATTCTGGTTCTCATTTTCATGTGGTTTGCTGTGAATCCCATTTTAGATCGAATACAGGGACTTTCGANGATTTTTCGTTACCTCCTGTGCCTGCTCCTATTNATCCCGCCGGGATTCTTGATGGGCCTTCCCTTCCCTCTTGGTATGCAATACCTTTTAAACCTTCCATCTCAGCGAGCATATGCCTGGACGGCAAACGGATGTGCTTCGGTCTTGGCCTCCATCGCTTCCGCACAAATCGCTCTCAGTTTCGGTATTTCCGAAATCCTGATCGGGGCAATTTCAGCTTATTTTCTGGCGCTGGCCATCGGCCGGTTCAAATTAATCGGGCAAAAATAGAAGCGTCCAAAAGGTTACGCGACAATAAGGGCATTTGCTCCATGTCGAATAATTTATGAACGCCTTAATATGTTCGCTTCGGCGACAGCTTTCGTGCCGGAATAAAGTGTTGCATAATGTTTTTATTTACCTTAAAATTCGTGTTTTTCTTCTTTCCAGGGAAATCATATTTTGAGACAGAAGATGTTCTTTGAGTGAAAACAATTGATGCCAAGGAACGTACAACGGACTTTTCATGAAACAACCAGGATTGCAGGATCTAAAACTTAATGCCGCCAAGCAAAACCCCATGTATCGGTATCTCATGGTGCTGACCATCAGTTCTGCTGTCGGGCTGCAAGCATGGCGGACCCTATTCGACAATTTCGCAGTCATGGTCGTCGGTCTGGACGGCAAACACGTGGGAATGATTCAATCCGTGAGGGAGATTCCCGGGTTTCTGGCACTGCTGGCGGTTTTTATCATCATGTTCCTCAAGGAGTATCGTCTGGCAGCCCTGTCGACGCTCATACTGGGGATCGGCGTCGCAGCCACGGGCCTTTTTCCTTCTTTTGGAGGGCTCATTGTTACCACCCTGATCATGAGTTTCGGATTTCATTATTATGAAACCGTCAATCAATCCTTGACGCTCCAATACTTCGATACAGCGACATCTCCTTGGGTATTCGGAAAACAGCGCGCTTTTGCCTCGGCATCCAACATCGGGATCGGTCTTATTATTTTTGTTATAGCGCCTGTTTTAAATTTTAATCAAATCTATCTGGCGGTGGGCGGCATGATCGTGGCTGCCGGCATTTGGAGCTTTTTTCAAAATCCTGTTGACCGAAACATGGTTCCTCAGCGAAAGAAAATGGTCTTTCGGAACAAATACTGGCTCTTTTATTTCCTTACCTTTATGGCCGGCGCCAGACGCCAGATTTTCATCGCATTTGCTGTCTTTCTACTGGTGAAAAAATTTCATTTTACGATTCGAGAGGTGACCCTCCTTTTCGTGCTCAACAATTTGATTAACTATTTCATCAGTCCGCTTATCGGCAGATCTATCATCCGCTTCGGTGAAAGAAAGGTGCTCTCTTGCGAATATTTCAGCCTCATATTCATTTTTCTGGCATATGCCTTCGTAGATTCCAAGATGCTGGTGGCGGGACTTTACATACTCGACCACATTTTCTTTAATTTTGCCATTGCAATTCGCACCTATTTTCAAAAGGTGGCAGATCCCAGAGACATCGCTCCGAGCATGGCGGTGGGTTTCACGATCAATCATATTGCAGCGGTGGCGCTTCCGGTGGTCGGCGGACTGCTGTGGATCATCGATTACCGCATTCCCTTTGTGTTCGGGGCATTTCTGAGTATGATTTCCTTGATCGCGGTACAGCGAATCCGGGTGAAATAACCCCACTTTTTTCAGGGAAAATGCATCTGAATTTTAGCTGGGGGAAGTCAACATCCGAAATAAGTCGCGTCAACGAGCAGAATATTTGTTCCCAGGTGAACTCTCCCGATGGGTTTGTCCTGTGGAATTTTAAGGATGACCTGATAATTTTCCTGTTTTGTGGTATGCTTTTATCTCACGGCGTCACCCATATGCGAAGATTTTGAGAATGAAATATCTGCTGATCATTATAGGGTTAATTTATATTTTGAGCCCCTATGACATTCTTCCCGATTTTATAGTCGGGTGGGGCTGGATCGATGACTTGATCCTTCTGTTCTTTTTGTGGCGATTTGTGAAAAATCTCCTCCAAAAACAATCCAATGCCCGGAATTTTTATCATCACCACCGTCAATCCTTTGAGGGTAACAACGGCTTTTCAGAAAAAGACGCGCATGGGCCGGGCCCAAGTCCTTCAAACGATCCCTACAAGGTATTGAATGTCCCCAAGAATGCATCTCCTGAAGAAATAAAAACCGCTTACAGGAAACTCGTCAACAAATATCATCCGGACAAGGTATTCCATCTGGGAGAGGAGTTCAGAGAACTGGCAGAAAATCGCTTTAAAGAAATAGAGGAAGCGTATCGGAAACTGATGCCCAAATAACTCAGCGTAATTGAACTGAACGAGCTGTTGGAGTTCAGCTCCAATGGTCTTTTATTCTTTAAGATTCTTAACTTTACCCCATGCACGATCGATAGCAGGAGCAAGTTCGGCAAGATCGTTTTTCAATATGTAATCGTGTGCTCCGGCGTCCATCATCACAACTGCATCTTCATACGCAATCGCTCCTGTTACAATGATGAATGGTACATGAAGCCGCTTCTCGGAGGTTATACCCAACGCATCGAACGGACTGAAGCCGGGCATTGAATTATCGCACAAGATAACATCCCATGCCTCTTTGTCCAAGGCTTTGCTCATGGCTTCAGCGGTGTCCACCTGATGGTAGGCCGGGTTATAGCCGTCTTTCTTCAATTGACGGACAAGCAGCAAGACATCATCTTCAGAGTCCTCGGCGATCAATACGCGGATGGGTTTGTTCCTAAACTCTTTCTCCGGTGGTGGGGATTCATTTAACGCCAGCCAGTACCGATCCAGCTGACCGATAATTTCCGCAAGTTGCACAGAGTCCGCTGGTTTACGTATAAAACTATTGACCCCCAACCGGTAACAATCCGTTAGATCCCGATGATCCTCGGTGGACGTAAAGGCAACCACAGGGATCAGATTCGTCCGTTCATCCTCGTGTAATTTTTTCAATACTTCCAAACTATCTATTTTTTGAAGATTTAAATCCAACAAAATAACGTGAGGCATTTTGCGCCGGTCACGATCTGAATAGATTCCGCTGCCCGACAAATAGTCAAGAGCTTCGGCCCCATCTCTGGCAACCACGAGCTCGTTTACAATATTATTTTTTTGAAATGCATCGAGTGCCACCCGTTCATCGTCGGGATTGTCTGTAACCAGCAGGATTGTTTTCGCATTTCTTGCGCTTCTTCTATTCTCGCCGCTGCGTCTTTCAGGACCGGTGTAATTGGGATCATCATGCTGTCTTCGATCATAATCCTTAACCAGGATCCCATCGACAAGTTTCTCCCGGCGGTCCTGGTTATTTTGCCAGACATAAATTTTGTTATCCGGTTGCATACCTTTGCCTTTCAACGTTATTTTATATGACCATCGTTTCCATGTTGCCGTTTTAACTTCAATCAAGCCGCGGCAATACCCCTATCAAATACAAAAACATACCGACGACGATAATGCCAAGNATGGCATATACATAAGACAAGATAAGTTTTTTTTGTTGTTTTCGCGCTTTCTCAATACTTTCTGCAGCCAGTTTTCTCTGTACCTGGACAAAGGCTTCATCGGTATACCCACATCGAATGCAGTGGGTTGAGAGTCCATCGTTTCTCTGACCACATTCAGGGCACTTCCAAGGTTCAATGGTCATCTCCTCGGTCAGAATAACTTCTCCGGTTTCAAGGAACTCGAGTCCAGTCTGAAACAGTCCGGAACCGTCTGTATTGGAATAAACGACCCGACCTTTGACACTCAGAGATTTACGTTTAACATCGACGGTCAACAGCAGAAGATCTTGCCATTTAAACGCGTCGGCAGTTTCTATGAGGATACCCCCTTTACTGACGTTTATCGCCTTTCCTTTTCCCTCTTTTATCGGGCTGCCATTATCGTCTACACAAACATAAGATATGGGGTCGTTTGTTTTGAATCTCGCATGTTTTCTTCGGTCTGCAAATGTCATGTCTCTACCCCTTCTGGGTACCGGGATGATCCATTATCCAGGATTGAAATATAGAAGACGTTTGATCGGGTAGCAACGAAAAAGGCGGTTCATATGAATCGCCCTGTCCAAAGACTATCGAGAAAAGTTTAGAATCCCACAAGGCCCCTGCCGCAAACCATGGTCTCCCGAAATACCGTTGCTAACGCCGGGGCATATCTTTTCTTTTTATTTAAATTTTGAAGAAACCCGGCCGAAAAGATGCACGCGCACCCGAGAATTCCAATGGAACAAACCTATGTAAAGCAAAAATCGTGCAAAGGTTAACATTCCAATTAAAAAACTTAATAATCTTAAAATATTATATAGTTAACTTTATTGCGAGAATCGCTGGGCCACAACCGCATGATAATATTTGACAAAATTTGTCCTGTTTCTGACAGTTTTTCACTGTTTCGGCGTCATATCATCAGAAAGAACCCTTACAGGCGATGGGGCGGATGTGTATTGGCTGTGTGGAAGGTCTTAACCCCTATTTTTCCTGTTTTTTAAATTTGTCAGCATTGTCCGCATGATTTCTATCATATGCTCGGATCCAATGGCTTCAAAAAGCGCCAAGCCCTTTTTATACATTTCTTCGGCTTGATCAAACTGGTTTCGGATGCGGCAAATGTCTCCCAAGAAGCCGCATGCGGTTGCCACAGCGCCTTTGTTGTCAAGCACTTCTTCTATTTCTAAACTCTTTTTGAACATGTCCTCGGCTTGATCCAAATCACGACGGGCATAGTAGATTTCACCAAGCTTTCCGTATGCCGTCGCCATACCCTCCTTGCGGCTCAGGTCCTGATTGATTTCAAGGCATTTTTTGTACATGTCTTCGGCTTGTTCCAGATCGCTGCGCATCTGGTAAATCGAGCCCAAATATCCGTAGTCTGATGCCATCCCCGCTTTATCGTTTAGCGATGCTTCCATTTCCAAGCTCTTTTTGAACATCTCTTCGGCCTGATCCAGATGACCCACTGTTAGATAAATAGTACCCAGGTTGCCGTAGGCTTGCGCCATGCCCTCCTTGCGCCCCAGTTTTTCTTCTGTTTCAAGTCTTTTTTTGTACTCTGCCTCGGCGTGTTCCAATTCGTTGCGGGATCTCGGGGGTATTCGCGACATTTTGTCATTCTCCTTTATTGAGTTTGGTCATGGGCATCTTGACTGTATGCCACTACCAATTTAACTTCGGTTTGGAAAAAATTGCACTCGGGAAGAAAAATACTTTATCGGTCAACCAGAAAACATTCCAACCCGTAAAAAGAGATTGATACCCTAATTGAGCGAAAACGGTCAAGGGATTTCTGGGTGATCGCTGCGGCAAAAGACACGGTATCGAAAGAAGTGAATTCAACGACCCTTTTCCAGAAACTTTTGTATTCAAGCATTGAATTTTCAAGACCATCAAAAGTGCAACCCCAATCGAGCAAAAGTCGAAGATGCTTTAGATGTAAGGCGGATTTCGACAGAATTTCTCATCAAAACACATACCAGAAAGGAAAACAAAATTGTATGCACCTGGAACCCGGTTTTAAGTTAGGGGTCACGTGCCTTCGATAATTGAAATTGAATTAATAAAAGGATTTATATTGTGGTCTGTCCGGATCGCGTGGAGCCGGATGTTTTGAGCTTGCCAACCAGATACCCGTCCATCAAAAGGTGTATCATATGATGCAATACGCATACAACGAGTGCCAGCCCGTATTCCGGGAAAAGGGAAACCTGTAAAATTATCGACAGCGGCAGGGTCTTTTGTCCGCCCATGAAAATAACACTTTCCCGCCGGCCTTTGCCGAGTTTCAGCAGTCGGGCCAAAAAACCGGCCGCGGCCAACAGTATGCCGTGAAAGCTAAAAACCAGGAAAAAAACGATCCCCACCGATGCGCCGCTGTCGACGATGGCATTCCGTGCCTGGGACATGGCCATCCAGACGATGGCAAGTACCAGGCACTGGTTCAGCGTTTGTATTTTCAAAGCAAAGCGATCCATAATGGATTTTATAAAATATTTTATAGTTAAACCCATGCAGAGGGGCAGCAGCACATAAAGGCCGATTTTGATCATGATTGCCGGCTTGTCGATATAAACGACCGTTGACCCGCCTACCAGATTTAACAACAGAGAAAGAACCACCGGTATCGTAAAAACGGCCAGCCCATTGGCCAGTATGGTGATTGCCAGGGCTTGTGCCATATTGCCGCCGGCGGCCCGGGTCATAACCACACCGCTGCTCAATGTCGTGGGCATCACCGCCACAAGAAAAATTCCGATGATAACGCCGGTGTCCAGGGATGTCGCCCCGAACAAAGCCCCGACCGCCGGTGAAACCAGGAAAATGACGATCAAAGCGGCAACGATACCCTTTACATCCATGAGCCCGGTCCGTATCTGTCTGGCATTCAATGACAACCCGGAAAAAAAGAATATGAGAACAATCACGGCATCGGGCCCCTGATGCGTTTTGAGCCACCGGCCGATGCCCGAAACAGTTTCGCTCGTGTCCGCCACGGTTACGATGAAAACAAGAAGAAGTCCGATCAGAAACCAGTATTTTTTGAGTAAACCCGACACGCTATTGCGCCCTCTCCATATTGCGAAATTTCCATCACCCATACAGAAATATTGACGGTTTCGTAAAAAGTCTTTTGTGAGCGACATCGAGCAATTTTGGAGAAAGATTCATGATGCGTCTGGCGTTAAAAAT
>JGI24024J18818_10000453_pt1 | contig 15346 bp, 17 predicted proteins | sample Cruoilmetagenom2_FD_18818 | JGI IMG/M metagenome (IMG submission 18818) | reverse complement strand
CAATAAGTGGACATAGAACAAAATCTTCCTATAAAATTTAAAAAGGTTTTGCTCTAATCCCAACAGCTTGGGATCAAGCAAAACCTTTTATTTAGAACTTTACGATTGCTCTTGTTGCATAAAACGCCACAATACATCAGCCCATATTTTATAGCCACGATCATTTGGGTGAATACCGTCCTTTAACGTGGAAGGAAGTGTAATATTATTTGCGTTCATTTGATACAACATCGCACTATGCGTATCAAAGTAAGCCCATCCTTTATTTTGGATATAATTCGCTGTTTCGTTTATGTACTCAGCAAACGTGATTCCTAATTGATTAACTTGGGGACCAAATTTATTCTCCGTACAAGGATTTGGAGACAGGAACAATATACGTGTATTAGGTAAAGCAGAGGTATATTGATTATATAAAGAATCTAAAGAAGCAAATGTATCTTCAAGGGAAACATTTTTATTATGATTATTTATGACTGAAGTCTCGATGAATAAGACATCAGGTTGCTCCTTAATAATTGGCTCCATTACATGACTTTCTAATAACCGAAGGGACGTGTATCCGGAATATCCATGATTGGTTATATGTAAATCTTTTAAAGATGGGTGTGTTTTTCGTAACTCCATCTCGATTCGCCCACGCCATGTTTTTGAGGTATGGCTCGAACCAGACCCTTTCGTTACACTGCTTCCAGTGACCGCCATTTTTGCTTCTCCTGAAAACATCGAGCGAAAAATGAGATAATCAATGACTGTTTGGTCGGGGTTATATTTTGGATCGTACAATTTGATATTTGTTTCATTTGCACTGGCTTGGTCTTGTCTTGTATCCGTTCTGGTATAAAAGAAAAGGAGTGCGCCTGCTGCTACCCATATTATCCACTTCCATTTGTTCATCGCGCTTCTCTCCTTGAAATGTTTGTTTAATTAATATAATAGTCAGAAAATGAATATGCAATAGGGAAATGGAAATAGATAGATGATAGTAGGTTATTTATTGATAGGAACTGGATATTTGAGTGCATTCTTTTTCATTTTTTCACGAGCAGCTTCAATCAAATCTTCACCAAGTACGTCTGAAAACTGTAATAAATAAATGAATACATCAGCCATTTCATCCACGATTGCTTGTTTGTCATGTGCAATTGCTTCTTCAGCTGAGCGCCACTGGAAACATTCGAGNAGTTCACTTGCTTCAAGTGAAATCGAAATAGCTAANCTTCTNGCGTCATGGTTCCCGCCCCATCCGCGATCATCGCGAAATTGATTTATATCTTGAATTAACTCGTTCATATTCAGTATTCTCCTTTTAATAAAAAATTATTTCATCTTTCAGTATAATTAAAAAAGGGGGAATATACATGAACTTTCAACCAGTACCTTTAGCTTTTTTTAATGAACCCACTATTGAGCTAGCGAAAAAATTACTTGGGCAATATATTGTTCACGAACATCCTGATGGATTAATCGTTGTGAGGATTATAGAGACGGAAGCGTATATGGGTCCTGACGATAGAGCTGCTCATAGTTTTGGAAACCGCCGAACGAAACGAACCGAAATTATGTTTGGAGAAGCGGGTCTCATTTATACCTATCAAATGCATACTCACACACTGATGAATGTTGTAAGTGGTCCGGTTGGGACACCTCATGCAATTCTCATACGAGCAGGGGAACCGATAATGGGACAAGAACTAATTCAACAGTTTAGAGGGACGACCAAAAGTAAAGATTGGACAAATGGTCCTGGAAAATTAGCCAAAGCATTAGGTGTTTCAATGACTTATTACGGGCACCATTGGTCAGAAAAACCTCTTTATATTGCAAAGGGACCAGGTATTTCCGAGCTTGAAATTGGACCTCGTGTAGGCATTCAAAACTCGGGTGATGCTGTTCATTACCCATATCGATTCTTCGAAAAAGGTCATCCCATGGTGTCAAAGTACCGATAATATGTTTAGTGGTTTCCAGTGGTGGAATACTAAAAGAGAACAAACTTTAAGGAGTGATTTGGAATGGCGAAAATAGCAACGTTAATCACGGATATGTTTGAAGACTCAGAGTATACAGATCCAGCAAATGCTTTTAATGAAGCGGGGCATGAGGTTTTCTCCATTGAAAAAAAAGCAGGAAATCAAGTCAAAGGGAAACAAGGGGAAGCGGTTGTCTCTATTGACTATGGAATTGATGATGTGAATCCGAATGACTTTGATGCATTGTTTTTACCTGGTGGTTTCTCCCCAGATTTATTGCGTGCAGATAATCGTTTCGTTGAATTTTCAAAAGCTTTTATGGACGCAAAAAAACCTGTTTTTGCAATCTGCCACGGACCACAATTATTAATTTCGGCAAAAGCATTAGAAGGTCGAGATGCTACTGGTTTTAAATCTATACGTCAAGATATGGAATATGCAGGTGCTAAGTACGCGGATAAAGAAGTTGTGGTATGTCAAAATCAGCTCGTTACTAGCCGAACTCCAGATGATATTCCTGCGTTTAATCGTGAATCATTAAAAGTACTAGAACAACTCTAAGAGAAATGAACCCTGTGAAAACAGGGTTTTTTATTTTTTCAAAACACTAAAAATATTCGTCAAGCATACGATAAGGTAAGTAGATATAGAATTTTTTGAGGTGGAATATATGAAAGAAATGTTGGTTTCTAATAAAAATAAAATTGACGAGTTGTTTCACTACTTACATACGCATCCAGAAATTAGTTGGCAAGAGGTTGGAACTACGGCTCATTTAAAGAAGTTAATTGAAAATGAGGGATTTCAGGTTCATACATTCGATGATTGTACGGGCCTTTTGGTTGAAGTTGGAGAAGGACCGTATTGTATCGGTATTCGTGCCGACATGGACGCATTATGGCAAGAAGTAGATGGAGTCTTCAAAGCTAATCATTCTTGCGGTCATGATGCACATATGTCAATTGCTTTTGGAACACTATTGACTTTGAAAGAAATCGGTTTTCCTAAAAATATTCGNATTAAGTGGATATTCCAGCCNGCTGAAGAAAAAGGAAAAGGTGCAGAAAAATTAATTAGTAAAGGGATTATGGATGATATTGATTATNTGTATGGCGTGCATTTACGACCCATACAAGAAATAGGAAACGGTACTGCAGCACCAGCGATTCATCATGGCGCATCTGCCCTTTTACAAGGGACAATTAACGGATGTGATGCACACGCAGCAAGACCGCATCTTGGCACAAATGCCATTGAAATCGGTGCTGCAATTGTACATGCGATGCAAGCAATTCGGTTAAATCCGATGGTGCCGTATTCTGTTAAAATGACCAAACTTCATGCAGGGAGTGAGACAGGAAATATCATTCCAGGTACCGGTTCATTTAGTATTGATATGAGAGCACAAACAAATGAGATGATGGATTTATTATCGATTGAAGTAGGAAAGGTATTAAAACATGTAGAAGAACTATTTGGGGTAACGATTAATGTTGCCGTTCATGCAGATCTTGTTGCCGCTATAGTAGATGAAGATGCACGGGCATTAATGGAACAAGCAATTAAAGAAGTTTTAGGAAAAGATAGTCTGCAGCCTGCTATTGTCACACCAGGAGGAGAGGACTTCCATTTTTATTCTTCTAGATGCCCGAATCTAAAAGCAACGATGTTAGGATTAGGCTGCGATTTAGCGCCAGGATTGCATCATCCAAAAATGACTTTTAACGAAGAGTGTATTTATAAAGGAATTGACATACTTTCACGGGCAGTGTTATTAACAGCAGAACGAGTAAAGATTAAAAAGATTGCTTAGGCTAAAGTGGGCTGTATTCCACCATGTTCGTAATGAAATTGAAGTATGAATAAGTGAATGATTGAGTGTTAGCTTGTATTTTTCTAGATGAGTTAAGATAACAAAAAGCGACATTGTGGACTTCGCCACGATGTCGTTTTTATAATAGTTTACCCATATAGTATTCATTGACAAATTCATCATTTATTTTTAACGAATGTGAACGAGTGCCTTCAATGGTGTAACCCATTTTTTTATAAAGATTGATTGCTCGTTCATTGTTTTCAACTACTGTGAGCTCTAGACGCGAAATGTCGATTTCTTTTGCCCAGCTCTCCGCTTTTTTCATTAATGAAGACCCAACATTCTTACCATAAAAAACTTTACGAACTCCAATTACAAGTGATGCGCGATACTTAGCTCGTGGAGAAGGTCCACCAATTATCGCGATATAACCAGCAAATTCGCCATTTAATATGCCTACAAACATATTAGAGTTTAACGACTTTTTCCATTCGTTAATTTGTTTGCGAATCGACTGCACGGTCATCTTGCGTTCTTCTTTACCGAAAAGCATAAAATCTGATTCGCTATCAATTGCTTGGTGTAATTGAATAATTGAACGCGCGTCTTCTAAATCCACTGGGCGTATGATAAGGATATCCTCCGATTCTTTTTCATCGGAATTGACATCAAATAGCATGTCAGAGATTTTTGCAAATGTCACTGATCGACCTAGCTCAATTTCTTTCACATAATAATCAGCTTCAACCCAAGCTTGAAAATGCATAGCTGGAGGTTTAGTTTTTTTCCACCAACTACTATTTAAATAAGCAGCATTTGGTAGTTGCTGTCCAATAATGTTTTCCAACGCAGTATATGTAAGTTTAACTTCATTTAATGTGGCTTTTAAAAAATAGGCAGCTAGAGGAATATATTTTTTTTCCATTCGTTTTGCCATGTTCAACCTCTTTTCTATAGTTGAAGCAATTATTGATACGGTATTATTTTACCATTAATTTAAAAATAGTACACTACTTTATGCTCATTTATAAATAAAATTGGTAATTAATTGGTGATATTTGTTATGATACACTGAATTCTGAACGATGTGAATAACAAAAATGTAAAAATATGAAATTTTCAGAAAAAATGCCAAAAATTTTTATACCTAAAGTCATAGATGGGGGATGAATAAAATGATTCGAAAGCTTACTGAACTGGATCGCGAAACAACAATGACATTTGTGTCAAAAAAACCTGCTGAAAATCTGTTCATAATTGGTGATATAGAGGGATATGGCTTTCATTCGAGCATTCAAACTCTCTGGGGAGACTTTGATGATGCCGGGAATTTAAGAGGTGTTTTATTAAAATACGATCAGAACTTCATTGTGTATGCACCAAAAGAGTTTGATGCAAAAGGAATTGCTAACATTATAAATGCTGATACATCATACAGCTATTTATCTGGAATTGAAGAAATGGTGAATCAATTAAGGCCATATCTAAAAGCAGAACCAAAATCCCCTCGGGTTTTCTATTATGCTAAATGTGAGTCTGCTGAATTTTTAAACCTGATTCCTTCAGATGTCTCATTAGAGAAAGCTCAACCTGAAGATGCCGAAGCTATTATTGGATTGATGAGAGCCATCCCTGAGTTTGCAGAAGGTAATTATAGTGTCGAGCATAAGAAAGCTACTTTGGAAAAAGGGGTGGCTCGAGCATACTTTATAGAAGAAAATGGTGTAATGATAAGTTCAGCCTCTAGTACAGCTGAAAATAGTCAGTCTGCAATGATTGTAGGGGTAGGTACATTGCCTGAACACCAGAAAAAAGGACTCGCTTCTTACTGTATGTCCAAACTTTGTGGGGAGTTATTGGCAGAAGGGAAAATGTTGTGTCTGTTTTATGACAACCCCGCTGCAGGCTCTATTTACAAGCGAATTGGCTTTGTTGACATAGGGAAATGGTGCATGTGGAAATTTTAACAATTACGTTTCTATTGATTGAACTAGAGAATCGATGGTTTAATAGTGGAAAGATGATATAGAGGAGTTTGAGTAAATTGCTTCACTTTAAAACGTATATCGTTTCACCATCCGCACCTTGGGTTACTTTTGTGCATGGAGCTGGTGGTAGTTCATCCATATGGTATAAACAAATACGAGAATTTCGAAAAGCACACAATGTGTTATTAGTTGATCTTCGTGGTCATGGTCAATCTGAACGTGGTCGTTGGAAAAAAGGCGACTCATTTAAACATATTGCAGTTGAAGTGAAAGACGTGCTCGATCAGCTGAATATAGAAAAAACACATGTTATTGGAATGTCACTTGGAACAATCGTTGCACAGACGATGGCAGAACGGTTTCCTGAGCGTGTTTCATCCCTTATCTTAGGTGGTGCTGTTATTCGACTAGACATTCGAACCAAGCTACTGTTATGGACAGGGCGTATGACAAAGCGTTTCATCCCCTATATGTTGTTATATAAATTGTTCGCATGGATTATTATGCCGAAGAAACGGCATGAAGAATCACGACTAGTTTTCGTTAACCAAGCAAAAAAAATGTGTCAAAAAGAGTTTATAAAGTGGTTTTCCTTAACAAAGCTAATAAACCCTTATTTAGCTAGACTTCAAATGAAAACGAATTCCATACCAACTTTGTTTTTAATGGGAGAGGAAGATTACTTATTCATCCCGCCGGTAGAGGAATTAGTTAGAAGAAACGAAGAATTCCAACTCATAAAAATCAAGGATTCAGGTCATGTGTGTAATATCGATCAACCAGATATATTTAATCAATTATCAATTGACTTCATATCCAGCTTACAAAACGAAAAAGCTATCACCGCTACTGGGTGATAGCTTTTCTTTATAAGATTAAATTTTATGATGTGTGAACAAGATTTAATGAAACAGCTGGTCCAAAAAACTCGAAGTGCACATGATCTTCTGCAAAACCTAATTCGTAGAGGCTTTGAATGATTGCTTTCATAAATGGAACTGGTCCACATACATATACATCGCTATTTGAGAGAACATTCTCTGCCAAAATTTCTTTGGTAAGGATTTGATCCGCATCAGAATATAACGCCAAATATGTTGTATCTTCCATTGTAGACATTAAATGACGAACGCTTTCATCAAATGCATGTAACGATTTATTTCTAGCTCCGTGTAGGAAAGCTACTGGTCGAGTAGGGGACACTTTAGCAATCGTATCCAACATACTCATCATTGGTGTAATCCCTACACCACCGCTTATTAACGTTACTGGGCGTGTGCTTTCAACATCTAAATAGAAGTCACCAGCAGGAGCACTAACTTCAATCAGGTCACCAATTTGAGCATGTTGGTGCAAGTATACCGAAACTTTTCCGTTAGGATTCATTTCGCTTTCTTTTTTTACAGAAATACGGAATGTATTTTGATTGGGCGCTTGTGAGAGACTATATTGACGGTTAAATAGATATTTTTCACCAGGAATAGTTAGTCGAACCGTAATGTATTGCCCAGGGTTAAAGGATGGAACTGCGGATCCATCTTCAGGTTGTAAATAGAATGAAGTGATGATATCACTTTCAATAACCTTATCTACGATTTTAAAGTTTTTAAATTCTCCAAAGCCATTCTCTTGCTCCTCAGCAGCTTTGTACATTTCTTTTTCCACTTGTATAAATACATCTGCAATAATTCCATATGCTTCGGCCCAAGCTTGAATAATATCTTCTGTTGCTGCGTCACCCAATACTTCTTTAATGGCTCCAAGTAAGTGTTCACCTACAATTGGGTAATGTTCAGGTTTGATGCCTAAAGATCTGTGTTTTTGGGCAATTTGTTTTACCGCCGGAAGTAATACGCCTAAATTATCGATGTGTAAGGCAGCGGCATATACCGTATTNGCAAGAGCAGTTTGTTGGCGACCCTGTTTTTGGTTTACGTGATTAAACATATTTAGTAATTCTGGGTGAGCTGTGAATAAATTTTTGTAAAAAACAGTTGTAATATCCACACCTTTATCGGCTAATACTGGAGCTGTTGATTTTACNATGTCAATTGATTTTTGAGATAACATGATTATTTCCACCCTTCGTTTTTGATAGGTTAACCATACGCCCGTGAAATTTTTAAAGCAATATTTTAAATACATCTTTAATAATTCAGACACATTTACTTTCACCAAAATGACATAATCGTTATAATGAAGTAGGGAAAGTGCGGTGATACCATGCGTTTAACAATGTACACGGATTTTTCACTGCGTGTTCTCATGTATTTAGGCACAAAAGAAAAATCGGAATTGTCTACAATATTAGAAATTTCAAATGCATACGGAATATCAAAAAACCATTTAATGAAAGTCACATATGAACTAGGAAAACTCGGTCTTATCCAAACGGTTCGTGGACGAGGCGGTGGAATTCGTTTAGCTTTATTACCTGAAGAAATCAATATTGGCGAGGTCGTGCGGAAAACTGAAGATGATTTTATTTTAGTTGAATGTTTCAGCTGTACAACGAACCGTTGCGTTATTACCCCTGTATGTAAATTAAGAAATGTATTACATCTAGCACTTGCAGCTTATATAGCAGTCCTAGACCAGTACACTTTGAAAGATTTGTTAGTTAATAAAGATGAATTAGGAGCCATTTTGTTTACGAAATAGGTATGATAATATAAACAACATGAAGTTTGAATTAATGGAGGATACTCATGGAAAAANTATATGTACTAGGACATAAAAACCCCGATACAGATTCAATTTCATCTGCGATTGTTTATGCGCATTTGAAGCGTGAATTAGGAATGAATACAGAAGCAGTTCGTTTAGGTGATGTACAAAACGAAACAGCATTTGCTTTAGATAAGTTTGGTTTTGAAGCACCACGTTTTATAGAAAATGCATCACCCGATGTCAAACAAGTAATTCTAGTAGATCATAATGAAAGACAACAAAGTGTGAATGATATTGAAGATGTTCAAGTGATTGAAGTTATTGATCACCACCGTGTTGCGAACTTTGAAACAGCAGATCCATTATATTTTCGAGCTGAGCCTGTGGGGTGTACAGCAACAATTTTGAATAAACTTTATAAAGAAAATGGGATTGAAATTCCTGCAAATATTGCAGGATTGATGTTATCTGCCATTATTTCAGATTCACTGTTATTTAAATCACCTACTTGTACGGCACAAGATATCGCCGCTGCAAAAGAACTTGAAACAATCGCCGGCGTCAATGCAGAAGAATATGGATTAGCCATGTTAAAAGCAGGTGCGGATCTTAGCGATAAGACGCTAGAAGACTTGTTATCACTAGATGCAAAAGAATTTGGTATGGGTGAATATAAAGTTGAAATTGCTCAAGTAAATGCAGTTGACGTCAATGATGTCATGGACCGTCAAGCGGAGTTAGAAGAGCTAATTCATCGTCAAATCACGGACAAAGGTCTGGATTTATTCTTCTTCGTCGTAACAGATATATTAAATAACGATTCAGTTGCATTAGCACTTGGAAGCCAAGCTGAAAAAGCAGGAAAAGCATTCGGCGTTCCTTTTGTAAATAACACTGCTTTATTAAAAGGTGTTGTATCACGTAAAAAGCAAGTTGTACCGGCTTTAACTGAAGTATTAAGTAAATAAACATTAAATAAGCCGATTCCTTTTTTGGGATCGGCTTTTGTGTGTCCTGATAGCATTTTAGTTCTTTAAGACAGTGTTATATTAGAGAGCAAAGTCTTTGACTTATCGACTGCACTCTTTTATTATTCTAATATATCTTGAATTGAAGATAAATATTTTCAATATAAAAGGAGTTATTTTAAATGAACGTTTTAGTTGTTAAGGCAAATAACCGACCTTCCTCAGAAGGTGTTTCAAGTAAAATGCACGAAGTATTTATGAATGAAATTACACAATCAAAAGAATTGACTATCAATACTTTTGATGTATTTAAAGAAGATATGCCCTACTTTGGACAAGACTTTTTTAATGCTATGACAAAATCAGCTCAAGCTGAACCATTAAACGACATTGAACAACGTATTTTAACTGCTTCAAATAAAGCAATGGATCAATTTATGGATGCGGATGTTGTTGTTTTTGCCTTTCCATTATGGAATAAAACAATTCCTGCTCCATTACAAACATTCATTGATTACATTTACCGTGCAGGTGTAACATTTAGTTATAATGAAAACGGACCCGTTGGATTAGTTCCAAATAAAAAAGTCATCATTTTAAATGCACGTGGTGGGGTATATTCTACACCTGAAATGGCACCGTCGGAAATGAGTGTCAACTATGTACGCATGATTATGAATTTCTTTGGTATCACAGACATTCAAGAAGTGATTATTGAAGGTCATAATCAATATCCAGATCGGGCTGAGCAAATCATTGCCGATGGTATGGAAGAGGTTAAGACCGTAGCTTCCCGTTTAGTGACAGTATCAGTTTAAAAGAAAAAGGATTGGACACAATGTCCAATCCTTTTATTTTTCATCTAGTCGTCGCTCAAATCCTTTATAACGTGTACCTTGAAATGTTAAAATTCCCAAATCTTCTTCAGCAAGCATTCCGTATTCTTTGCCATTCATTCTCAGCTCAACACGGTCTCCACTTTCCACTTCGAACGTAACATAATAACTAGTACTTGCAGATGAATCTCCAGCCCCTCCAGAAGTTCTAGAACGTTTTGTTACAACTTCTGCAGGAACAGCAAGAACAGGAGATTGATTGTTTGAACTCCATTCACTTATTCCCTTGATAATGATAAATGCAAATACCCCAATGATGATAATTGGTATAAGAACAAACATAATGCCGAAAAAGTCAAATCCTCCAGAAGACATCGGATCCATTGACATAAAATCACTCCTCAAAAAATAGTAGTTTATTTACATACGGATTATCGTTAAAATAGTTTCAATATTAATAGAAGAGGTGACATGAATGATACGCTATCCAAGAGCTCTCCAACCAGGACAAACAATTGGAATTACTGCTCCTTCATCTGGGGTTGATTCAGAACTTCACGAATTAGTATATCTTGCCAAAGGGCAATTTGAAAACCGCGGTTATCAAGTTGAAGTTGGAGAAACAGTGTGGACTCAGCATAAAGCTGCTTCCTCAACAAAAGAAAAACGAGCAATTGAACTAAATTCAATGATTCAAAACAAGAACATCCATGCAATCATTCCACCTTGGGGAGGAGAAATTTTACAAGAAATCTTGCCACTTATTGAGTGGGATAAAATCCAATCAAAGTGGATTCTTGGCTATTCGGATACGAGTACTTTTATGTTTGCTTTAACTTTGAAAACGGGTATAGCTACTGCACACGGGACGAATCTAGTTGATGTCAGAAGCGATGAGTGGGATTCCACCACAAACAAGTTTCTTGAAGTACTCTCTTCTGAAGAAGGTGCGACAATTCGTCAAATTGCTTCAGCCAACTATCAATCTAAGTGGAATCATAACAAAAAGCCAGATCCTTATGTCTTTAAACTAGACACACCTACGAAGTGGGAAACGATCAATCATTCGCCAGTAACTATTGCTGGACGTTTACTCGGTGGATGTATGGACACAATCCGTCATTTAATTGGAACGCCATATGGAAATGTGAAAGAATTCCAAGGGACGTATTTAGAAAACGAACCGATTTTATGGTATTTTGAAAACTGTGAAATGAGTGCGACAGATTTCCATCGTACATTATTGCAAATGCAACAATCCGGATGGTTTAACCATTCGTCAGGAATTATCTTTGGGCGAACAACCGCAGGCCAGGAAGTAAACGGATTTACGATGGTCGATGCGATGGAAAGATTGAGTGAAGCTACAAGCTTACCCATCATTTATAACACCGACATTGGTCATGTACCTCCACAATTAACCTTTGTAAACGGTGCTTTTGCAGAAATTAAAGCTTCAGACGGTCGGGGAGAAATGATCATGAGTTTAAAAAAATGATAAAAAACTGTTCTTCTTATTAGTTTAAGAGGAACAGTTTTTTGTACTTTATACTGCTAAATAAATAGGCAACTAGAAGAATGTCAAGGCCTATTGACATGGGACTTTAATAAAAGCAGTTCTTTTGATTGATGGAATAAGTTATTATTTTCTTCTTTTATTACAAATATATTACAAAACACATTGACTATTATCCGACAATCCTCGACAATGTAATAGAATGGAAACATTTTTTATATGGTATTTATTTACAAATGATAATTTGATTATAAATGTTTTAGGATAGATTGGAAGTGACGATGTGTCAAAAAGACAACTACAAGCCTATATTCTGCTCTCTCTTATTTTAATGACAGTCGTTGCACTAACAATTATCAACTACAATTCTACTAAAGAGTATGTTGAAGAAACCGTTGAAAAGGAAACAAAACAATTACTTAATAGCTTTACCGATGAAACTAATAAATTTTCGAATGAACGTGTTGCAGAACTTGAGCTTATTGCAATTATATTGTATTACTAGATGGTAATGATAAGGAAATCATTGAGTTTCTTGGGGAACAAAATAAGAAGATGCCCTTCTTCACATCTCTTGGTTTTATTACTCCTGAGGGAGAGACGTTGGCTGGAGATGGATTACGTTTTCCAGTGAATCAACGTGAATCTTTTGATCGTGCATTGAATGGTGAAGTCGTATTCAGTGACCTGTTTCCTCTTTTTCAAGATTCTAATCAGATTGTGACTGCTATCAGATTGCCTGTTAAAAGGGATGGGAAAATCGTGGGTGTCCTGTCAGGTGTAGTGAATATGGGAAGTATTCTAGGTTCAATCGCAAAAGATTCCAATTTGGCGGGAACATTGTATTTATATAAGAACAATGAGCTAGTTTTCTCAACATCGGACGAACCTTTTAGTAAAAAGGTTTCCAATGGGAACCAAATATTAAAAGATATGCAAGTAAATGAAAAGGGCTCGTTTTTAGTGGATCAACATACGGCTCATTATGTGATGTACCAACGTGCGGGTGAAGATTGGACGGTTCTTGTTGACTCATTTAACAATGATTTAGAAGACCGGGTTTCTTCAATCTTTTGGCGTAATACCCTCATTGCAGTAGTGACATTTTTAATTCTATGTGGCATTTTATTTTATATTAGAAGAAACGAAGTTCGTGAAGATAATATGATAAAGCGTGATTTGTTAACAAGTCTGCCTAATCGAATATTACTTGAAGAACGTTTAAAAAAAGATTTAAATCCTTCAAATTTCAAGAGTTTCACTTTACTTTTTATTAACCTCGATCGATTTAAGGAAATAAACGAACGGAATGGTTATCAAATAGGGGATCGAGTATTGTTTGAAATCAGTAATAAAATTCAAGCATTTGCTGGCCGCAATGAACTGTATCGTGTTGGGGGAGATGAGTTTGTCATCATTGTTCCAACACATGAAGATGCAGAATTGAAGTTAGTGACAGATCAACTTATTAAATTAATGGAAGAACCACTAGAGTTATCGACATATGAAAGTATATGGATGACATTGAGTCTTGGTATTCGAAAGTCAGAACTAGGTGATTGGCCAGATTTAATGATGCAGGATGCGACGTTCGCTGTTCAAGAAGCAAAAAAACAGGGTGGAAATCGAGCGGTATATTTTTCTTCAGAGTTGGCAAGTCAAAACGAGCGGTTTAGACTTATCGCAAACAATGTTGTTCATGCACTCCATAATAAAGAATACTATATGGTCTTTCAGCCGGTTTATGATCTTTCTAAACAGAAAATCACAAGTTATGAAGCATTGTTAAGATGGGATTCTCCCTTAATTGGTTCAGTCGCACCTATTGAATTTATTCCTCTATTGGAAGATAGCGATTTAATTATTCCTGTTGGAAGATGGATTTTAAGGGAAGTTGCGCTTCAGGTAAAGCAGTGGGAGCAAGAAGGACACAATGATTTTCACGTAGCAATCAACATCTCAGTAAAACAAATGATGCATCCTGATTTTATGAAGGACATGAAATCGATTATTTTTGATACAGGAATATCACCAGATAAGCTTATGTTTGAAATTACGGAAACGGTAGCAGTACAAAATATTGAATTAACTACCAGCCTTTTAACAGAACTAAACGAATATGGTGTACAAACAGCTTTGGATGATTTTGGAACAGGATACTCCTCATTATCTATACTTAAATCGTTACCCATTCAACACGTGAAAGTAGATCGTTCTTTTATTATGGTCATGGAAAACGAAGGTGAGAAATCTCGAATTATCCTCCAAGGAATATTGGACATTGCGAAGAACTTAGGAATGACGACCGTCATGGAAGGTGTAGAAACAGAAGAGCAATTGTACTTATTAAGAGAAATGGGTGCTCAAAAAATCCAAGGGTTTTTAATCAGTCGACCTATGGTGGCTGAACTAGCAATTAAACTGCAGCATGAACAGTGGACTTATTAAACTTTTATCTTATAAAAAAGGCAATTTCCTCGAATCGAGGAAATTGCCTTTTTGGTTATTAATTAAGCAGGATTAGCTTCAAGATCAAGCGTGATTTTAATGTCTTTACCTACTAAAACGCCACCTGTTTCAAGTGCTGCGTTCCAAGTTAAACCAAAATCTTCACGGTTAATTTTAGTTTCAGCTTCAAAAGCTACTACTTCAACGCCCCATGGATTTGTACCTTTCCCACCATACTCAGCTTCAAATACAACTGACTTCGTTACGTCTTTAATTGTTAAATCACCAACGATTTCATACTCATCGCCTTTTTTCACAATGTTGCTTGCAACGAATTTAATTTCTGGATACGTTTCAGCATCAAAGAAATCAGCTGAACGAAGGTGATTATCACGATCTTCGCTTCCAGTGTTAATACTAGCTACTTGAATTGTGAATGCAATATTGGCGCCAGTTAAATCTGTTTCGTTTGCTTCAACTTCAGATGTGAAATCACCAAAAGTCCCACGTACTTTAGAAACCATCATATGTTTTACTGAAAATCCAATACTTGAGTGAGATGCATCTACGTTCCATTTTTTCATTTTTAATTCCTCCAAATTGGTTTTTATTTCTATCTATTACTATATGTTCTGGATATCTCAATGTCAATATGTTTGAATTAAAATATCTCGAATTAAAGATAATAATTTAAAATGACTTATTTTGTAAGATATGCCTACCAGGTAAATAACATGCGTACATTATTAGGATCCTTTATTGAAAATGCTTTATTTTCGTGCGAGATGGTCATATTTAATTCAGATAAATGATTTAAGAGTTTCAGATATTCTTCTTCAGAAGAAAGGACAAGAGAATATTCAAGTAATCCAGTTGCGTTTTCTGGTGGGAGAGAGGCTCCTGAACCTTGCCAAACATTCACAGCGATATGATGATGATAGCCTCCTGCAGACATAAATAGAGCAGATTCATGGAATCGTGTAATTTCCTCTAACCCCAGACGATTCAAATAGAATTTGCCAGCATCATCTAACTTGCTCACATGTAAATGCATATGTCCAAGAATGGTTCCTTCCGGAAACCCAGTCCATTGGCGATTGGAATCATGTAATGACATAATTCCTTGGAAAT
>JGI24024J18818_10000450_pt1 | contig 15407 bp, 14 predicted proteins | sample Cruoilmetagenom2_FD_18818 | JGI IMG/M metagenome (IMG submission 18818) | reverse complement strand
TACACGCTTGGCCACCATGTTAACAAGTAAAAAACGATTTTGCACCCGTTTCAGACAATCTTCTATTGTAATACGTGCCACGAAAACCTCCGTTAATATTCAGGGCTCACTAAAAAATAACTTCACACTACAAAATTTCTACCAGTTCATAAGACCTTTTCCCGCCAGGAGCCTGGAGTATTATCTCGTTTCCAGGTTTTTTCCCGATGATCGCTTTCCCTAGCGGCGAAGAGACAGAGATACGCCCTTTTTCGATATTCGCTTCATCCGGCCCCACAAGCTGATACTTAACGTTTTCGCCTGTATCTATGTTTTCAAGTACCACAGAACTGGCAAACACAGCCCGATCCTTGGAAAGTGTCTTGGAATCAATTATATCTGCCCGGCCCAGTTTATATTCTAAATCACTTAACCTGCCGTCAATAAACGCCTGTCGGTCTTTGGCAGCTTCAAATTCAGCGTTTTCAGTTATATCCCCATGGGCGCGGGCTTCTTCTATTGCCTTGATATTTTTAGGCCGTTCAACTTTTTTAAGATATTCCAGCTCTTTTTTAAGAGCCTCATAACCCTCTTTTGTAATTGGTACTTGTTCCAAATTTACATTCCTCATAAATGAGCCTTTTGATTAATGGTCTTTTCGTCCAATCTCTGCGTTATGCTCAAAAAATAATCCTCGGAATATCAAAATATATGCCTGCGGTTATTTTTATCTCATGCCTTGACTTTGAACGAAAATCCTCATTAATCAACAGACTCATAAGTATTCTTTTGCTAAAATTTCCGCTATCTGAACCGCATTGGTTGCGGCACCCTTTCTGATGTTGTCAGCCACAACCCACATATTGATACCGTTTGTAATCGATTCATCATCACGTATGCGACCAACCAGTGTCAAGTCCTGTCCGGCAGCATCAATAGCAAGTGGATAAACGTTGTTTTTCGGATCATCAACAACTTTAACACCAGGTGTCTTTTTAAGAAGAGATTTTACCTCTTTCGCGGAAATATTTTCTTTGGTCTCAATATTGATCGACTCTGAATGCCCATAAAAAACCGGCACACGAACGGTTGTCGCTGTCACTCTTATGGTATCGTCCTCAAAGATTTTCCTTGTCTCGTAGACCATTTTCATTTCTTCTTTTGTATATCCGTTTCCCAAAAATAGATCAATTTGCGGCAGGCAGTTAAAAGCTATGGTGTGAGGGTAAACCTTATTCTCATAATTTTTGAAATTAAGAATCGCCCTGGTCTGAGAATCCAGTTCATCAATCGCTTTTTTGCCGGTCCCTGACACAGCCTGATATGTAGAAACCACAATTCGTTTTATGCCATATTTCTTATGCAACGGATATAGCGGTACAACCATCTGAATTGTTGAGCAGTTCGGATTTGCGATGATTCCTTTTTTTGTGTATTGTCCCACTGCATGAGGATTTACTTCCGGAACCACCAAGGGAACATCCGGATCCATCCGCCATGTGCTTGAATTGTCTATAACCACACATCCATCTTTTGCGGCAAAAGGCGCAAATTTTTCGCTGACACCGCCACCTGCTGAAAAAAGGGCAATATCCATGCCTTTGAAAGAACTCTCTTTCAATTCCTCAACATCAATCGAATCACCCCTGTAATCAATTTTATGCCCCACAGAACGGCTTGATGCCAATAATTTAATAGATTTAATCGGGAACTTTCTCTCCTCAAGACAGGATATCATCTGATTCCCAACAGCACCTGTTGCACCTGCTACGGCAACATTATATTTTTTTTCAGNCATTAAGAATTTTCCTCTTGCAATATTTCTTTAAAACAATTCGATTTCCAACNAGCTTGCGGTTACTGTTANATTTTCAAGAAGTTAGCGTGTTATCTTTTTTTAATATATTCTGCCACAAGATCTCCAACTTCTTGTGTGCTGTATCCCATTTTTCCTGCGGCAACATCTTTGAGATCATCATGCAGCACCTTAATAACCCCCTCCTCTATCCATGAGGCGGCCTTTGATTCCCCTAAAGTCTCAAGCATAATCTGGGCCGCTGAAATGGCCGCAATTGGGTTAATTATATTCTTCCCTGTATACTTGGGCGCAGATCCACCAATAGGCTCGAACATTGAAACCCCTTCAGGATTAATGTTTGCTCCGGCAGCGATCCCCATTCCTCCCTGGATAATTGCAGCCAGGTCGGTTATAATATCTCCAAACATATTATCTGTTACAATAACATCGAACCACTCCGGGTTTTTCACCATCCACATGCAAATGGCGTCAACATGAGCATAATCTGTTTCAATATCAGGATACTCTTTAGCAACCTCATTGAAAGCCCGCTCCCATAAATCAAATGCAAATGTCAGCACATTGGTCTTGCCGCAAAGGGTCAACTTTTTTCTCTTGTTTCTTTTTCTGCAATATTCAAAAGCATATCTGATACACCTTTCCACACCTTTTCGGGTATTAATCGATTCTTGTATTGCAACTTCATCGAAAGTGCCCCGCTTTAGACAGCCTCCTGCTCCGGCATAAAGGCCTTCGGTATTCTCTCTAATAACGACAAAATCTATATCGTCAGGCCCCTTTCCCCTCAAAGGTGTATCCACGCCTTCATACAGTTTAACAGGTCTCAAATTAATATACTGATCAAAATAAAACCTTAGCTTCAAAAGAATGCCTTTTTCGAGAATTCCGGGTTTCACATCAGGATGACCTATAGCACCTAGATATATTGCATCTGATTTAGCCAGTGTTTCAAGTATGTTATCAGGCAATATCTCTCCCGTTGCTTTAAAATGTTCGCCTCCTAAATGGTACTCGTTAAAATTCAAGCTGAAATCGCATTTGCATGCCACGGTTTCAAGAACTTTGATCCCCTCCACAACAACTTCCGGCCCTGTACCATCACCAGGGATTACCGAAATATTATATTCTTTTGTCATATTATAGACCTCGACATTTTTTTAAGAAATGCACTATACTATCAAGTTAAATGTGACTTGATCTTTGCTCGTCTAATTCATCTGTTCCTAATATTTCCTGTTTTATTCTTCTATGATTTCTAAGTGTAGTGAAAGGACCTGAAATAATATAAGTAAGCCCTAACAGAAACAGAGCAATGGATGGTTGGGCGGCAATAAATATCAATATTAGTATAACCGCAACCAGAACATTGAAATTCATTTTTCTAAACAGTTCCGGTTTTTTAAAACTGTTGTATTTTATAGTACTTACCATCAAAAATGAAAGAAGATAAAGCAAAACCATAATGAATATGGGATTTATTTTCCCCGCCATGCCCAATTTGTGACAAAACAAAACAGTTGTTGCCGACATACCTGCTGCGGCCGGAATCGGAAGGCCAACAAAGTGATCGCTGCTTATAATTCCAATCTGCGAGTTAAACCGGGCCAGTCGTAGAGCGCCACAAGCCATGAAAAGGAATGCGGCCAGCCAGCCAATTCTTCCAAGTGGTCTAAGAGCCCATAAATATATCATTATACCCGGTGCAAGACCAAAAGATATGAGATCTGACAGAGAATCATATTCAATGCCGAATTTGCTGGTGGTATTTGTAGCTCTGGCAATTTTACCATCCATAATATCAAATATTACGCCAATAATAATAGCTATGGAAGCGGCAATATATTTGCCGTCTATGGAAGCTATAACAGCATAGAAACCGCAGAAAAGATTTAGCGATGTAAATATGTTGGGCAGAACGTAAATTCCGCGACGTAATCTTTCTTTTTTAACTTTTTTTATTTTTTTCATATCAAATCTCCTAAAACAGACGTCCCGGCCTTTACCCTGTTCCCAACAGCCACATTCAAAGTTGTGTCGGGCGGCATATAAACATCGAGACGTGATCCAAAACATATTAACCCAAAACGACCTCCGCGGGCTACATTATCGCCCTCCTGTACTTTACAGATAATACGCCTTGCAATCAGACCTGCAATCTGGACTGTGCAAATATTTTTCCCTTCTTCAGTTTCAAGAAATATGGCATTGTGTTCGTTGTGTTTTGAAGCCTTACTCAGATTGGCGGAGAAAAATTTCCCGGGATAATAATTAACCGCTTTTACCAGCCCTTCATGGGGAATACGATTTACATGAACATTGAAAATTGACATGAAGATACTGATTTTTATACACGGACCTTCATAAAACCGACTGTTATCCACCTGATCCGCAAAAACAACCTTGCCATCAGCCGGCGAAACCAGAGCACCGGTATAATTTGGTATTACACGGTCCGGATCCCTGAAAAAATAACATATGAAAAAAGTGACAACAAGTCCTATCAAGGCCAGGGTGGTTAAGTCCAAAAGAGCGAATACAACCGTTGCAAGTGTAGCGGCAAATATAAAAGGATACCCCGCACTCTCCACAGGAAAGGCTGTATGGTTCGGCGGATCGAACCAGGAAAAACTACTCATCAAATATACCCTGACTAAAATTGTTAAATATTATTAAAAGATTAAACTAAAATTAATATCAAAAATAGATCAACATTGTCAATAACAACCATGAATACTACTAAGAAAAATATTTTAGGGTGGCTGTTCCGCAACTCTAAAGCCTCTGCGGTGGTGTTATGTGATTGATCCTGGATGCTGGATGCTTGATCCTGGATAAAAAACATAGTGATTCCTTATAAACATCCAGTATCCAGAACCTAGTATCCAGAATCCAGTATCTTGCCTCAATGATCCTCAGGTTTCTTTTTATGGCAATGTATAGGCAAACCCCAAAAACATTATCTTAAAGGCTATAGTAAAGACTTTTTACGAGACCGTCAAATTTAGCTCTGCATCGGATCTTCTGATATAATTCGGCACAAATATACCGACATTATCCGTATCTTCATTTTTAAATCTATCCATACTAAGATACGCCACAGTTGAAGCCCTAATCGTATTTTGAAAAGAAGATGCAAAAAAAGCTGATTTGCCCATTTTATTTAATATCGTCTTTTGATAAAGCAAAGCACCATCGCCTATAAATAAACATGCCTCATTAGGGCCAAATACGGCTTTTTCAGGTGGAGAAACTTGCTCATCGGTCTCTTTTTTTAAATGGCCGTTTCGAAACTTGTATCGTGAAAAGTAGACCTCCCCTCTGCTCGCATCTATAAATGGGCATATAAGATATGGGAAAAAAGATGCCTGCATGGCAAGGGCGTCAAGGCTTGAAACACCCACAACAGGTTTTCCCAATGCCGTTGCAAAACCCTTGACCGAACTTATTCCAATGCGCATACCGGTAAAAGTTCCAGGTCCACTTGTAACAGGCAAAGCCATCCAGTTCCGAAAGGGCCAGACCTGACAAACCCATGACTCTTTCTATCATCTCCATTAAATGTTTGGAATGGGTCTGCTTCCTGACTGTCGTCATTTCTGCCAACAATGATCTTTTTTCGACCACGGCAACGCTACAACTCTTTGTAGCCGTATCAACGGCAAGTATCTTCATATCACCCATTTCCCATAACATTTCCTTCAATGGCGAGGGAAAGAACTTTATCCATGTTTTTTACAGGAATGAAGTTGATCTTGCGCTTTATGTGCGACGGAATCTCTACTAAATCTTTTTTGTTCTTCTCGGGAATAATAATTGTGCGTATTCCGCCCCTCAAAGCACCCAGAGCTTTTTCCTTCAACCCCCCTATAGGAAGAACCCTCCCCCTGAGAGTGATTTCGCCTGTCATTGCTACATCTTTGTTTACCGGTTTTTTTAATAAAACAGAAATAAGTGCTGTAGCCATTGCGATACCGGCAGAAGGCCCGTCTTTGGGTATTGCACCTGCCGGAACATGAATATGGATATCCTTATTTTCAAAAACATTTTTCTTAACGCCCAACAGAGAAAGGTTTGCCTTGGCATAACTAAGGGCCGCCCGGGCGGACTCCTGCATAACATCTCCGATTTGACCGGTTATTAGTAGCTCTCCCTTACCACCTATTAAAGACGCTTCCACATACAGAACATCGCCACCGGCCTGGGTCCATGCCAGGCCTGTGGATAAACCGATCTGACTTCTCTCCTGATCCATTTCAGGGTAATATTTTGCGACTCCCAGGTATTGTTGCAGGTTGTTTTTTGTGATGCGATAATTTCCTTTATTTCCTTCAGCAATTTTACGCGCCACCTTGCGAAAAAGAGACCCTATTTCACGTTCAAGGTTCCTTAAGCCTGCTTCGAAAGTGTATTCTTTTATGATCTGATGCAATGCACCCGGGCTTATTGATATATTTCTGGCTCTTAAACCGTTTTCCTTTATCTGACGCGGAATAAGGTGCCTTTGAGCAATAGTCTTTTTTTCTTCTTCCGTGTATCCGGAAAGTGTAATAACCTCCATCCTGTCAAGAAGCGCTGACGGAATGGTGTCGGTCAAGTTTGCAGTGAGAATAAACATAACTTTCGAAAGGTCAAAGGGCAAATTAAGGTAATGGTCACTAAAAGCAAAGTTCTGTTCAGGGTCAAGGGCCTCTAAAAGAGCGGATGAAGGATCCCCGCGAAAATCAGAGCCGAGTTTGTCAATCTCATCCATTATGAAAACAGGATTGTTTGTACCACACTGTTTTAAACCCTGTAATATACGGCCAGGCAAAGCGCCGATATAGGTTCGGCGGTGACCTCTGATTTCAGCTTCATCACGAATACCTCCCAGAGATATACGGATAAATTTACGTTTCATTGCACGTGCTATGGCTTGCCCCAGGGAAGTCTTTCCCACTCCTGGTGGTCCAACAAAACAAAGAATCGGGCCTTTCATTTTGGGATTAAGCTTGCGTACGCTTAAATGTTCCAGTATGCGATCTTTTACCTTGTCCAGCGCAAAATGGTCCTTATCCAGAACCTTTTTGGCTTCCTTGATATAGATTACATCTTTGGTCGCTTTACTCCAGGGCATATCGACCATCCAGTCCAGATACGTTCGCACAACCGAAGATTCTGCAGAATCAGGGTGCATCTGTTCCAGGCGTTTCAACTGCTTCAAAGCTTCTTTATTAGCTTCTTTTGACATTTTGGCGCTTTTTATCTTTTTTTTGTAATCCTTTATTTCCTGTACTTTGTCATCGCTCTCACCGAGTTCCTTATGAATCGCCCTTACTTGTTCTCTTAAAAAGTAGTCTCGCTGATTTTTCGAAATTTCATCCCTTACATCAGACTGGATCTTAGCCTGCATAGATGACAGCTCCACTTCCCGTGTAAGCAAGTTGTTTACCTTCCTGAGTCGCTTAACAGGATCGATCAGTTCAAGCAACATCTGGGATTCATCAATTTTCAATCTGAGATTTGATGCCACAAGGTCAGCAAGCTTTCCAGGATCTTCAATACTTTCCAAAACAGTGCTAACATCACTGGTCATTTCACCCCGCAAAGACAAAATCTTTTCGGAGTGCTCCCGTATATTCCGCATCATGGCTTCAATTTTCAGATTGGTTTTCTTAATCGGAGGCTCCACAATATTTTCAATTTTTACACGATATAAAGACCTTTTTAAGACGTATTTAACAATCTTTGCCTTTGCAATACCCTGAACAAGGGCTTTAATACTACCATCAGGAAGTTTAAGAATTCGCAGGATCCGGCTCACAGTTCCAACTGTAAAAATTTGATCCGGCTTGGGGTCTTCAATGCCCGGGTCCTTTTGCGTTACTATTAACAAAAAGCCATCTTTTGCCACTGCTTCATCCACAGCACGAACCGATTTTTTGCGTCCTACAAAAAGTGGAAGGAGCATGTCATTAAAAATTACAACATCCCTTACGGACAATAAAGGAAGAATGTTGGGAAATTTTGCATCCTTGTCATCTTCTTCAATAATGCTGATAAGATCATCCTTGTCAGTTTCGGCCATTTTTTTCTCCTGTTATGATTATTATTTCAACATTATAAGACATAATTCTTTTTTGACAATATTACCTCTGAAAATTTGGTATATTAATTTAGATCAACAGCTTTGACAGCTTCCTTTCACCGAATCTCATAGGAAGCACTATTGCAAGAATGTTAATTATAAAAACTATGACAAACGATCCGATTGTCCATATCCACTCAAAAGCACTTAAACCCGTTTCTTTTATTCCGGCCATAAAAAGGTTGTAAACAGGGCCCGCCTCAATGACAATTATGGCACCTATATATCCTGCACACACCATCATAAAAAGAAGCCCACCGAAACTGGTAACGGTTTGAGCCGGGTTTTCTAATTTAAAATCCGGGTACGCCGCACCGAAGCCTATCCCCATGGCAACAACACCGGGAACCATAAATAATATGTTGGTTATGGAAAGTCCCATCATAAAGGGCGTAACTTTAAGCAGAATGTTCGTTGCAACGATCAGGATTTCGGTTAAAATCAGCAGTGGTAAAAAATAGATAAAAAACTTAATCCATAGATATTTTTTCAGTGGTATTGGAACCGATTTTACCAGCCAGAATCCTTCCTTTTCGGTACTGACTGCAGGATAAGCGAAACGGGCTGTAACGGCGGTAAGAACAAAGCCTGCAAGGCCCATATTCAGAAAAGAGAGAAGATTCTGAAAATATACGGTCTTTATGGGAGCTTTTTCAATGGGGAGAACATTGAAATTATAAACATAGATGACAACAAGGGCTGCGATAAGAAATAGCTGTGACCACTGAGTTTGATCCCGAAAAAAAGTTTTTACCTCTTTTACTGTAAATGCCCTGACCGGCCGCGACAGGGATTTTAAAAAAAAACTATTGGGAGATCTGTAGTTAAACAGGCGAGCCTGCACTGTTCTTGTTTTTGAAAGCCCTTTAAAATAAATGGCTTCTGCAATAATTATAACCATAAATACCATTACTCCGGAGAAACTCCATGAAAGTGCAAACTGAAACATCCCTTCTGTTATATTACCATAAAGTAAGGCCTTCATGCTGTCAAATGCCCATGTGCTCGGAAGATATGGTGGTGCCGGAGTCTTTAAGGCCTTAAGATAAACAAGGACGGTTGCAAAAGCTTCGGGATCAACCAAACGTTCCGGACGTAAAAATCGAAAAGTAAAAAAAAGTACCAGAAAAAAACAAAGGCCAAAGAATATAAATATGCTTCTTATACGGTTTGCCGGTAAAAAATTCACAGCGGTTATAACCAAAATGGCACTTATACCTGATGCGATAATCGAAAGGGATAAAAGTGTCATTAAAATATTGAAATAAAAAAGGGGGCCGGTCTGATAAATAATACCGTATGAAATAAAAACTGGGAGGGTATATACAATGACCATCCACGAACTGTCTACGGTGCTTTCTATCCACCTTGCAATAAAAACCTTGTAACTTGGAACCGGCATGGAGTGTACAAGAGGCAGGTCTCTGCTAAGGTACAGCTTGGATAGTGAAGTCAGGATGCTGCTGAAAACAAGGAGGAAAAAAAAAGTAAGAAGCACCATGGAAAGCAACTTGTAGGCGAGGATATCTCCCAGTTCCGCTATCTCCTTAAAATAACCAAGAACTCGCAGTGAGACAGCAAATATGCCACCCCAGAAGAGCAGTCCAATCGTCCCAAACAACAAAAGCTTAAATAAACCGCCCTTGTTGTTTTTTAAAAAGCCCTTGCCTTTAAAAGAGTAAAATCTCGGCTTTAAAAGTGTGATGATATCTTTCATTCTTCTGTCAATCTAATGAATACCTGCTCAAGATCCGCATCTATTTCATTGATGTTGCGTTTTAAATCTTCAGGAGTGCCTGTAGCAATCAGTGATCCCTTATGGATTATACCGATACGATCACATATATCTTCAGCCACCTTCAGGGTATGGGTCGACATGAAAATAGTTGCGCCTTTTTTTGCAAGACGTTGAAAAAGATTCTTAACCATCTTGATCGCCAAGGGATCAAGACCAACCATGGGTTCATCCACGATGATAACTTCAGGATCATGAACCAGGGCTGCGGCCATTACGAGCCTTTGCTTCATGCCGTGAGAATACGACTCAATAAGATCATCAGACCAGTCTGAAAGGAAAAACATTTTAAGCTTTTCTCGAGATTTTATTAAAAAGATATCATCACCGACCCCGTACAGGTCGGCAATAAACTTAAGAAACTCCATGCCTGTAAGTTTTTCGTAAAGATACGGTCTTTCAGGAATAAAGCCTATTTTACTTTTAGCTTTTTCCGGGTACGATTCCATATTTATACCACAGATCATCACTGAACCTGATGTGGGTGCAAGGATTCCTCCAATCATATTTATTGTAGTTGTTTTTCCTGCGCCGTTTGGACCGATAAAGCCGAATATTTCACCTTTTGGGATCATAAGATTCAGATTGTTCACAGCCACCAGATTACTGTATCTTTTGGTCAGATCTTTAAGTTCTATCATTTTGTCTGTTTAATAATCTTTAATTTTATTTTCCCTATGATGTTCATTAAATCAAGCTGTTGTTTTAGTTCTCCACTTGAAAACCGTATGTGTGTCACGTCTGCAGGAATTTGTCCAAAAAGCGAGTCCACTGTTATCCACTCCCCAAGGTAAAGAAGATTCCATGCATGATAATAAAACCGTCCATTTAAATAGACGAGACCGGCCTCAATCTTAGCAGGTATTCCCGCCGCCCTTGCAAGAGCAGCCAGAAGTACTGCATATTCATTACAGTCACCTGCGCCGCTTTCGATAGTGCCAAGAGCATCAGGCAGAGAAAGAACTGGCCGCTTTTCAATATTTTTATTGATCCAGTCAACCAGTTTTATCGTCTTTTTTAAAGGCTTTTCATCGGCTGCAACAATCTTTTTTACCAGATTGCGAATCTTTGGATGATCAGATTCAATAAATGGAGTGGATTCTAAAAATTTACTTTGGGGCCTCTTNAATATGTTTATGTTATAAGCAGTTGAAAAATCGGGCANGAACTCCTTATTGATGACAAGAAGATTACCTTTTAAAGACTGTCTTCCTCCGTCGAGACAAAGATGGTCGTACGTTATGCCGCTTATTTCAACTTCTATCCTTGCAAGCTTGCCGGCATTGTTGATAAGCACATTTGATGGGACAGAAGCAACAATTGTAAGATCCTGACTCGATTCAACAGGAAGACCAAAAAGTGCATCGTCACGTGTCGTTTTTTCGAGACTGATTCCGAGCATCCCTTTTTCTTTAACCACTTCACCATTTTCCCCAACCCAGGCCAGTTGGGTTAGCCCTTTAAACATCATTGCTACTTTTTTGACTTTTTTTCTGGTCCCCATGTTCAGGACCTCTTCATTTCCTATCACCCTGACCCTGACAGGTTCACTGGACATGGTTGCCGGGTCGAAAACCTGAAAAGTATACTCGTCACCGGCTTTTATTCCGGATGCATCCACAGCATTCATTATGCCGGCTGCCATGTATAACCTTTCTTTAATTTCGATATCAAAATTATCTGTGGAATCAAGGCTATGTGTTTTAATTGAAAGTACATTACCAGAAACCACCCCTTTTGCTGAGAAAACAAAACGTCCCGAACTGATATCAAAATCAAAGGAAGAGAGAGTAAAATCAGTATTTAGCCTCCCGATCGTCTTAAGGTTTATATCCTGTACCAGTCCCATGGTGTTGATGCGCATATACAAGGTTTCTTTTAGAATAAATCCTTTTCTTGTTTTTATAAAAACTGTATGTGTTGCACCAATTTTACGAGCATTTTGCAAAATATTCATCCATGTATCTCTCTCAAGAGGGGATTTTATGGATGAAAAAGACGTATTTGAAGGTTCGCATAAATATTTACTAAACAAATCCAGGCGGATAAAAAATAGCACCGCAAAAACAAGTCCAAATACGGAAGCGGTAATCCAAAAAGGCTTCATTCTTTTAAATGACATGGGGATCATCTTTAGTGTATAGTCACTGAATCGTATTGAAATGACAATAAATTTAATATTAGTCAATAAAATATTTGAATGAAAATCTTGTGTCAATCATGATTTTTCTTAATATATTTACTTGAGCCTTCACTCCATTAATGAGAAGTATGCCAAGTTGTTATTGATAAAATAAAATGAAAGTGTTATTTATTAAATTTGACGGTCTCGTAAAAAGTCCAAGTTCTGCGAATTGATTAACTGTAAGAGGAAACTATTTTGGCAATAATAAACCCGGAAAACAGGGAGGCTGAGGTAAAATTAATTTATTACGGCCCAGGTCGAGCTGGAAAAACAAGCAATCTAAAGTATATATACAATAAATTCGCAAAACGTATCAAAGGAAAGCTGACATCGATAAATACAAATGGAGACAGCGCCCTGTTTTATGATTCTTTACCATTGGAAATCGGTAGGGTAAAAGGTTACAAAATCAGAGCTCAGCTTTATACTATACCTGGTCAGGTTCAATACAAAGCCACTAAAAAATTGGTATTAAAAGGGGTTGATGGTGTTGTTTTTGTGGCTGACTCCATGGCTTTAAGACAACAATTGAATATTGATTCTCTGGAGGATCTAAAAGAAAATCTGGCTATATTTGGGAAAAATATTCTTCAGACCCCCCTTGTCTTTCAGTATAACAAAAGGGATCTGGAGGAACAAGGCATCCCACTTTTATCATATGAAACACTGGAAAAGGACCTGAACAGTCAATTAGTGGCACCTTCTTTTGAGGCAAGTGCCGTAACCGGCTTTAATGTGGTTGAAACCGTTAAAAAAGCAATATCTTTAACGGTAGCATCATTACAGGACAGACTGTAAGTTATCATGCAGATCAAGGAACACAAAATAGTGCTTTATTTATAAAAATCCAACCCAAACAAACCGGAAAAGTGACAGAATTCCACAACCCCGGTTAAATAAGATAAAGCATTTAACGGGGTTAAACTTTAGGCATTTTAGATCACTTTAGATCACTTCAAACTTTCTGATGTCTATTGAATGATGACGGAGGTTTTTAACTAATGGGTGATATTCATGAAAATGAAAAGATAGACATTGATCTAAAAATAAGAGAAGCCGAGACGTACAGATCCCAGGAATTGTTTGCAGAATCCCTCGAAATATATGAGGAAATACTTTCTGTCTCCACTGAACTTGATTCCGATATCGGGAAAACCATCCAGGAAAAGATTGCCCTGTTAAAAGAGGAAATCGAACGTCTCGAAAAAGAAGCTCCATCGCTCTCAGATCAGGACATTTCCTATCTCAAAGAGACCCTGGATTCTGAAGAAACGGCTCATGCAATTCTCACCAGCGCTTCGTCTTTAAAGGAATTGGGCCTCTTTAGAGAAGCCGTGGAGGAATATACAAAACTGTTTGACAAGGATTATCCCATTGTAAAAATCATCGGAGACTTGTCAGAATGCCTTTTTGCAATCCATTCACCATCCAGAGTAATCAACCATATTGAACAACTTATTAAAGAAAGAGATTTAAGTGACCAGGAAAAGTCCGATATCAAGTTCAAGCTTGGTGCTGAAATGGAAAAACAAGGTCATGCAGACCTTGCAATAGAACTTTACGAGTCTGTCAAGAATATCGATCCTGAATATGAAGGAATACAAACTCGGACTGAACTGCTCCAAAGCAGTCGCACTTATGATTCCAAATATAGTTACCTCCTCGAATCTAAACTGGTTACCACCAGTCAGCTACAAAACGCCCTCGCAATATCCAAAAAAACAAAAAGAAGTGTGGAATATGTCCTTATGGAACAGAACAGGATAGAAAAAGAAAAGATTGGAAAATCCCTTTCATTGTTTTTTAATTGTCCTTTTATAGCCTTTAGCCCTGATATGCCAGTACCTTATGAACTTTTAACCAAACTTAAACGGTCTTTTCTTTTACAGTATAGCTGGGTTCCACTGAATTGGGAAATGACGAGCGGGACTGTCGATATTTTGATTGATGATCCTACTGACCTTATTAAAACTGATCACATAGCAGCCCTTATATATACAAACAATATCAACTATTTTGTCGGCATAAAAGAAGATATCGCAAAAATTATAAAATACTTCTTTGATAAAAGGCATGAAACAGGGACCATTGCTGAGGAAGAAGTTGTTGATAGTTTTGACATCATGCCTGACATCGACTTTGAAGAAGATGAAGATGACGAAATTGTCGAAGATTTTGATGAATCTTCCAGCCAGGTGGTACGAATGGTTGACCAGATTTTCATTTCGGCATACAGAAAAAAAGCTTCAGACATCCATATTGAACCATCTCCCATGAGCAAGACAGCCAGCATCCGCTTCAGAATTGACGGGGTCTGCCAGGATTTTTTACAGGTGCCGATTACCCATGCCAGAGCTATTCTGTCAAGAATCAAGATTATGAGTGGGCTTGATATTGCCGAAAAGCGTCTCCCCCAGGACGGCAAAATCAAATTTAAGCGCAAGGGGATCAAACCTTTTGAGCTCCGAGTTGCTACAATTCCAACTGTAGGCGGGTATGAAGACGCTGTATTGAGAATTCTGGAAGAAGCCGGCGCCAGGAAACTTGACGATGTGGCATTAAATGAGAAAAATCTTAAAACCGTCAAAAAAGTCATTTCCCAACCCACCGGACTTTTCCTGGTTGTAGGACCCACAGGATCCGGGAAAACCACCACCCTTCATTCAGCTCTCGGATATATTAACAAACCCGATTAAGATATGGACGGCGGAAGACCCGGTTGAAATCACCCAGCTCGGCCTGCGGCAAGTCCAATGCCAGTTCAAGATCGGTCTTGACTTTGCAAGAGTTATGCGAGCGTTTTTAAGGGCCGATCCCGATGTAATTATGATCGGCGAAATGCGGGATAAAGAAACTGCATCCATTGCGGTTGAGGCATCGCTTACCGGCCATCTGGTATTTTCAACTTTACATACCAATAATGCTCCTGAAACCGTTACCCGACTTCTGGACATGGGGATTAATCCTCTTAATTTTTCCGATGCATTTCAAGCTGTGCTGGCCCAAAGGTTGGCAAGGGTACTGTGTAATAAATGCAGAAAAAAATATCACCCTTCAGACGAAGATATTTATGTTATTAAAACGCTTTATGGCAAAGAGCATTTTGATTCCTCCGGGCTTGAGCTAACGCCGGATACAGTCATTTACCAAACCGAAGGTTGTGATGATTGCTACGAAACCGGGTATAAAGGAAGACTCGGGATACATGAACTCATGGAAGGTACAAAGGAAATAAAAAGAATGATCAAAAAAGAGGCAACCCCCGAGGAACTCTTTATCCAGGCATCCAATCAGGGTATGACCACTCTGGTACAAGATGGTATTGTTAAGGTGCTTGAAGGGTTGACCGATATAACTGAGATACAGCGTGTTTGTGTAAGTTAGCCGGGACCCTATCTTAAACAAGGCGAGACTTTTAAAAAACCCATCGAGACCTTTGAAAAATGTTCATTTTTGCCTGCCCAGTTAAATCCGTATTTAATATTTAACCGGGGTTCAAGGCCAA